>JAEEGK010000469.1_pt1 | contig 101846 bp, 92 predicted proteins | sample 8958771 | NCBI WGS metagenome assembly JAEEGK01 (sample SAMN16246547, study PRJNA631951) | gut metagenome | biome: gut microbiome; feature: rumen; material: SC-attached | host: Bos | place: Iran: Karaj | collected 2018-10 | reverse complement strand
TGATGGTTCCGACTGTTCCTTACAAGGATTTGTATTTCTTGGAAAGAGCCAAGAGATTCAGACAAGCGGTGAAAATGCCTTTGATTTATGTGGGTGGTGTATGCTCCAAAGAGAATATGGATGAGGTTCTGAATGAAGGTTTTGTGGCTTTCCAGATGGCTCGTACTTTGGTCAATGATACTGATTTTATGAATAAAATCAAAGAGGGAACCATTACCAAGAGCGAATGCAAACACTCCAACTACTGCATCGGCCGTATGTACACTTTGGAAATGAAATGCCACCACTGCGTAGAGAACCTGCCCTGCAAGCTTCAGAAGGAGATTGACAAGCTGGAAGCCGCGAATCAATTAGCAAATTAGTTAATTAGCAAATTAGCAAATGGATTAAGGTCATTTGCTAGTAGGTACATTGGCTAAATAAATACCTTCAAACTGCGAGACGCAGTTTGTTACCTTTCATTGTCACATTAAAACAATTAACTAATTAACAAATTTGCTAATTTGCTAATTTGCTAATTTAATCACCGTTTCCGGCAACACCTGCTTTTTCACCTCAAATTCGTCATTCAGTAGCATAAAGCATGATTTTTCCAAATCAATGCTTTTGTCTTTTTTGGTGGTCTTATTTTGATAGGTGAAAGTCCAGGCAACCGCCTCGTTGGGAGCTAAATTGGCGGTGATAATCTTGATATTAGCTGTTTGTGTGGTGTCACCTCCAAGGGTTTCCTGCCATTGCAGTTGGCTTCTGAATACTTCCTGGCGGAAAGATACTCCCAGTTGTTTGTTGCCGTTCACAATGGTTACAGTTACCTTGCATTTACCAGGTTCAAGGTAGGTGGCGGAACGGTTGTACTGATATACCAAATTGCCCATGCTATCGACAAGACGGTCACCTTGCTGTGCGTATGCGACAACAACTAAAAAAATGCAAAGGAGAAGAGAAACGAGTCTTTTCATAGCTTAAAATTGGTTAATCCATTCGGCCACTTCCACCGCTGATATTTTGTTCATACAGCGGAAGTGTCTGTGGGGACATTTTTTGAATCCTGTTTTAGCACAAGGACGGCATTTTAAACTGCAAATTTCAAACATCCTGAACATCGAGCGTTCTTCGGGCATGTAAGGGTAGTAGCCGAATTCGGGTACGGTGCTGCCCCATAAAGTGCAAACAGGTTTGTGCAGTGCCACCGCCAAATGCATTAAATCCGTGTCGCCAGTAAGGACACAACTGCTTTGGCTGAGTATGGATGCGGTCTGGCTGAAGGAGAGTTTTCCACAGGTGTTGAAGGCTCGGTCGCCAAGCTGGGCTTCGATTTCCTGTCCGATGCTATCCACATTTTTGCCTCCAATAAGGGCCACGGGCTTGTGCAGAATGGTGGCAATCTCAACAATCTTGTTGGTCGGAATGCGCTGGGTGGCATGGGCGGCATCAATGATGATGGCCACATAGCCATCTTCAAAAAAGACCGGCAGGCTGTCCGTGTCAAAATCCCCGTCAGCAGGAATGTGATATTCGAGTCCTTGGTCATCTTTATGAATACCAAGGGCTTCTGCGGCATTAAAATAGCGGTCAACAACATGCTGATGGGGCAGGGTGTTGAGCTTCAGACGCAGGAATACCCACTTCCGGAAGGGATAGCGTTTGACAAACGAACAGGGTACACCTAACTGACGGCAGATGTTTTTACTGCGTCTGTTGTGTTGTAAATCAAGTACATAATCAAAGTTTTCAGACTGCAATTCATCCATGATGTTTGAACCGCTGCTTTTGAAAACATGGATTTTACGGATATAGGGATTTCCTATGATGGCGTCTTGATGTTTTTGATGAACCAAATAATGGATTTCGGCTCCATCGATTTGCTGGCTGATAGCGCGTATAAGGGGAGTCGTCAGCAAGATGTCTCCCGTTGAACCAAAGCGGATAATCAATATCCGCATTCGCGCCGGAGGTTGGTTTGCATCCATTTTTATTCTTGATATTTGATGTTTAGACTTGTGGTTACGGGATTGGCATAAATATGCAGCAGGTAATGCATCATTTTCTCTTTCGGAACATCCTCAACAATGCTTTGTTTGTCAAGGTATGCGATGAATTTATCTTTTTCTTCCTGACTGTATTTTTCGGCGAAAGTTTTATGTTGGTCTATCAAATCGAAAGCAATGAAATTATTTGGGAACAGCTTGTAGTTGTGGTAAATCTGCTGATCCACCATTTTGCATATCTCGTAGATTTTGTCATTCTGGTTCAGTTCTTCCGAAATGCTCTCTATTTCATCTATAATAGGCTTTCCTATCGTTAATTGTGCTCTGCCTTTATAGCCCATGATGCCTTGAATGATACTCTCAAAATCTTCCCCTTCTTTTTTATGGTATGGACCTTCTTCGGAAAGAGCTAATTCTCTGGCTTTCAGTTTGTCACAAGGCTCATATTCGTATGAGATCGTGACAGGGGTGAGGTTTATTTTCTTCAACAAGTCCATGGGATGTTGCTGCTCATCCATGGCTAACATCTTCACTAAGCCCTGTTTGGTGACATCCAAGCCGTCTTTGGTTCTGCCGTCACGTTGCGCAATCCATACGGATTCGTGCTCGTTGAAAAGCACATGGTGGATGTATGCGGCAAGATGCTGGTAATTGGTTATTTTTTCTCGTATGGAAACGGAACGTTTCACGATAAACATCTTGTTCAACATACCTACTTCCGCCAATAATCTGCTTGACACCAAATTGTCACCGATAGCAATCTTGGGTGTGTTATATTGATTTAAAAAGAAGTATTCTGCCAAAAGGGCCGCATCAAAGGTGATGTCCCGATGATTTCCGATAAAGACATAATTTTTATCCGGAGTGATGTTTTCCAAGCCTTTATAGGTGACTCCGTTAGTGGACATTTGGATAAATTTCTCAATATAGCGTCGGGAAGTGGCATATTGAAAATCATAAATTGTGTTAAAATGCCGCGCGTCTTCCTGAAGCTGTTCGGGAGTATATTCTGGAATATATTGCTTTAATGTATTGATAAATGTTTCATTACCAATAATTTCTGCAATTTTTTCAGGAGCTTCTTCTTCAGTATAAGGTCTTATATCTTCAAAAAGGTCAATCATAAATTTCTTTAAATACCGTGGTGCAAAGTTACAATTTTTTCGTTGTAAAACGTCAAAAATTTTTTGATGATTACTGGCATGGATGGATTAGAGTGTGATACTCAGTAGCTCTTCGGCAAAGCGATGAATGCCTGCCCGTATGCGGTCTGTTTGTTTTTGCCGTGGTGTTGCACGGTGATTCAGGTAGTTGGAAAGTTGCTTTTGGTTAATTCCTGTCATTTTTTCCATGCCTGCCAATGACATGAAGGAGGAGTAATATTCCAGAAAACTGGGGACATCAAACTTCCACTCCAACTTTATATTTCCCTTGATTTGTCTTGGCCATCGGTCCTCAGGAAGATTTTTTTTCAGGAGTCGGATGGCTTCCAGGGTGTCTGCTTTCACAGCTTCGATACTTTCACCACCAGCATATATTCCCTCGCAGTTGTCCGAGTAAGCGCCAAAATGGTCTTTAGATTTTTCTATAACCATGATTACTTTGCCCATTTATATTTCTTTTTATTTTGTGATATATCGTTTTATTAACTTATTTGCAAGCTTTTTTGGAACTTTTTTGGATCCGTGATAGGGAATAGGTTCACTTAGTTCACCATTCTTCATGTAAAAGTAATGACTTCCTTCTGCGTGATCAAATTTCCATCCAGCCTTGATAAACATTCGATGAATTTCTGAGTATTTCATTGAACTTTTGGATTTGCAAAAATAGCAAAATTTCTATTATTTTTTATTTGAAAATGTTTTTTTGCGTTAATATTGTACTTGCTATGTGTTGTTTTCCCATAAAGTTAATTAAGTCATGCAGACCAGCGGCACTGCATTAACTTCAGTAAATCGTTGTGTACACCTTGCCGGGCTTGCATTCAATGACGCCTTTGAGCTCCATGGTGAGCAGTAGGGAAGCTATGCGAGTGGCTTTGAGGTCGGGAAGTTTGCTGGAAATTTTGTCAATATTGGCGCCTTGCTCTCTTCGGATAATGTCCAAAATGGCCTCTTCTTCCCCACTTAAGTCAGGAAAAAGTTTTGTTTGCTTGTTGGGCGTATCCTGCTGGTCCCAGTTCATCATCTCTATCATGTCCTTGCCCGAACTGATTAGCGCCGCGGCATTGTTTCGGATGAGCTCATGGCAGCCTTGCTGGGATTTCTGAAATATGGAACCTGGCACGGCGAATACATCACGGTTGTACGAATGGGCGATTTCGGCGGTGATGATACTGCCGCCTTTTTCCTGTGATTCGGCTACCACCACGGCATCCGACAGCCCTGCGATCACACGGTTCCGCTTGGGAAAGTTCATGCGGTCTGGCATGGCATCGAAAGAAAATTCGGATACTAACGCCCCACCTTGCTCAAGAATCTGGTGCGCCAATTTAATGTTCTCACTGGGATATACCATGCTCAACCCACAACCTAATACCGCTATGGTTTTGAGATTTTTGTTCAAAGCCTCCTCGTGGGCGCAAGTGTCGATGCCTCTTGCTAAACCACTGATAATGCAGATGTTGTGGGGAGCAAGGTCTTCTACAATTTTTTTGACCACATCCTTGCCATAGTTGCTGGCATTCCGCGTGCCTACAATGGCAACGCATTTCCGTTCGTTGAAACAGCTGTTTCCTTTGTAATAAAAAAAATAAGGGGCATCATTGCATCTTTGCAGTCGCTCAGGGTAATCTTCATCATCAAAAAAACATATTTTTATGCCGTGATGCTGGGCTTGTTTCAGCTCGTTGGTAACAAATTGCTCAATCGATTTGTCCATTTTCGGTAGCTGCAGATTGGCTCTGTAACGGTAAAGATTACTTGCCACTACCTGTGGTTCTTCAAATAGCGCTGTGGCACTGCCGCATAAACGGATCAGTTTCTTACTGTTGTAGTTTCCGTAATTTGGAAAGTGTATCAACGCTAATCTGTAAAAAGTTTCTTTGTCCATTTTTGTGTCTTTTCATTTAAAATGGTAACCGGAAAAGTGTGAGTAATTGCCAAATATGTTATAGGAGGGATGGGTGTAATGTGCTGTAGGTGGGATGCCGGTTACCAATCCATTACACGTGGCAAAGATATAAAATTTATTTCATATTTTATTATTATAAATTAGAAAAGTTATTAACATTCTATAAGGATTCTATACGAAACATATTTAGCTGTTGACATACAGTGCGTTGTAAATTTTTTCAGGGTAAACAATAAAAAGTACACAATCTTTGTTTAATTCAATATTTTTGCGTAACTTTGCTTCACTTTTTGGTGACTTAAATTAACTTAATAAACAATAAATTAGACATATAGATAATGAAAAAAACTCCAATCCCAGCAGAAATTGTTGACAAAATCATTGCTCAAAGTGGTATCAAGGAAGTCGGCAAAGCTTCCATCCGTGAAGTCAAACGTTTAATCAACGACATTGAAAAAGCCAGTGGCGAGAAATTCGTAAGAATGGAAATGGGTATTCCCGGACTGCCAGCTTGCAAAATCGGTGTTGATGCGCAAATCAAGGCTTTGCAGGACGGTGTGGCCGCCATTTATCCCGATATCGATGGTACTCCAGAACTCAAAACAGAAGCGGCTCGTTTTGTCAAGAATTTCATCGACCTCGATGTTGATCCGGCAGGTTGTATTCCCACGGTAGGCTCTATGATGGGCGGCATGGCGGGCTTCATGACTTTTGTGCGTGCCCGTAAGGAACGTGATACCACGCTGTTCATCGACCCGGGTTTCCCCGTGCAGAAACAGCAACATCGTGTGATGGGCCTCAAATATGAGACTTTTGATGTGTACAACTATCGTGGTGCCAAACTGAGAGACAAACTCGAAAGCTATCTGTCTAAAGGCCATGTACATACTATCATGTACTCCAACCCGAATAACCCATCTTGGATTTGCTTCACGGAAGAAGAGTTGCAGATTATCGGCGACTTGGCCAATAAGTATGATGTCTTTGTGTTCGAAGATCTGGCTTATTTCGGCATGGATTTCCGTCGCGACATTTCCAAACCTGGTGTTTTCCAGCCTTCTGTTGGTAAATATACCGAGAATTATGCGCTGCTGATTTCCGGCTCAAAGGCTTTCAGCTATGCTGGTGAACGTATCGGCTTGATGGTGCTGTCAAAGAAATTGTACAATAGCGAATTTGCTGATTTGGTACCTTATTTTGGAACTCCCAAGTTAGGCAGAGCTATTATTTACGGTACGGTTTATGCCATCAGCTCAGGTACCTCACATTCCGCCCAGTATGCTTTGGCCGCTATCCTGAAAGCATGCAACGACGGCACTTACAATTATCTGGATGATGTGAAAGAGTATGCTGAAAAGGCTGCCATCATGAAGAAACTGTTCACCGACAACGGCTTTGTCATTGTGTACGACAAGGATGGTGACAAACTGCTGGCCGATGGTTTCTATTTCACCTTGGCTTATCCGGGTATGAGTGGTGAGGAATTGCTGAAAGAGTTCCTGTATTATGGTGTTAGCGCTATTTCTTTGGCAATTACGGGAAGTGAGAGAACCGAAGGTCTGCGTGCTTGCGTTTCTTTGGTGAACAGAAACCAGTTCCCGGCTCTTGAGGAAAGATTAAAGGCATTCAAAGCTAATCATTAATAATGACCTCAAACAAATTTGTAGGAAAGTTGCTTTTTATACTTTCCTTCCTGCTTTTGGCAGCATGCCATGCGAATACTAAAGAAACAGAACCTGTGCCACACTGGTTCGATGCATATTCTTCATTCAAAATGAAGGATTATCAAGAATATTTCAATCGGGAGATGACCAACATGTCTCCCGATTTTGTGCCTTATGGAAACTGGGTAAAACAGTTTTATGCACAAAGAAATTATGAACCTCTGTGGACTGCAAATGGTTTGCAGGAGCATAAAGTGGATACCTTATCTGCTTATATTTCAGATTCTTATAAGCATGGACTACCTTCATCCTTGTTCCATTTCGCAGAGGCGGATTCTTGTATCAAAATGCTTAAAGACAAGGATATAGAGAATGAACCGGAAGCACTTTACACAGCCCTCTTTAATTTGGAAATGAATCTTACGGAGGCCTATCTTCGATATGCCACCACAATGAATTTCGGAGCAACAGACCCTAAGCGTGTGAATGGAGTAAAATGGCTGAATGAAACACAAAAAGTTGACTCACTGTTTGTTATAGAATCTTTGCAACAGGTTGATAATTTAAGTTCTGCCTTGAATTCTTTTGTACCGAAAGATCCGTCTTATCAACTTCTACAGCAGGAACTGGTTCGCCTGTACCCGTTGAAAGATACAGTATTGCCGAAAATTCCCGAAAAAGAAATATCCTTGGGTCAGCGTAATCCGGCGGTGCGTTTGCTATGCCAGCGATTGCATTTGACGGGTGAACTGCCTCAGAGTGTGCAGGAAACAGACACCATGACCGATGAGGTGTTGGCGGCTGTCAATCTCTTTCGGGTGAATAACGCCATTCCAGAGAGTGACAAAACGGATGTGGAAACCATGGAAAAACTGAACCGTCCTATCAGTTACTATACCGACAGATTGATTTCCAATATGGAACGTTTGCGCTGGAAAGTATTGCCGCAGAAAGGAGAAAATTATGTGGCAGTGAATTTGCCGGATTTTACTTTATGCGCTTATTATCAGGGAGAAAGAGTGTATAAAACCAATGTCTGCTGTGGCCGTACCCAGAATCCTGCAGGGGTGAAAGGTCGCTACAATGGTGATATTGTGTTGCCATTCAAGGCGGAAACACCCTTGTTGTACAGTGAAATCAATACTGTTGTGCTGAATCCTGAGTGGAATATTCCTCATACCATTACCAGAGATGAGTATTATCCCAAATTGGTGAAAAACAACACGGCGGTAATCAAAAAAGAAGACCTGTATATTGTCAATCGCAAAACCGGAAAGTATGTGCAGGCCGACACCATAGATTGGAGTAAGTTACGTCGTAACAATTTGCCATACAGGTTGTTCCAATCTTCAGGACGACATAATGCTTTGGGTTTGGTCAAGTTTGATTTTCCGAATCCCGAAGCCGTATATTTGCATGATACCAACAACAAAGGGGCTTTCAAAAGGAGGGTGAGGGCCTTGAGCCATGGCTGTGTGCGTGTGCAAAATCCTTTTGAGTTGGCCAAGGTTATTTACGATATGAATGGTTATGATGAAAAGAAACAGGAAGAACTGAGTATTATCGTAGGTAATGAACCTATCACAGAGGATGGAGAGAAATATCTGGAAAAGAGAGAGGAAAAAGAAACGGAGTATTATGATAAACTTTCGGATGAACTGAAAAAGTTCTACCGGAAAACCCGCCCCACCCGTGTCAATTTGGAGAAAACCATGCCGGTTTATTTTGAATATTATACTTGCTTCGTTGGTGACAATGGCTACATTCAATATCGAAACGATTTGTATTATAAAGACGGCAATATTTTGTATTTAATTCAGAAATAAATAATCATTCGGCACACTTTTTATCCCGTAAGTGATTTAATATCAATAGAATACGAAATTATCATAATTCATATCTATCCCGCAAGGGATTAAATATCAATAGAATGAAAAAATTTTTATTATTATTGCTGATAATATGTTCAATATCAGTTGTATCCGCCCAGAATTTCGAACAATTTTTTGAAAACAAAACGGTCCGTATCGAGTATAAACACATCGGTAACAGCCAGATAGAGAAAATAGAGGTGGTAAATTACTGTGTGGGTGGTATTTGGGAAGGCACCGTTTCCCACTTGGTTGAGCCCAAACGTTTGGGTGGCCTGCAGTTTGAGGTCTTTGATGCCTTGTCGGGCCAACTGATATACAGTCGCAGCTACGACTGCCTGTTCAACGAATACCGTACTACCGAAAAAGGGGAGAAAGAAGTGGGCACTTTCGAGGAATGTGTGCGTTTCCCGCTGCCCAAACAGCTGGTGAAATACAAATTCACCAGCTACGATCGTCATAATGTTCCTACAGAGGTGTTCCAAGGCGTTTTTGATCCACAGAGTACAGCTTACGAGCCGATGAGGAAAGAATATAAGGTGAAAAATTTGCATATCGGAGCGAAAGTGAATGATGCGCTCGATATTCTTTTCATCCCTGATGGTTATGCCAAAAGTGATAAAAAGAAAATGCAGGCGGATTTCAAGAAATTCACGTCTTATATCATGAATTGTTCGCCTTATAAAGAGATGGCTGATCATGTGAATATCAGAGCGATAGAAGCTTATTCCAGAGAATCTGGTATTACCAATCCGAATCAGAAAGTATATAAGAATACGCTGTTGAATAGCAGTTATAATGTGATTGACGTGGATCGCTATTTGATGTGCTTGCAGGTATGGAAAATGAATGCTGTTGCTGATGACGCACCTTACGATTTTATCATAATAATTTGTAACAGTGATAAATACGGCGGCGGAGGTATTTACAATTTCTATTGTACGGTCAATAATGTGGGCGCTTATTCCGACTATGTGATTGTCCACGAGATGGGGCATCTGATTGGCGGTCTGGCCGATGAGTATTACACCTCGGAGGTGAGTGTCCGTGATTTCTATCCAGAGGGAGTGGAGCCCGTGGAGCCGAACTTGACCACTTTGGTGGATTTTGACTCCAAATGGAAGGATATGCTAGAGGAAGATACTCCAATTCCGACTCCAACCACGAAAAATTACGAAAATAAAGTGGGCGTTTTTGAAGGTGGTGGCTATGTGGCTGAAGGAGTTTACCGCCCCGCTATAGATTGTACCATGCATAAAATCATGTACAACCGCTTCTGCCCGGTCTGCTTGAAGGCTTTGCAGGAGGCTATTCTGTTCTATTCAAAGTAAAATCAATCTTTTATAGATAACAAAAAAATAACAGCATTATGATTTTAACCACAACTCCTACTGTAGAAGGCAAACAGATTGTAAATTATCATGGCGTCGTGTTCGGCGAGGTCATCACAGGTATCAACTTTGTGAAGGACTTTTTTGCCGGTGTTCGCAACATTGTGGGCGGAAGGTCTGAATCTTACGAGGATGAGATGATGAAAGCCCGTGATACGGCCATGCGGGAATTGGCACAACGTGCTGCCGACAAAGGTGCCAATGCGGTGGTCGGTATTGACCTCGATTATGAAGTGCTGGGACAAAACAATGGTATGTTGATGGTCATTGCCTCCGGTACCGCTGTCACTGTAGCATAAAATAAGCTGTTAGCACATTTGCTTAAAGGTTTCTTTGAACAAGTCCAGCTCTTTTGAGCCATGTGGCATGAAATTGCTGTGCCATAGCGCAATCATTTCTCCGCCAACAGTTTTGACTTCTTGGATGAGTTCTGTAATCTCCTTTTGATATTTTTCTTCTATTCCTAATTCTTGCACTGCCGCAGAATCCATTATCAGCAAGGGATGAAGCATTAAATTGGTGGTATTGTTTTCTTTTACATCAAAGAAAGGGAAAGGTATTGCCATGCCGTTGCGGAAACCAATGTGGTCGTAAAAGCCTAAAGAATAGTCATCGGTAATGCCTGCGGCGATGAGGTTGCGGAAAGTGTCAGGGAATTTAACTTTCAGAAAATGCTGCCGTGAGTAATGGATTTTTACCTGCCCTTTTTCTTCCAAAGTATTTTTTTCTTTGATGATATCATTCTGATTTTTAGAATGATACGACGGATGAAGACCGATAGTAGCGTAGGCTTTCAGCTTTTGAACCAGGTCGGAAAAATAGGGTGAATGAGGGGAAATGTTGCGGTCGTATTGGGTTCTGTCGGAAGTGAGAAAGAAATAAATGGCTTGGAGCTGATGTTGTTCACAAAGCTGTTTTTCAATATCATACACATCGTATGGATCCTGAAAATCTTGTTGATGACGGGCTTTGATGATTTGTTTGGCCCTGCTCCATTGCAATGTGAGAACAGCCTTGCCCAATGCTCCGCAGAAATGGAGAAAGGTCTTGCCTTTGTATGCGTAGGCAATGTCAATATCAAAAGTGGGAACAAAGCGGTAGTCATTTCCTTTCCACTGAAAATCAGGCTTTTGTTTTGATAGTAAATTTTTGTATTCCAATGCGATACGCTGTACGGTGGCTTGCTTGTGCAATTGGTGTCTTACCACAAACGACTGCTCATGAACGATGCGTCCATGTTGGTCTTTTGGGCATTCAGGCAAGTATTCTTCGTAGTTGGTGAGTAGGTAAAAAGCCAAGGCAGGCTTGTCCTGCAACAGTAATTCCTCATCTTGTTGTCGAATATCATTTTCAAACAAGATATTGCTTTTGGGCACGTAGCGCAACTTGAAATCCGTGTGTGCCTTATATTTTTCCTCATCATTGACGATGCTATATTCCAGTCCCAGCACACGCTCAAAAATGACATGACAAACATAGTCAATCCGGGGTGATGTTTGTGGACTCAGAATCAGTAGCATAGTGTTATGATTTGACGATGATGCCTTTCAGTGTAGCGGGAGAGCAGGATTGCACCAGCACATTCACATAGTCGCCGATGTGGCAATCTTCCTTCGGGAAGATGATAACTTTGTTCTGACTGTTTCTCCCAAAATATTCATTGTCAGAACGTTTGGAAGCGCCTTCTACCAACACCTCAAAAGTTTTGCCGATGTCTTTCTGGTTGCTTTCCAGCGACAGTTCCTGTTGCAGGGCAATGATTTCCTCTAAACGGCGGCCTTTCACTTCGTCAGGAATATCATCTGCGAAGCGTTTGGCAGCCATGGTGCCTTCACGTTCCGAGTATTTGAACATGTATGCAGAGCTGTAACCCACCTCACGCATCAGCGATAGGGTGGCCTGGTGGTCTTCTTCAGTTTCACCGCAGAAGCCGGCAATGATGTCAGTAGCGATGGAGCATTCGGGCATGATACGCTTGATGGTGGCGATGCGTTCCAGGTAGTATTCGCGAGTATAGACACGGTTCATGCGTTTGAGCATGGTGTTGCTGCCTGCCTGCACCGGCAGATGGATATATTTGCAGCAGTTATCGTATTTGGCGATGGTTTCAATCAGTTCATCGGAGATGTCCTTGGGATGCGAGGTGGCAAAACGTACCCTCACTTGAGGGGAGAGCAGGGCAACTTTTTCCAATAGTTTGGCGAAATTGACCACTTCTCCATTTTCTTCTGAATGGTAGGAATTGACATTCTGTCCCAACAGGGTTATTTCTTTATATCCTTGATTGATAAGTTGCTGAGCTTCGTTAATGATGGTTTTGGAATTACGGCTGCGCTCACGTCCGCGGGTATAGGGCACCACGCAGTAGGTGCAGAAATTGTTGCAGCCTCGCATGATGGAGATGAAAGCCGAAATACCGTTGGTGTCGTAGCGAATGGGATCAATATCGTCGTAGGTCTCCTCGGTAGAGAGCATCACGTTGAAGGCGGTCTTGCCGAAGCTGGCCTCTTGGATTAGGGTGGGCAGACTACGGTAGGCGTCGGGACCAGCAATAAAGTCCAGGGCGTTCTCCTCATGCAGCAGTTTTTCCTTGACACGTTCGGCCATACAGCCTAAAAGGCCGATTTGCAGACCGGGCTTTTTCTTTTTCAGGAAGCCTAACTCGTTAAGGCGTTTGCGGATACGCTGTTCGGCATGGTCGCGCACCGAGCAGGTGTTAATCAGTATCAGGTCGGCTTCTTTGATGTCGTCGCAAATCTGGTATTCGGAAGACAATATTGCTGCAACAACTTCACTGTCAGCAACATTCATCTGGCATCCGTAGGTTTCAATAAATAGCTTTTTCATGCCTGCAAAGGTACGGAATTTTTTTGAATGTGCTAATTAACAATGTGCTAATGTGCCAATGGATTTAGAAGTAGGGCTGTCACATTGTGGCAGCCAGTAATGTGCCAATGATTATGGAGGCAACTGTGTCTCGCAGTTGCAACGGTACCGTAACCAACCACAATACTTGAGCTTCTTCGCATTAGAACTCCTTCCTCTTATTGGGCTTTCCAAGGGTGAATATCCCGTCGCTGAGGGGTGAGAGTACATATAAACCACTGCGTAACGCATATTTGTCGGAGCCGTTAGCAAAGCGCATAGCGGCAATAGCCAAATAAATCGTCTTCCCTTCGAACTCATGGAATATTTCCTTGAAACGCTTCATCTGTTTGAGAAAGTAATCCACGTCCTTTTTGAAGCAGGTGGTTTTCACCTCCACGGCCACAGCCACTGTTTTGTTGCACAATAGCACATCTACCTCAATTTCTTCCTCTTCTTTTCTTCCGTGACGGGGCCCTTCATAGATATGATCTATGCCAATGCCTTCCTTCTTGAAGATTTCCAATGCCGCAGGCTTGCACAGGTCCTCTATCATCTTGCCGAATTCATTTGTGAAACCTCCGTAATTCTTGTTGATTTCTTTTATCTGCTGTTCCGTTTTTTCGTATGTCTCTTTCAGATATCTCCCAGTTTCTTGATGCATTTCTTGCATTTCTTTTATCCTGCGATCGGTTTCCTTCATCTGTTCTGAAGTGGCAAGAATCATGGCATGGAGTTCAGACCATGAGGGAGTTAGTGGTTGTCTTGTGCTATCGTTCATAATTTTATTGATTTGGAGTCATGTTTGTTAAGACGGTATCGCCGCCTTCTATTTCTGATTTATTTCATGCTGCAAAGATAATAAAATTTCTATTATAAAACTAATTTGTTGAAAAAAATTGATAAAAAATATTATCAATTTTGATTTTTTGCGAGATTGGGTTGAATACACGGCCAGTGTGCAGGCTGTTATCGAAAAAGACGGCTCCGTCGCTTTAGTTTGACATCAATTTCTACTTTTGTTTTTTTGTATGTCACAACAATTTTTTTCGTGTCATTTTTTTGACTATTTTTGCGTTTGTAAATCAAAAGTTAGCAAACAGAAATTCTTGTGTTTGTGGGAAAAGGTGACATAAGATTGATAGTATGAACATTGCGGTGATTTTGGCGGCGGGAAGCGGCACGCGGATGGGCTTGGAAACCCCGAAGCAGTTTGTGGAGGTCAATGGAAAATTGGTCATTGAGTATTCTTTGGCCACTTTTCAGGCTCATCCCGATATAGACGAAATCGCCGTGGTGACTTCTGAGGCGTATTTGCCGCTGATGAACAAGTTGAGAAACAGCGGCGTGTACTCCAAGTGGAAAAATGTGTTGCGGGGAGGAGCGGAACGCTATCAGTCCTCTTTGGCCGCTATTCAGGCATACGAGGATAATCCAGATGATATCCTGCTGATTCATGATGCGGCCCGACCTTTGATTTCCGCAGCGGTAATCACCAAAATGATAGAATCGCTGAAACAGAGCAATGCGGCTGTAGTGGCTATCCCAGCCAGCGATACGGTGCTGCAGTCGTTCGATAATCAGCACATTGCGGACATCCCTCCTCGTAAAAACTTGTATTATGCTCAAACTCCTCAGGCTTTCAGACTCGGCACATTGAAGCGTGCTTTTGATTTGGGAATGAACGATGCGAATTTCAGCCCAACCGACGACAGCGGAGTGGTGCTTCGTTACCTGCCGGAAGAGCCGATTGTGATTGTGGAAGGGGAGTCTGTCAACAGAAAAATCACCTACCAGGACGATTTGCTATGGTTGGCTTCACAAATTCAAAATAGTTGAGCATGAAAAAGATAGTGTCGATTGTGGGAGCGCGTCCCCAGTTTGTGAAGGCGGCGGTGGTAAGCAGGCAGTGGGCCTCTATGCCCGATGTGCAAGAGGTGTTGGTACACACAGGACAGCATTTCGACGATAATATGTCGGAGCTGTTCTTCCGGGAAATGTCCATTCCTCAACCTAAATACAATTTGGGAGTCAACAACTTGGAGAATGCCGATATGACGGCCCTGATGATGGAGCGTCTGGAGCCAGTACTTCAGCGAGAAAAACCTGATTTTGTGGTGGTTTTCGGGGATACCAATTCTACCTTGGCAGGGGCCAGGACAGCGAAGAATTTGTGCATAAAATTGGCACATGTTGAATCGGGACTGCGTTCTTTCAATATGGAAATGCCCGAGGAGCACAACCGCATGGAGACCGACCGCCTGAGTGATGTGCTTTTCTGTCCGACCCAAACCGCAGTGGAAAATCTTCAGAAAGAAAATATTGATAATCAAAGAAATAAGATAGTGTTATCGGGCGATGTGATGTATGATGCAGCTTTGTTTTATGCGGCATCAGCACGGAAACCACAGCTTGATTTAGCCGGGGATTTCCTGTTGGCCAGTGTGCATCGAGCCGAAAACACCAATCATGCGGAAGCTTTGCTTTCAATCTTCGCGGCGCTGGAAATCTTGGCCCAAGACAGGCAGCTGGTGTTGCCCTTGCATCCCCGCACACGGGCGAAGTTGGCAGAGTTGAATTATGATTTCGATCATTCCAGCATCACTTTTATTGCACCAGTAGGCTATTTCGAAATGCTGTATCTGTTGAAGCACTGCCAGCTTGTGCTGACTGACAGTGGAGGTTTGCAGAAAGAGGCGTATTTCTTTGGAAAGCAGTGTGTTACTTTGCGCAACGAAACTGAATGGGTGGAGTTAATGCAGCATGGGGTGAATGTTTTGGCCGGCACAGCAAAAGAGAAAATCATCCATTGTGTCCAGCAAAGTTTGTCACAACAGATGATTTTCCCGTCTTCTTTATATGGCGACGGCCACGCCGCCGAAAAAATCACGCAGACTTTGGCTGCAATGATGTAGTTGGTTTATTGCAGTTTGAAACTGATTGGAATTGCGAAACTAACCCTGACTTTTTTGCCGTTTTGCATGCCGGGTTTCCATTTGGGCATGGCTTTGATCACTCTCAAAGCTTCTTCGTCGCAGCCGCCACCAATGCCTTTCACGACTTTAACATCGGAGATACTTCCGCTCTTTTCCACAATAAATGAGACCAACACTCTTCCTTGGATATTCTTTTCCTTGGCCGTTTCTGGATATTTGAGGTTTTCGGAAAGATACTTCTGCATGGCTTCCATTCCACCAGGGTATTCAGGCATCACTTCGGGTTTGTTGTAAACGCTGTCCTTTTCTTCTGCGGGAAAAGTTATTTTGACTTTGAGGTCGTTGGAACTGATTTTTGTTTCATTGTCCTCACCCGTAGAAATAGAGAAAGGCTCAACGCTGTAGGAAATACCATTTCCATTATTCTCCTCTTCTTTCATTTGGATTTGATCATTGAGAGTACCATCTACATTGTAATTGGTAATGGTGATTTGTTTATGTGACTCGTTTGTGACAGGGTCGATAACCTCTGTAGTCTCGAATTTAAGGTAAGAACCGTCTTCGTTATAAATTATAGTATTTTCGAATTGCGGAACACCGTAGTCATCAAAGAGTTGGACAGGGTCCATTCCCTTTGTGGAAGAATTTTCAGCAGTTGTTTGTCCCTGTGCCGTCACTTTGGGGCTGGCGACCAACAACGCCGCTAATACAGGCATGATGACCAGTAGCCTCCACCAGAGACGTCTGGTCTTTTCGTTACTTGTAATCATCTTGATTCTTTTTTTGGTGAATAATAAATTGAAATTGTTGCTCATGTCGCTGAAATTGACGGCCGTGCACTGCTGTAAAATCAGATACATGTATTTTCCTTTGTCAGCGCCTCCGTGAAGTACTTCATGGTCGGCAGCATATTCATGAATCAGTTGTAAGTCTTTTTTATACAGATAGATAAAAGGATTGAACCATTGCAGAATCATCATCAATTCTGTAAAAAGAATATCGATGGAATGATGCTGGTTGATATGGCTCAACTCATGTCGGAGGATATCAGGAGATATGTTTTTATCGGGAAAATAAGCGTAATGCAGGAAAGAAAAGGCATCGTTGTCGCAATGTGTGTAAACCAGGGTATAACCGTCTCTTTTTTCTTTGGGAGAGCGAAGGGTTAAAATGGTTATCTTCAATATTTTAGTGAAGAAGATCAGAAAACTTACGATTACTCCCGCAAGATAGACAATGCCAAGTACTTGCCACAGACTGAGGCTTGTTTTTGCGGGACCAGCGATGTCGCTTGCCGCTGCTTGACTTTCAGGGGATATGCCGTTGGGTGTAATGGTGATTTCGTTCAGCATGAAGATATTGGAAAACCATTGCTCTTGGGTACTTTCGGCAAGGGCGGGACTATGGCTGAACAGGTTGCCTAAGAGGGGCAGCGCGAGGGCGAACAGCATGGCTGTCAGCAGGAAAAAGCGGTTGAACTGAAAACTCTTGCTATTGACGAACAACAGTCGATAGCACAGCCATAGTACCATCAGGGCAATGGAGCATGGCAAGAGGTAAACTAAAATAAAGACTTGTGCGTTCATGCTGTTTTGTTTTTTTCGTTATGAATAGCTTCGTCAACAATTTTTTTCAGAGCTTCGAGTTCCTCCAACTTGAAGTTCTCTTTTTTGGCGAAGGCTGATACCAGGTCAAGATAGGAGTTGTTGAAATACCGCTCTACCACGCTGCCCAAGAAGTGCTTGGAGTATTCCTCTTTGCTGATAACGGCTTGGTAGCGGTGGAAGCGGCAGAAGGTTTCGTGTTTCACAAAGCCTTTGGCTTCCAGAATTTTGATGGTGGTCAGCACAGTATTGTATGCTGGTTTCGGTTCGGGGAAGGCCGCCATGATTTCGTTGGCAAAACCCTGTCCGATTTTCCAGATCACTTGCATCACTTGCTCTTCCGCTTTGGTCAGTTCTTTCATACTAAGGTATTTTGATGTTTCTATATTCCCCAGACTGACGTCTGGGGTTATTAAAATTTCGCCTCTTCGAGGCTCCCCAACATTCACTCAATAACATTCACTCAATAATATTCACTCATCAACATTTACTCCCTAACATTCACTTAAAAACATTCACTCAAAAACAACGCTGCAAAGATACAAAAAGTTTTTAGTTATTCAACTAAAAAATTAGTTTAATAACGATTTTTTTCATGAAATTTATTGGAATAATTTTGTATCTCATTAATTTTTATTATTTTTGCAGCGGATTTGTTCAAAAATATTTTTTGTTCAAAAAAAATGAACAACCATATAAAATGAATGTAAAATGCAAAAAGCGGAAATAAAAATCATTTTTTATCTGTTGCAGGACAGTGCCAACGTAAGGCAAAATTTCCGGCAGATAGCTGCTGAAACAAGTACATCCATAGGTTCTGTTCATAGCACTTTTGTTGACTTGTCGGAACGGGGTTATATTATTGATGATGGCATGACACGTTTGTTGCGTAAGCGACAGTCGCTTATTGACAGATGGGTGATGGCGTATAACGAGAATTTTAAGAGCAAACTGCTGATAGGCCGTTTCAAATTCCTGACGGCAAAGGCAAAAGATCAATGGCAAGATATTGCTTTGCCTGATACGCTTTGCTGGAGTGGTGAGCCGGCTGCGGCTTTGCAGGATGGTTATATTTTGCCCCAACGCTGGGATATCTACACTTCAGATACAGCTGATGCGTTGATAGCCACAGCACGGATGATTCCGGATCCACAAGGGGAGATATTTGTTTATCAGAAATTTTGGAAAAAGAATGGTATTCTTCCGCTTATTGTATATGCTGATTTATTAGCCACAGGCGATGACCGTTGCCGAGAGGCTGCCGAAAGACTTAAATCTCTTATTTGATACTTTATGGAATATACTATTAATAAAGAAGATTTGAAGAATCCGTTGCTCGCTGAGACTTTAAGTGCTTTGGCGGTGTGTTTTGCTGAACTGGATATGGAGTTGTATGTGGTGGGAGCTGTCGCCCGTGACATTGCCATGCATTTGCTCCAAATGGAAGATGATGCCCGCCGGACAATGGATTTGGACGTAGCGGTTTTAATCAAGGATTGGCGGCAGTATGACCAGCTTTCGGAAGTACTTTTGCGTAGCAATTTTACCAAAGCAAGGGAAAAACAGCGATTTTTCTATGTGGGAGAGAATGGTACAGGGCGTTTTATGGTGGATATTGTGCCTTTTGGCGATATAGCTCAAAATGAACAGGTGGCATGGCCTCCCGAAGGCACGCCAGTTATGTCAGTGCGTTGTTTTGACGATGTAATGCTCCATGCGGATAAAGTGCGTGTAGAGGATAGTTTCAGTTTTAGCATGGCACCTTTAAGCGGTCAGTTTCTGATAAAATTGGACGCTTGGTCCGACAGGCATCTCATCACCAAGAAAGACGCTGCGGATATGGTGTATATCATGCAGAATGTATATGTGCCGTATGCCATGTCAAGGCAATCACTGCCGCCTGAGATTAGTATAGAAGCCTCTGAATTTGAGCTTTTGGTTGCTGGTGCCGAGTGGATTGCTGTTGAACTCAGACAAATGCTGAGTGAAGAACATCGCCATTTTTATGCAACTATGCTCAATAATGAAGTGAGCCAGGCGGAGCAAAGTGCCTTGCTCAACGATATGATGGATGTGTCTTCCGCAAGGAATTATAGGGTGTTGCGTCGCGCCTTAAGCCGCATGGCACAAATTTTTGCCTCTTAAAAGTTGGCAGAATTCTTATCTTTTTCTTGTTCGCTATAAAGTATTCTTATCTCCACTGCAGGGTGTTCACCAGCTGCAAAAGGTCGTTGCGGAGGTAGTCGATAACGGGCTGGATGGAGTCGTTGTTGGGTGGGAAATTGAAATACAGCGAGCCTCGCAGGAAATGATAGCTGCTGTCGCTGACCCAGAACTGGAAAGGAGTGGCCACATCAGAGCCTTCAATGTCGTAGATTTGTCCGAACATCCGGCTTTCGGGGTCGCTGATAATGGAATATTCCACATCATCGGCTTTCACATAATGGAACTGCACCATCTCGCGTTCTTGTACCATCCTGTCCCTCAGGTTTCCATGCATGGGAAAATAGGTCATCTTCAGCTCTGCGGCGAATTGGGGATACTGGAGGTCAATCCAAATCTTGCCGGAATCTTTGGGTGTGATGATGGCTTGGGCATGTTTCGAGATTTCCATGGTGAAGGGCAGGGTGGTGTCCAACAGGGTATATTCAGCCTTGGGCAGGTCAATACGGAAATAGCCTTTCGGCTTGGGTGCAATTTGCTCGTTCTTATGACCGCATGCTCCCAGCAGGAGGGTGAGGAGCAGAGCGAGGACTATGTTGTGTTTCATGATGTTCGTTATTATAATTCAAAATTCAAAGTTCAAAATTCAAAATCACTACCCCGGCCTTCGGCCACCCCTTCTTAAAGAAGGGGAATTAAAACTCCCCTCGAGCACGAAGTGCGAGACTCCCCTCGAATGCATAGCATGAGACTCCCCTTGGGCGAAGCCCAACTCCCCATCCCTGTATCATCTATTCTTCTCATTAACTGTTAATTATTAATTGTTAACTGTTAACTCTAAAGGCTCACTACCGTAATCCCCGTTCCCCCCAGCTCCAGTGCTTCATCGCAGAAGCTGTTGACTTCCTTGCGCTTGGCTAGGTATTGCCGTATCACATGGCGCAGGATGCCATTGCCCTTTCCGTGCAGCAGCTTCACCTGGTGAATGCTCAACAATACGGCTTCGTCTATGTAGCTTTCCAGCATTTGCAGCGCCTCGTCGGCTCTCATGCCCCGCATGTCCAGGGTGGTGTTGAAGTGGGAAATCTTCTGATTCATGGCGTCGGCCAAGGAACCACCATCCAGTCTCACACCCGTGCGTTTTACGGTTCGGGCTTCCCGCTTGCTGATTTTGGTCACTTTGTCCTTGGTAGTGCGAAGGGAAACGGAGTTGAACGAGATGGTGATATCGTCCCCGTTGAGCTGGGTGATTTCGCCTACCACTTGGGTCTCTATCATAAAGACTGAATCACCCACGTGCAGGGTGTTGTCTTCGGGCTTCTCCTGTTTTTTTGCCTGTGTCTTGGGTTTGTGGATGGGTACAATGGGCTTCAGCGCAGGTTCTTTCTCTATGGATTCCACCTCCTTGGCGAATTCCTCTTTCAGCTTGACAATGTCCTGCCGTGCCTGCTTGGTCTTGACGGAGTCGGCTTTGTGCTCTTTGATTTCGCGTATGGTCTTTTCGATTACCTTGTTGGCGCTCTCGATAATACTGTTCGCCTGGTTTTTTGCTTTTTGGATGATGTCCTTCCGGTGCTTTTCCAGCTCGGCGAACTTCTCGCTGTATTCGTTGATCATCAGCGCCAATTGGTCATCTGCGGAATTGACGAGGCGGAGCATTTTGTCAATCTCCATCTTCTCGTTCTCAATCTGCTCCAGTTTCTTCTCGTAGTCAATCTGGGCGGTGCCGGTTTTGCTGACGGCATTGTCTATAATCTGTTGGGGCAGACCTATTTCCCTTGCAATTTCGTAGGTGAAAGAGCTGCCGGGCTTGCCCATTTTCAGCTTGAACAGCGGTCTCATGGCGGTCATGTCGAAGAGCATGGCCCCGTTGACCGCCTGCTTGTGGGTATCGGGAAAGAGTTTGAGATTGCCGTAATGCGTGGTAATCACCCCGAAAGAGCCTTTGTCGTACATGGCTTCCAGCAAGGCTTCGGCCATTGCCCCGCCTGGTAGCGGGTCGGTGCCGGAACCGAACTCGTCAATCAGAAACAGCGACTTCTCGTCCAGATGCTCAATCATCATTTTGGCATTGGTGAGGTGCGAGCTGTAGGTGCTCAGGTCGTTCTCGATGGATTGCTCATCGCCCATGTCGATAAAGAAATGATGGAAGATGCCCATGTCGGAAGTATCTGACAGGGAAACCAGTAAGCCACACTGCATCATGTATTGCAGCAGTCCGATGCTTTTCAGGCACACGGACTTGCCACCGGCATTGGGACCGGAGATAATCAGGATGCGCTCGTCGTTGACCAGGCGGATATCTAAAGGTTGTACTTTTTTGCCTGTGCCTTTGAAATTCAGATATAGCAAGGGATGAATGGCATTGTGCCAGTTCAGCATGCATTGGTCGAAAACATGGGGCAGAAAACCGTTGATATCAATAGCTAGCAGGGCTTTGGCACGGATAAAGTCGATGGTGCCGAGGAAATCGTGGCCGTAGCGCAGGTTGTCGATAGATGGCCGTATGCGCTGGGTGATTTCGGTCAGAATCCGGATGACTTCACGGTGCTGGGCGTTCAACAGGTCCTTGATTTCGTTGTTGGCATCAAACACTTCGGCAGGCTCTATGAAAACGGTCTGTCCTGTAGCCGACTCGTCGTGGATAAAACCTTTCAGGCGGCGTTTGAACTGGGCGGAAACGGGGATGCAGAGACGTCCGTTCCTGACGGTCATTTCGGCATCGTCTTTGGTGATGCCGTCCTGCTTGGCGGCGTTCAGCAGTTTGCGGATACGGCGGTCGGCCTCGCCCGAAATGCGGTTGATTTCGCTTTTGATACGCCTCAGTTCATCCGACGCGTTGTCGCGCAGCTGCCCTTTGGGGTCCAGTATCTTATTGATGGCCTCCAGCAAGTCTTTCTCGGGCATAATATCCTGACAGATGGCCCACAGACGTGGAAATTTGTTGTCCTCGTGCCTGATTTTGAAATACACGAACACCTGGATAATCATGTTGATGAAGGCACGCAAAGCCGCCAGCTCATCCAGTTCGATATAGGTGCCGTCAATGTGGAGGCGCGAGAGCACCGGCCTCAAGTCGAAAAAGTCCTGGGCAGGGAAAGGGTCTTCCAGCAACAAAACCTGCTTGAATTCCTGCGTTTCCTGCAATTGTTTTTCAATCAGTTCGAAGGAGTCTGAATACTGCAGTTGGTCCACCATCTCACGACCCATATCACTGATACAGTGATTCTTGATCAGCTCACGGATGGTGTCAAAACCTATTTTTTCCTCAAAAGAAGCAGGATATATCATCTACAACAAATTAGGTTGCAAAGGTACAAAAAAAATAGAGCCGTCACTGTGGCGGCTCTGTCGTTGGTGGGACGTATAGGATTTGAACCTATGACCTCTGCCGTGTGGAGGCAGCGCTCTAAACCAACTGGGCTAACGTCCCGTTTTTTGAGGGTGCAAAAATACGAAAAAAAATCGTACCTTTGTCAAGTTTTTGAAAAAAATGAAAGATACTGATAATCAGCCTCAAGAGAAACTATGGAATAGCAACTATATCAAAGTATGGATTGCCAATTTCATGATTTTTTTCTCTTTCATGCTGCTGACACCGCTGCTGCCGCTTTACCTGAAGGACACTTTTGACGCCAACAAGCAGACCATCGGTCTGGTGTTGTCGGGCTATACTTTGATGGCCCTGCTTATCCGCCCGTTCAGCGGTTTCTTTGTCGATAGTTTCCCCCGCAAGAAAACTTTGCTGCTTTTTTATGGCTTATTCTGCATTTTCTTTGGAGGATACCTGATGGCGGGTTCGCTGTTGCTCTTCGCCATTGTCCGAACACTTCACGGGGCTCCGTTCGGGGCGGCCACTGTTTCCAACAGTACCGTTGCCATCGATGTGCTGCACCCCTCGCGCAGGGCGGAAGGTATCGGCTATTACGGACTAAGCAACAATATCGCCTCGGCTATTGCGCCGGCTTTGGCCATTTATATTCTTCAGATTTCTAACAGCTACGAAATGCTTTTCTGGCTGGCTTTATTCACCTCTGGTATTGGCTTTGCCATCAACTCTACCTTGCAGTTGAACAGCAGGGAACTGATACCTGATAAGCCCAAAATCTCCCTCGACCGCTTCTTCCTGCTGAAAGGTTGGAGTGAGGGGCTGGCGATGGTATGCTACGCGTTTTCCTATGGGGTCTTGTCCACCTACGTTGCTATTTACGGCAAGGAAGAACTGGGCATCACGGGTGGCACGGGAGTGTTTTTCATGCTGCTTTCCGCTGGACTGATTCTCTCCCGACTGATTGGTAGTCGCAGTTTGCGCGAGGGAAAAATTGTGCAGAACGCTTCCGCGGGAGTGGTGGTGTCGCTGTTCGGTTATCTGATGTTTGCCGCCTTGCATAACCCCATTGGCTATTATGGAGCGGCTTTGGTGATAGGTTTGGGCAATGGGCACATGTGGCCGGCTCTTCAGACCATGTTCATCAACCTGGCGCCTCACACCCAGCGGGGTACTGCCAATTCCAGCATCCTGATCTGTTGGGATATCGGTGTGGGTTTGGGTATCATGGTTGGGGGTATTGTTTCAGAACACATCGGTTACCATCAGGCTTTCTGGACTTCCTGGGGGGTGAACCTTGCAGGGGTGCTGTTTTTCTATCTTTATGTGCGACAGAGTTTCCTGAAAAATAAGCTAAGGTAAAAAAATCTCCATACTATAATCTCAGCCAAGCCATCATTTCCTCCATGGACACACGCATTTTCTTGCGTTTGTCAGTATAATCTTTGACCACAAAAGAGTCGTCTTCCATATACAAATACTTGTATCGAATTTTACCGTCTTCTTTATAAAAGATTCCTTTGACCAATGAATCGTTCACAAACGTACACAAGAAACTCTTATTCACACTATTTCTGTAATAGCCAGTCCATGTCCCCGTCTTTTTGCCATGATCAAAGTGCTGTTCTGCCAAGATACTTACATCGAAGGGAAGATAAAAAACTGTGGAATCCTTTCGAAAGACATTGTTTATATCATAGACAATCCATTTGCCGTCTTTTTGATGAAAATTATCATATTGATTCATCGTATCTCCCTCAAGTACAATGTAAGATGGTCCTATTTCCATAAATGTTTTCTCATTTCCGTATGCATCACTGTTTTCTCCATTCCATTTTTTGACAAAAGTCTTCCAAGACAAAGATTCTTTAAGATGTTGAAGTTCAATCTTATAACTTTCACTTCTGATGGAATCCTGATAAACAAAAAAATAAGGGTAATGGCCGTAGATGCTTGAAAGAACGGTATTGGTATTTATCAGGAAATAAGTGTTATTTGGGAAGACAAAATACAAGATACTCGGATTTGAAGAGGCTACCGGCAGGCATGATGAATGCTGGAACACAAGTTCATCCGTTTGTGTTATTATCAAATCGTTCTGATGGAAGACACATACAGTATCCCATTCAGCAGGAGCTTTTTGTTGCAATAGTAGCGCATGTGGTTGTGAAAATCCACCACTATAGATGCAAAAGATACAAGTTATTATGGTCAGCAAATGTTTCATATTGCGATGTATATGTTCAAAGTTATTCGCATAAGAGGGCAATTTATACTTGTTTTATGACAAGGGGGTGCACTGTCCCATCTGAGAAAGTATGTGGTTCAGTTAAGACTAGTCCTCCTGGCTTAAAAGCCCACTCTTCAGTATCATCATCTTTATCTCCAAGTATATAAGTGTTGTCGCAAACATGTTCAGATAAGACAGGTCTATAAGTAGTAGTTCCTTCATTCAATAATTCCACATAAATGATTTTTTTCATAGGCTTATGTCTTTTCAATTTTTGAATTTTTCCCAAAGCAATCAAATTTTTTGCAGTTTTGGAAAAAAATCAGTTCCAAATAGATTACATCAACACCACAGCGGCGAGTTGCCAGAGGGTGGGAGTGAAGTCGAAGTAATAGACAGCGGCCCCCCATTTGTCTTTTATTTTGAGCGTGTTCCCGTCAAGATAATAGAGTGGTGTGCCCCAACGGTCTTTCTGGCGGATGGTGTTGCCGTCGAAAAAGAGCAGGGGAGCGCCCCAGCGGTCTTTCAGTCTCACGGTTTGTCCGTCCATATAAACCAAAGCCTGCCCCCAGCGGTCCTTTTGGCGTAGCGTATTGGCGTTTTCGTCATACCATAATATGGGGTCACCCCATCGGTCTTTGATACGTATGGTGTTATCCTGAAAGAACAGGAGTTTCGCACCCCATCTGTCCTTTTGATAGACGGTTTGTGCCAATCCTGCGGTGACGAAGCCAAGAAATAACAGGGTGAGAATGATCGTTTTTCGCATGGCGGTGTAGTTGGATGGACAAATCATTGAGGGTACAAAAATACATTTTTTTCGGTTTTGGTTATTGTTTTGACAAAAAAATTGTGTATTTTTGCCGTGTAAAAGTGTATTGTCAAACAAAAGGTAGGAAATTATTAGAAAATAAAACACATATTATTGCGTTTTCGCTTTTCTTTGGATTCTGAAATCTCGACAATTTTAGTTCACTACAAAAAGAAACGAAAATGCTTACGAGTAATCGTGGGCATTCGTTATTTTGTAGTGGAGGTTAGTCGAGAGCCTCAGAATCAAATAATGAATCTCACGATTTTTTTGTCGCTTGCCTTACAGACAAGGAGTGTTCACCTCCTTTAGTTGTGGCTTTCCCTCAGAGAAAAATTTCCAAAATTTCAGTGGTTGATTTTTAATTCCAGACGGGATTTAAAAATATGCATCCTGCCTTTTCTGCATATTTTTACACAAATTTGTCCACTTTCTGAATGAAATGTGTAAATTATTATAGTATTGATTTTCAGTAAATTGACCATGTTGCGGTCGAAAATTTCGACCGCAAAGCAACATGAAGCAAAAAATTATTACCTTTGCAAAATTAATAACCATTGATAATGAAACAGATAATTTCTTTGTTGTTTCTTTTGTTACCAATACTGATATTTGCCCAGTCACCGGGAGGCAATTTGTCATTTGTGGAAAGCGAAAGCAGTATGCAATCCGAAGACAGTGTCAGTTTTACTATAGAATATGTCGATTCAATGGCGACTTTGGAAGAGGATAGGGATGATATTATTGATGATTTTATGCTTGGACGTTTTGCAGACGAAATGCCAGAATTTCCTGGTGGAATGGATTCTTTATACGCCTATCTTGCCAGAACACTCGAATTTCCGCAAGATGCTAAAGACAAAGGTGTTTCAGGAGCGGTGCTGGCAGAATTTGTGGTGGAAAAAGACGGAAGTATCAACCGTAACATCAGGATTTTGAAATCACTATATCCCAGTTGCGACAGGGAGGTGGCAAGGGTAATTGTACAAATGCCTGCATGGGAGCCTGGCAAATTAGAGGGAAAACCAGTTCGTTGCGTTTTTAACCTTCCAATAAGGTTTGTCCCCAAAGAGGAGGAGAATGAAACGGAGGAATAGTTATTGCGTAACATCTATTTTTGTATTTTTGCCGTTTCATTTTTAACCGCAAAAAACAGCTGTTATGATTCCGCAATTCGAACAATATCCGTCCCCGTGTTACATTATGTATGAAGAGGCTTTGGAGGCCAATCTGCAGCTCCTCGACCTGGTGCAGCAAGAGGCTGGAGTCTCTATCATCTGCGCCCTGAAAGGCTTCGCCTTCTGGCGCTCTTTCCCCTTGGTGAAACAGTACTTGGCGGGGGCTACCGCCAGCTCACTGAACGAGGCGCGGCTGATTGCGGAGGAGATGGGCTGCGAGGCACATACCTTCGCCCCAGTGTATCAGGAGGATGAGTTCGAAACCCTCTTGATGTATAGCAGTCACCTGACTTTCAATTCCTTGAGCCAGTGGGCACGGTTCAAAGACAAGGCGGAAAAGTTTCCCAAAAAGGTGAGCTTCGGACTGAGGGTAAATCCTGAGTATTCGGAGATTGAAACCGATTTGTATAACCCAGCTTTGCCGGGCTCTCGTTTGGGAGTGCTGGCGGAGGATATGCCCGAGCATCTGCCGCAAGGCATTGACGGACTGCATTTTCATGTGCTTTGCGAGAACGACAGCTATGCACTGGAGCATTGCCTGGAGCATTTCGAAAAACGTTTCAGCCGTTACATCAAGGAGTGCAAGTGGGTGAATTTTGGTGGCGGGCACCATATTACCCGTGAGGATTACAATATTCCGCATCTGATTCAGTTGCTGAAGGATTTCAAGAGCCGCTATCCGAATCTGGAAGAGGTTATTTTGGAACCTGGTGAGGCGGTAGGTTGGCAGACAGGCGTGCTGACCTCTACCGTGGAGGACATCGTGGAGAACAAGGGCATCAAAATCGCTATGCTTAACATTTCTTTCTCCTGCCATTTGCCCGACTGTCTGGAGATGCCATACAAGCCGCTGGTGCTGGGTGCGAAAGACCCCGATGAGAAGAGCAAGTATGTATACCGCTTGGGGGGCTGCTCCTGCCTGGCCGGTGACTTTATCGGGATGGGCGATTTCGCTTTCCCCGAGCCGCTGGAGGTGGGTGACCGTATCGTGTTCGACGACATGATTCATTATACCATGGTGAAAACCACGTTTTTCAATGGGGTAAGACATCCTGCCATTGGCATGATTCAGAAAGACGGCGAGTTCGTTTTGCTGGCTCAGCCAGGGACTTACGAAGATTATAAGGCAAAATTAGGCTAATGTCATAATTTTTTTGTATTTTTGTCGTTTAATTGAAATGAATTAAAAATTCAGAACTAAGAACTAAGAATTAAAAACAATTAAACAGCTCAACAATTCAACAATTCAGCATTCTTAACTCTTAATTCTTAGTTTAAAAAAAGTGAACATGGGCAAATTTAGAGACTTCTTCACACCGCAGCGTATGGGCTTCCATTTTGTGTTGGCCATCATCATAACTATTGTGCTGGCTATTGTCTGTATGATTTTGCTGAAATCATATACCCGACATGGCCGCGAAGTGGATATGCCTAATTTTGTAGGACAAAACAGCACTGCGCTGATAGACACTTTGCTGCCTTCAGATTATATCATTGTCATTACCGATGAGGTGTATGACAAGTCCATGGAACCTGGCACGATTATCAAACAAAACCCTGAAGCGGGTGAGAAAGTGAAGAAAGGCCGCAAGGTTTATCTGACTGTGGCAACTTCAGAACCCCCAACAGTCATTATGCCTGAATTGCGTGATGTTTCTCAACGTCAAGCTGAAATCATGCTTGGAGCCCTGGGACTTGAACTGGAAGGAGTTATTCTGAAACCCAGTCCGTACGAAAACGCAGTACTCGAACAACTTCATAATGGAAGAACAATCGCCGCAGGAACTAAGATAAAAATGGGTGACAAGATCACATTGGTGGTGGGACGTGACATTAGTGAACTGCCGGTGGGTGCAGACTCCACTCAAACTGAAAACTAAAAACTAAGAATTAAGAACTAAAAACTAAAAACAATTCAACAATTCAATAGTTCAACAATTCAACATTCTTAACTCTTAATTCTTAACTCTTAATTTTAAGAACATGAATTCCCGATATAAAAAACACATAGTCTTTTTACTGGCTTTCCTCTGTCTGAATGTCATGCAAGCACAGGAGGTGCTGACAGGTCTGTCGCATAATCCAACCTTGATGAATCAGAAACAAAAAACGACTAAAAACAGAACGGTCGTCAATTTGCCCTTTTTCGACGATTTTTCTAACTACACAGGCTATCCGAAATCCGATTTATGGGCCGATAGACAGGTATTTGTGAATAATTCGTTTCCCATGTACCCTCCAACTTTGGGTGTGGCTACTTTGGATGCTTTGGACGCCAACGGATTGATATACGCACATGGTGAAACACAGCCTTTTGGGGCAGATACATTGACTTCTAACCCTATCAGACTGGATTACAATAACGTATACCATAGACCGATGCAAATTTCCGACTCGATTTATTTCAGTTTTTATTACCAACCGGGCGGTGCATCAAGGTCGTATCCACCAGTGGAATGGGAGCGTATAGGCGATAAGCCGGAAACAGATGATTCATTGGTGGTGGAATTCGGCTATCCTACTGGTGACAGTATGTTTATCGGTTATGCTTATAGTGATTATGAATTGCCGTATAATTATCATGGGCATGCGGGTGATAGTACCATGTATACTCCTGGGGATTCTTTGCTGAACCCGTTCTTGTTGCCAGATACAGTGTATTTTGTTTTTGATTTTTATGCCAATGTGGGTGCATCCATCGAACTGCCTTCAGACTCGTTGTATGCTCCTGTATTCCGATGGAATCATATCTGGTCCACCGCAGGTTGCACTGTTGACCAATGGTTGAATGATGATGAGTATCATCTTCAGTATTTCAAAAAAGTGTTGATACCGATTACAGATCCGCAATACCTCAGAAGCGATTTCCATTTCCGCTTCAGGAATTATGCAAGTCTTGAGCCTAATGGTTATCCCGCATGGGAGTCGAATGTTGACCAATGGCATATCGATTATGTTTCCTTGGAACAGGGCGGTTCTTATATGGATTTATATCCACATGACGTGGCTTTTGTCATGCCAACAACTTCGGCGTTAGAGGAATATCAATCAATGCCGTGGAACCAATATCGTTCTTCCGACATGAAAGAGAGTTTCCACAATGACATGTCTAATCTGTCCCACAGTGTTATCAATGTGTCATACAGCTATAAGGTTACTTCTGAACAAGGAGCCATGATTGCAGAGCAGCAAACATCTTCCGAAAACGCTCAACCGTATTATAATTCAGGACTGTATGCGAATCCTTATCATACCGATGCGGCTATTAATTTCAGTTATCCGTATGACGGGGCTGATAGCGCTGTTTTCAAAATTACTCATCTGTTCAATGTGACAGGTGGTGCTGGCGATGATTGTATAGCCAATGATACCTGTGTATTCCTGCAGAAATTCTATAATTATTACGCATACGATGATGGTACTGCTGAAGGTGGTTATTCGCTGGTTTCTACCTTGACCTACCCTGAAAATTATTTGGCGGTAAGATTCACTCTGGCAGAGGATGATACTCTGCGTGGTGTGCGGATGTGGTTTAATTCGGTATTGGATGATGCCAATATTGAACCTTTTACACTGATGATTTGGGATGATGATGGCGGTATGCCAGGCGATGTTTTGCTCTCTATGTCAAATCAATACCCTGACCATGCCGATGATCCTTCGGAATTTGTGTATTATGAACTCGAAGAGCCGTTGTTGGTGTCAGGTACGTTTTATGTGGGCACATATCAAACACAAAATGTGCCGCTAAATATTGGTTTCGACCAGAATAATGATGCCCGTGCCCATTGGGTATACAACACTTCTGGAGTGTGGCATGAACCGTTCCTCTATGGCGCTCCTATGATCAGACCTGTGCTGGGCAAGCATTTCGATTGCACTCCTGTTCGTGATATCGACCAGTTACAGTTTAGTGTGTATCCTAATCCTGCCGACCAGCAGATTACCGTGGTGCTGGATAATAAAACTGGTCAAAATGCGTTGGCAGTCATGTATGATATGACCGGTCGCAAGGTGGCTGAGTTTAGCTTGAATGATAATTATAATACTCTTAATATCAGTGATTTGAATAGCGGAATGTATTTGTTGCAGATAAAGACGGAGAGTCAGACCGCTATCAAGAAAATCATTAAAAGATAAAGCTTATGAAACTGAATCTTGAAAGACCTTTAGTGTTTTTTGACTTGGAAACCACAGGTTTGAATGTGGGTAAAGATAAAATTGTGGAGATTTCACTGCTGAAAGTAATGCCCGACGGAGAGGAAATCACTCACACTATGCTGATTAATCCAGGTTGTCATATTCCTATTGAGTGTTCCGAAGTGCATGGTATTTACGATAAGGATGTGGCTGACAAGCCTAAGTTTGAAGAGCTGGCGGATGATATTTTGGGTTTTATCGGAGATGCTGATTTGGCGGGTTTTAATTCCAACAAGTTCGATATTCCCTTGTTGGTGGAGGAATTTCTGCGCTGTGGCAGACGCTTGGATTTCCGCAACCGCCGTTGTATCGATGTGCAGAACATTTTCCATAAAATGGAACCCCGTAACCTGGTGGCCGCCTATAAACTGTATTGTGGCAAAGACCTGAATGATGCCCACCAAGCGGAAGCCGACACCAAGGCCACATACGAGGTGCTGAAAGCGCAATTGGACAAATACCAGAATCAGGAATATGAGGACCGAAAAACTGGTATGAAATCTGTTCCGATTCAGAATGATGTGAAGGCATTGAGTTCGTTTTCATCCGAGACCCGTATGGTGGATTTTGCCGGTCATATTGTTTTCAACGACCGCGATGAGGAGGTCTTTAATTTTGGCAAGCACAAAGGCGAGACCGTGGAGAATGTGTTCCGCAAAGAACCTTCTTATTACGCTTGGATGATGAATGCGGATTTTCCTTTATATACCAAGGAAATCATTACGATGATCAAAGAACGAATGTTTTAATATAAAATACTGAATATGAAAAAGTTTGCCGTTGTTTTATGCGGCTGCGGTCCTATGGATGGTTCTGAAATTCATGAATCCGTCATGACGCTGCTCGCCATTGACAGAAATGAATGTCAATATACAATTTTCGCACCCGATGCGGATCAATTTCATGTAATAAATCACTATACCAAGCAAGTGATGAACGAGAAACGCAATATGCTGGTGGAAGCCGCCCGTATTGCCCGTGGTGATATTCATCCAATTACGGAATTGAAAGCCGCAGATTTCGACGCAGTGGTATTCCCCGGAGGCTATGGTGCCGCCAAGAATCTGTTTAATTATGCCATCAAGGGCACCAAGGCTGTAGTGGATGCTGAGGTGGAAAGAGTAATCAAAGAATTCCATGCCCAGCACAAACCGATAGGTGCGTTGTGCATTTCTCCTGTTTTAATGGCCAAAGTGCTTGGAAATATCACCATTACGGTGGGTACTGACGAGAAAACCATTCATGATGTGGAGACCTTTGGCGCACAGCACATCAATACCCAGCAAACAGAAGTGATTGCCGACAAGGAAAACATGGTTTTCACGACACCATGTTACATGCTGCCGGCTACCATCGCCGATATCGCTGATTGCGCTGAGAATCTGATAGAAACTATTCTCGAAAACATCTAATGCGCGTCATCCTCGTAGGTTTCCCGGGTAGCGGAAAGTCGTCCGTAGGCAAAAAGTTAGCGGCCAAATTAGGTTGCGATTTTGTGGACTTGGATGATGCCTTCGAGGAGGCTTATCATGTCTCTATTCCCGATTTCTTTGCGAAGTACAATGAACCAGCCTTCCGTTCCTGCGAGCGGAAGGTTTTGTTAGATAAGCTGCAGCTTGAAAATGTTGTGATTTCTTCAGGCGGTGGCACCCCTTGTTTTTCGGATAATATGCAATTGATGAAGGACAATGGGATGGTGGTGTATATTAAGATGGCGCCCGCCTCTTTATTCGACCGCCTTAGCCATGCCAAGCGGGTGCGTCCCTTAGTGCAGAACAAAACCCCCGAGGAGCTTCGGGCCTTCATCGACACCAACCTGCCCCTTCGTGAAACCTTCTACAATCAAGCCCACCTCACCGTCAAAGGTGAAAGCATTGATATTGAAGCTTTGTGTGAGAAGGTAACTTTTCTGTCATAAGAATAAGTCACGGAAAAGAAATTGGCACATTAGCACATTAACTAATTGGCACATTGAAAAAATTTGTATCTTTGCCACAAATTTGAAAAATGAGCTACAAACGCATATTATTGAAATTAAGTGGCGAATCGTTCATGGGTGACGATGGCTATAGTATTGACTATCAGAAAATTCATCATTTTGCTACGGAAGTAAAATCCGCTGTGGACCGTAAAGTACAAGTGGGTATTGTCATCGGTGGCGGAAATATTTTCCGCGGAGTGAAGGGTGCTGGCCGTGGCTTCGACCGCCGTCAGGGCGATTATATGGGCATGTTGGCTACCGTCATCAACTCCATGGCCCTGCAAACAGTTCTGGAAGAGCTGGGTGTAAATGCCAAGGTGATGTCCGCCCTCAAGATCGAAGGCATCTGCGAGAAGATTTTCTTCAAAAACGCCATCGCTCATTTGGAGGCTGGCCAGGTGGTGATTTTCTCCGCTGGTACAGGCAATCCGTTCTTTACTACTGATTCTGGCGCCGCTTTGCGTGCTGTGGAAATCGGCGCGGACTTGCTCCTCAAAGGTACTCGCGTGGACGGCGTCTATACCGCTGACCCCGAAAAAGACCCCACCGCTACCAAATACGATACCATCACATTCGATGAATGCTACGAAAAGAAACTGAATATCATGGATCTTACGGCATTCACCGTATGCAAAGAAAATAATATGCCTATTTGTGTGTACAATGCCAATGTCCCTGGTAAACTCGGCCGGATTCTGGATGGCGAGAAAGAAGGTACCTTGGTTCATTAAAATATAAAACATTATGGCAGAGGAAAATATCACTACTCCAGTCAAAACCGAAGCGGAAATTGCCGCTGAGCAGGAGAACGAAAAAAAGCTGTATAACAAAGCCCGTAATAGAGCCGCTTTCAGAATTCATCTGTTGATTTTTATCTTGGTGAATGCCCTGTTCTGGGTGATTTATTTTTTTGTTTTCAAAGGCACTGAGGCTAATGATGTTTTCTTCAAAGCGGTGTTGTTTGTCACTATCGCATGGCTGATTATTCTCATTGGTCACAATGTTTTTGTCAGAGTGTTTAATTCTACTATCGTGGAGAAAGAATTAAAGAAGATCAAAAAAGAGATAGAGAATAATGAGAAAGAACTGCAGAGATTGAAAACTATTGCTGAACAGAAAAAAGCTGAATTGCTGAGAAAACAACAGGAAGCCACCGAAGAAAATAATGTGAAAGAATAGGTAAAAGGGGTCAGGTTACAGGTGTCAGTGGTCAGTGGTCAGGTGTCAGTGAATTAGGGGATAGTGGATTTGAATGAAAACTATAAATTATTAATTGTTAACTATTAACTGTTTTGGTATGGAAGAAATTGCGAAATTATTGGCACAAGCCAAGGAAAATATGAGCTCAGCTGTGGCTTTCTTTGAAAAAGAACTGCAGAAAGTACGCGCTGGCAAATCCAGTCCCCAGATGCTGGAAGGACTGAAAGTGGATTATTATGGCAATCCTACCCCCATCGAACAAGTGGGTAATATCAGCACTCCTGATGCCCGTCAGATTATCGTGCAGCCTTGGGAACGCAACATGCTGCAACCCATCGAAAAGGCTATCTTGGCTGCTAATTTGGGCTTTACTCCGCAGAATACGGGCGAGTTTATCCGTATTGTAGTGCCCACCCCGACTGAGGAACGCCGTAAAGAGTTGGTGAAGAAGGCTAAGCAGGATGCCGAACAGCTGAAAGTGAGCATTCGCAACATTCGTCGTTCTGCCAACGATGCCGCCAAAAAACTGAAAGATTCAGGTATTCCTGAAGATGCTGTAAAGAAGTTGGAAACTGATATTCAGAAAGTTACTGATGAATTTGTCGGCAAAGTCGATAAGATGGTGGAAGCCAAGGAAAAAGAAATCATGACAGTATAGTATATAACCTTAAAAACTTAACATTTATGAATTTACCTGAAAATTTGAAGTATTCAAACGACCACGAATGGTTGAAAATGGACGGTGACGTAGCTTACGTAGGTATCACCGCTTTTGCCGCTAACGAATTGGGTGACATCGTTTTCTTGGATATCACTACCGTTGGTGAAACTCTCGAAGCTAACGAAGTATTCGGTACTGTGGAAGCTGTTAAGACGGTTTCTGACCTGATGCTGCCCGTTGGTGGTGAAGTATTGGAGTTCAACGAAGCACTGAACGACAACCCCGGTATCATCAACACTGATCCTTACAACGAAGGATGGATTGTAAAAATCAAAGTTACCAATCCTGCTGAAGCTGATGCTCTTATGGATGCAGCTGCTTATCAGGCATTTATCGGATAATCATAAGGTTTTTAATAATTATCGGAAAAGGCCACACTGCTTGTTTGTCAGGTGGCCTTTTGTTTTCAAAAATATTGGTTTACAGTTTGCTGCGAGAAATCTCTAATGCCAAACATTAAACAATAAACATCAAACAACATGAAATATGTCATTATAGGTGGTGTCGCCGGAGGAGCCACAACTGCCGCCCGTTTACGCCGTTTGGATGAGCATTGCGAAATCGTTATGTTCGAAAAAGGAGAGCATATCTCTTACGCCAATTGCGGTTTACCGTATTATATCGGGGATAAAATCACGGAAAAGAAAGCCCTGTTGCTGCAAACCCCTGTCAGCTTCGGCAACCGCTACGATGTGGATGTGAGAGTTCACTCAGAGGTCATTGCCATTCATCCAGAACGCAAAACGGTGAGTGTGTGCAATCTGTTGAACAACAAGGAGTACGAAGAGAGTTACGACAAATTGGTTCTTTCCCCGGGAGCACTACCTATTGTTCCTCCGATACCGGGAATAGACTCCAAGCGTATTTTCACATTGCGCAATGTGCTTGATACAGAACGGATCAAGCAGTTTGTCACCGCTAATTATTCCACTTTGAAAGAAGTGGTGGTGGTGGGTGCCGGTTTTATCGGACTGGAAATGGTGGAGAACCTGCATCAGATTGGATACCACGTGACGATTGTGGAGAAAGCTCCCCAAGTGATGACAGTGGTGGATGCACCTATAGCGGCTATGGTTCATAAACAATTGAAGGATAAAAATATCAACGTGCTTCTTCAAACCGAAGTCACTGCTTTTGACACGAAGGAAGACCGCATCCAGCTTACTTTGTCAGACGGAAAACAACTGGATGCCGACTTTGTGATTCTCAGCATAGGTGTGCGTCCCAATACAAATTTGGCTGCTGATGCTGGACTGAAAATTGGCGATGCGGGAGGAATCTGGGTGAATGAATACCTGCAAACTTCCAATCCTGATATATATGCCTTGGGTGATGCTATTGAATTTCCGCATCCTTTGAGCGGCATACCGTACTGCTGCTATCTGGCAGGTCCAGCCAATCGCCAGGCACGCATTTGTGCCGATAATCTTGCGTTAGGCAATACTGAAAAATATAGCGGTTCCATTACCACGGCTATTGCCAAGGTTTTCGATTTGACAGTGGGCTCTACGGGCTTGTCGGAACATTATCTGCAAAAGAATAATATTCCATATCTGACTTCCATCACTCATCCGTTCTCTCATGCCACTTATTATCCAGGTGCCAAACAGATGAGTATCAAGCTGAATTTCTCTCCTGAAAACGGACGTGTGCTGGGTGCGCAGATTGTGGGAGAAGAGGGTGTCGATAAACGCCTCGACCTGATGGCTTCGGTGGTGAGCAGAGGGGGTAATGTCAGTGACCTTATTGATATTGAACATGCTTACGCCCCTCCGTATTCATCAGCAAAAGAGCCCGTGGCGTATGCCGCTTATGTGGCGGAAAACATCTTGACCCATCGGGTTGTGCCCATGCAGTGGCATGAGTTGAAAGCAATCTTAGCACAAAATAATTGGCAGGATGAGTACTTCCTTTTGGATGTACGCTCGGCCATGGAAGTGAAAAACGGCATGATTGAAGGTGCTGTCAATTATCCTGTGGATGAACTCCGCGAATTTGTGGAGGAAATTCCGCAAGACAAGAAAATTATAATATATTGCGCGGTAGGCCTGAGAGGCTATATTGCCAGCCGTATTCTGATGCAATCCGGCTTCAACCAGGTTTACAACCTTTCTGGTGGCTACAAAACCTACCGTTTGATGACGGAGACATTATAATTGAACGGTTATACGTTAAGACGTGGAGGCTTAGAGACATTTTTTTCTCCACGAATGCACATAGTGCATGTCTTAATACCTTAACGTCTTAACGAAACTATGAAATTCATTTGCACATTTGCTAATTAACTAATTTGCTAATTAAAAAGATGCCCCAAATCACCCAAATCACCCAAATCACCAATCTTTCCCTTCCCGAACTGGAAGTTTTCTCTATGCTCACCGAGGCGCAGATGCGTCGCAGCAAAGAGAGCACGAACGGAATTTTTCTGGCGGAAAGTCCCAAGGTGATAGAGATTGCCTTGGAGGCGGGTTGTAAGCCCTTGGCCATTCTTTCTGAAGAGAAGGTTATAGAAAGACAAGGGAGGATGGTTTTGGAACGTTGTCCTGATACACCTGTATATACAGCTGATAGCAAATTGCTTACGGAAATTACGGGTTATCATCTGACCAAAGGCATGATGTGCGCCATGAAGCGGCCTGCCGACCGGTACATGGAAGAGGTATGTCAAGAAGCCCATCGTGTGGTGGTGATGGAAGGCTTGACCAATGTGACCAACGAAGGGGCGATATTCAGGTCGGCAGCGGCTTTAGGCATGGATGCGGTGCTGCTGACACCTGAATGCTGCCATCCGCTCAACCGGCGCACAGTAAGAGTTAGTATGGGTACTGTATTTCAGCTTCCATGGGCCTTTATTGGTAGCAACTCTGCCGAATGGCCCGGTATTGGTATAGCGAAGTTGCATGCCATGGGGTTCAAGACAGCAGCTATGGCGTTAAGCGAGAATGCTGTCAGTTTGGATGATCCTGCTTTGAAATCCGAAGAAAAACTGGCTATCATTATGGGAACAGAAGGGGATGGTCTGACGGAAGAGACCATTGCCGCCTGTGATTATGTGGTGCGTATTCCTATGCGCCACGGTGTTGACTCGCTCAATGTGGCCGCTGCAGCCGCAGTGGCATTTTGGGAGCTGGGAAAAGGGTGCTAAAATTGATTTACAAGCTTTTCTTTAGCTTAAGGTTCATCCATTGTGCTACTAACCCTGTGAAACAGAGACCTGCAAAGCAGAAAGCCAACAAAAAACTGATATTCGGAAGCTGGACAGGCTGATGTGAGGGCAATATGGGAATATTGATGGTGGATACGGACCAAACAGGGTAGAGCATAGCGAAAATGATACCTATAGCACCAGTAACTATGCCCATGGCAAACACGACCACCATCATCTTCCGATAGTGGTGTACTTGTTCTTCCCGATATTTTTTCAAAAACTCAACAGTTTCCAATTTTTTGGAAAGTGCCTCCATATATTTTTCACTGTCGCCCAAATCCGGCTGATAGCGGGCGAACATTTCTTCTATTGTTGTGTCTTTCATCGTTCTAATAATTGTCTTAATTTGTCGCGTCCTCTCGAAAGTTGCTGTTTCACGGCAAACTGAGAGCAACTGGTGATGTCGGAGATTTCTTTTACGGAGTATCCGCTGACGTAAAACAGAAGAATTGCGGATTTCTCCTTGAGCGGTAAAGTGCCGATGGCCTCGTACAAATCCTGATAGGCGAAAGCGTCGTCCGCATTTTGGTTTCCGGCCAATTGTGCAGCTGCCTCTAGATCTGTCTCGCGGTTTTTCGCTAACCGCTTGTGGTCAAGGAAGGTGTTGTAGGCGATTTTGAACAGCCAGGTGGAGAACTTATAGCGCTCTACGAAGCGATCGGAAGCAATATAGGCTTTTATCATCGCATCTTGTGCGATGTCTTCCGCCTCCATCCGGTCGCCACCACAAAGGGCAAGCAGGAACCTTCGCAAAGACTCCTGCTCCGATGAAATAATAGCTATGAATTGTTCTCGCTTCATCGGTGCGATTATTGTTGTTCTTGCAAGCGTTTTTCTTCTGCTTCTATCTCGCCTTGCAGTTGATTTTTGGATATAAAATAGTAGATAATAAACGCCATACCCAAGGCCAACATGATTCCGCCAATGAAAATTCCATTTGTTTTGCTGCCGAAGAAGACCAGTCCGCAAAGGTGAGGAATGAGGATGGCCAATCCCATCAGTAACATCATACCGCCATTGAAGACATTGTCTAACAGCTTCTGTTTGATGGTTTTATTTGATTTGCTCGACATGTTCAGCTTTTGCATTACTTCGGCAGGATCCATGTTGGGATTCTTCTCCAGCAGAGTCTTCAATATTTCCGATTTCTTGTCCATTTCGTGGGCTTTCCTTTTGTTAGTGAGCCATACAATGAGGATTGGTAAAACCACGCAGGTGCCAATAACAATGATGATGATCATAATAATTCCTAAAATATCTTCATCCATAATACTATAAATTTTTATTGTTTGACATTTCCGTTTTCTTGAATCGATTCAACCATTATACGAATCAAACAGGCAAAAGGTGACATCCATCAAAAAAATTTTTTTCAGCGGCAAAGATAGGTGTTTTTGTTAGGACTGACCGCAAAAAAAAAAGTTGAAATTTTAAAATCCTGATACATAGTAAGTTAAATAAAAAATGAAATTTAAAATTTACTTTTTGTAACTTATACTTGCTTTTTGTAAAGTTTTATTGTATTTTTGCAGCGTCAAATTCATTAGTATTAACCCTAAAATTTTACAATTATGAGAAACACAAGATTCTTATTGCCAAGTAAATTCAAAAAGGCAGGGTGGTGGATATTCGGCATCACCCTTGCGTTGATTGTCGTTTATTTTGCTTTTGAGAGTAAATGCAGCTACAGTATTAATGACATTAGGCATCTATTTGGAATGGAAAGCATAAGCAGCCATGACATTGCTTTTCTTTCTTCCTCCTTTGGTCCAAACGACGACCTTCTGCTGACATTTATAGGAATTTTACTTATTGTAGCCGGCATTTTCATCGGTTTTTCCCGAAACATGGAGGATGACGAATTTATCGAGCAACTCCGGTATGAGTCGCTGATTCTGTCACTGTACATCAACAGCGGAGTCGTGTTGTTTTGTCTGATTTTTGTATGGGGCTTTCCTTTCTTGTGGGTGATGACCATTAACATCTTCTCCATTCTTTATGTGTTCATTTTTTGTTTTTACCTTCGTTTGTACCTTAATAAACGTTCCTTGCGTCATGAAAAACAGGATTAAAGTGGCTCGTGCGGAGATGAATATCACGCAGGGCGAATTAGCTGAAAAGATAGGGGTGACCCGTCAAGCTGTTAATTCCATAGAATTAGGGAAATATGTTCCCAGTACACTGCTTGCTTTGAAAATGGCCCAATATTTCGGCAAGACGGTAGAAGAGCTTTTTATGCTGGAAGAAGGGGATTAATCTTTATTGTTCGAAATTATTTCTTTAAACTTTAAAGGGATAATTTCGTTTTATATATATACTTTTGCTACTTTTGCATAAAAAAAAACAAATTCAAATACTATGAGAAAACTTATCATTATCACAATTGCTATGCTATTAACTTCCAGCCTGATGGCACAGCCAGGCGGGAACTATCATAATCCCCAACAGCAACATCCTCAGTATCCAAATGCTCCTAATTCGCATCATCCTAATACTCCCAACCCACAGCATCCCGGACAACTAATACATACCGTTTCCATTACAGCCGAATATGGGGAGTTGTTTGTGGTGTATGTGGATGGCGATATTGTGAACAAAAAGGCGGCTTCTTCTGTGCTGGTTCAGAATCTTACCCCTCAGCCTCATGACATTTATGTTGTGCTGAAACGCCCTGTAGATAAGATTGCCGTGATTAGATATCAGCCTAACATGTTGGTTGAGAATATTTTCGTTTCATATAATACGATGACTGGCAGGTTGGAGTTGAAGTCCATGCAGCCACAACCTATGAATCCACAAGTGCAACCTCCTCATATTTGCACCTTCGAAGAGGTGGAAAGAATGTACAATACGTTGAAAAAAGAGTCTTTTGATGATACTCGTTTAAGCTTGGCCAAAACGATGGTTTCCAGTAACAGAATGGCTGCTCATCAAATCAAACGTCTGGCCGAAAGTTTCTCTTTTGATAGCAATAAGTTGACTTTTTTGAAGTATGCTTACACCTATTGCATTGATCGGCAGAACTATTACGAATGTGCGGAGGTTTTGACTTTTACTAGCGACAAAGAAAAACTATTGAGATATATCAACAATTAAGTATAAACTATTGTATCTGTAGGTTGGGTTTAAATGATGTTAATGATTGGGGAAACTGGCCAATGATATCTATATTCCCTGTACAGATTTTGTCAGTTTAAGAGCTTCAGCCAGAAATTCCTCGCCGTTCATTTCTTTCAGGAACAACAGTCCGTGGGTGGCTCTCAACTGCGGATTCGGGTTTTCGAAAAAGAAAGGCTTTCCTAATAGCAACTGTATGGTTCGCAGTTGTTCCACCCAAATATTCTGTGCCAGCGTACTGAACTTGCCGTCTAGTTTATAGCTTGGGAAGGAAGCATCCACTTGGCTGAGGTAGCAGTTGGCAAAAGCTTCGTTAAAAGCACTGATGTCATTGAGTGAGACGGGCACAATATGCGATACTTCCGAGGGGTGATACTGATACCACACATTACGATATCCCCATATTTTTAGTTGGGAGATGTTGTATTCCTGACTCCATAGTCTTATCGCTTCCGCAATAGTTTGTAAAACTTTGTAGTGAGTGTCAGGACCGTTTCCTTCAGGGTCGAAAGCCAGTGTAATGATGTCTGGTTTCAGTTTGCGCAACTCCTCTAAAATAGGAGTTACATCTCTTTGAATATCAGGTTTTTCTGTAAATATATCTCCTTTGTAAAAACCTAAATGCAGATGATGTACATGATCTTCCATCATGCCGAAATGTCCCCACACTAACTCTTCCTCAAATTCGCGAATCATACCCTTTAGTTGCTGAATATCTGCAGGCATTTTCTGGCCATCATAACAGGATTTGGTAAAGCCAATCAATTCCACAATCTTGTCATCCAATTCTTGAACAGATTTTATTTCCCATATAATCACAATGTTACGAACTATTCGATGAGCAAAACCTCGCAGGAATTCTTCATATTGATGCGAGGCGATCTTAATCAGCGAATGATACACATCCTTTACCCGTTTCAATTTGTATCCTCCGGTAAAAAAGTTTGGATAAAAAACCATCTGAATATCGCCCTGTCTCAGCAATTTCAAAGTGTTTGAAAGATGCTGTATCAAAAAGGGGTTGGTGACGGCATTGAAACCGGAGGTCATTATGGAAAAGTACAGTTGGTTACTACTATCGTTTGCGATATGGCTCAAATAGGGTAGCATTCCCAGCAGAATGTCATCATGATGCGGAGCCGTATTATAAATTACTTTGCCATGTATGGATGCCATTCCCTTTTCGATTTTTTTCACGATGGAGTTGATGCTGTCCTGCACAGATTGCATGCTAAGTTGCGGGATATGCCGACAATAGGTATCATTTGACAAATCTTGCAGATTCAATTTATCACTGAATTTGTCTATCCGCTTGCATAGGTCAATAATGGCGCGATCGCTTTTCTCCTGATTCCATGGAGATTTCATATAATATTGATATACAGAATCTTGTAGCATAGAAGCTGCGCCATTAGTTAGATAAAAACGGGCTTTTGGCATTCCCGATAAGACTGAGGCAGGATATTGGATAGAAGCTGGTTCTTCCAGTGCCTGCTGTACCACTTCCGCCTTGGCTTCTCCCGCGGCGCTGATAATGACAGTGGCATCATGGTTATAGCAGATAGTGCTCAATCCAATAGTGATAACAGGGCGGAAGCGAGAAACCTCAATACCTCCTAAGTCGCTTGCGGCAACGGCTTGGGTCTCGAAATTAGTGCTGGTGAGCCGGGTGGTGGAAAAGAAGTCACTGCCACGCACATTAAAAGCAATGTGACCGTCGGGACCGATGCTGCCCAAATAAAAACCGATACCGCCTAAATCCCTGATTTTACGCTCATACTCGCTGCACCATTCGTCAATCATAAGAATGGAATTTTGTTGCAGTTTCTCTGTGTTGTTTTTTGCCTCGCGATAACGCAACGACAAATCCACACAATGCCCAGGAAAAATCTCATTATAGCTTTTCTTACCTACCAGAGGAATCTCATTACAGTTGATGAACAATCCTTTAGAAGCATCCAATCCGAAACCTTTCACATAATACTTCTGGACATAATTGTAAAAACTGTTATGTTGGTCGGGATTAATAGGATAAAATTCATCAGCCTGGACAAAATGCAGACCGGAAAAAACCGGTTTTTCAGATAAATCGAGTTGGTGCCTCATTCGCAGTTGCTGTCCTTCAGGGGTATTCCATTCTTCCAAAATCTTCTTCACCCAGAAAATAAAATGTTCGGAAGCCTTTCCCGTTGGTAAACTGATGACCCCTTCAGGATGTTGCCCTACCCATTCCAAAAATCTCAATGCTGTTAAAAGTCCCAAGGAAGGGCTGTTATTCACGCAAAGATAGGGAATATTGGTTTGGAAAAGGCGTTCGTTTTCCTTTGCAAAAGACAATTCGACAGGGGTAAAATTCATCATGTTAATATTAATTTCAATAGTGGTGAAAAACATCGCAAAAATAATGTTTTTTGTCTCAGGATGTTTATTGTGAATCAAATTATGTGTATTTTTGTCCTGTTTTGACAATATTGATTTTATCACGAATAAATAATGACTGAAAAAGAGAAAACATACGAATTGCTGCACAAGCAAGTGCAAGCTTTGATAGAAGGGGAACAAGACGAGATTGCCGTGATGGCCAACGTGGCAGCACTTATTCATGAAACTTTCCATTTTTGGTGGACGGGCTTTTACCGTGTGAAAGGACAAGAGCTGGTGTTGGGACCGTTCCAGGGACCCATTGCCTGTACGAGAATTGCATACGGACGCGGAGTATGTGGTACAGCTTGGCAGGAAAAACGCAGCATTGTGGTGCCCGATGTGGAGCAGTTCAAGGGACATATTGCCTGTAGTAGTGCCTCCAAGAGCGAAATTGTGGTGCCCGTATGGAAAAATGATGAGATTGTGGCGGTTCTGGACATTGACAGCGAGAAACTGAACACTTTTGATGAAATAGACCGAATTTGGTTGGAGAAAATGTGCACTTTACTATGATGGTTATACGTTAGACGAAAAATGGTCAACTATTTTTCTCTACGCCTTCATGCCTTTACGTAAATAAAAAAAACTACTAGCACATTAAAAATAATTGTATTTTTGCAATTCAATAATGATTAAGAGATGAATTTTCTCTTAAAATGATAAACGAGAACAAAAAATCAGAAAAAATGAAAAAAACACTTCTTTTCTTAGTGGGTTTATTTACCCTTGTCACATTTGTATCATGCAACCGTCATATCCCTGCCAGCAAATTGCCACAGCAAGCACAGACTTTCCTAACCCAGTATTTTCCGGGCACGAATGTTCTTTCTGTAGAACGAGACGGTTTAAAATATGATGTTTATCTTATGGATGGAACCAGCCTTGAGTTCCGTCATTCCGGTGACTGGCATGATGTGGATTGTCAGATGATGCCTGTTCCGGAAGGTATTGTTCCGATGCCTATCCAGACCTATGTCACCACTAATTTCCCAGCTTGTTTTATTGTGAAAATCAAACAAGAACGCCGGGAATATGAGGTGGAACTGAGTAATGACTTGGAACTGAAATTTGATAGAAGTGGGAACTTTATTTATGCTGACTAATTAGAAAAACCTTATTTAAAATCACAATTCTTATACCTTAAAAATTTTTATTATGAAAAAAATCTTTTTTGTAGCAAGTATAATTTTGCTTTGTACTTTGAGTGCAGTAGCCCAGGATCGTATGATTACGTTTGACCAGCTTCCCCAGAGTTCGCAGACCTTTATCACGACATATTTTTCAAAAGCAAATGTGTCTTATGTGAAAATTGATGAGGAATCATACGGCTTTGAGTATGAAGTGTATTTCAACAATGGTAACAAGGTGGAATTTGACAAAACTGGAGAAATGAAAAAGGTGGACTGCAACCATAGTAAAGTGCCGGACGGAATTGTTCCTGCACAGGTAATAAAATATATTAACACCAATTATCCGGGTGCCTTTGTGACAGAGTGGTGCAAGAAACGTACCAATTGGAATGCGGAACTGAGCAATGGTTTGGATTTGTATTTCAACAGTCAGTACATGCTTATCGGCATTGACGATTAAGCGACTATAGTCACATACAATTTACAAGAAAAGACGCGGTTGATTGCCGTGTTTTTTTTTGTCTTTTTTTTAATTGGCACATTAACTAATTTGCTAATTGAAATTTTTCGTATTTTTGCCGCTGATTTTTCGGTGAGCGGTTTTCGTTATGAAAATCGCGAGAGGGAAACAGGTGAGAATCCTGTACAGTACCCGCTGCTGTAAGTTTCAGCGAACCGGGAACACTCCGCAAGCCACTGTTGAGCACATCAATGGGAAGGCGAAGTTCCAGGTGAAACAAGTCAGAAAACCTGCCGAAGAACCACAAAAGTGAACAGCTTCGGGAGGTAGGCTTACACATGAAAGATTTATTATCAAAGAATCTCTTTGTATCCTTTCCCAAGCATAGGCACGAATTTTTATTGTATAACTTAAAAATATTATGCTTATGAAAAAAATCTTATTCTTTTTGCTTGTGTTAGCAAGTTTTACGCTTTCCGCTCAGAACGAGCAGATGAGAGAAATGATGCGCACGATGCAGCCCTCAAGAAATGTGACCGATGTGCCAGCCGCAAACATCCAGTTCTGGGTAGGTAGCGGTAGCAATGAAGTGGTGGCCGCCTTCTTCTTCTGCAACAATCCCGCTGTGGGAATTGCTTACGGTTACCGTTTTAATGGAACAGCTACAATTGTTGATATGTGCAATGCTATTCATGCAGCAGATCCGAATTTTACATTCACCACGAGTGGTAATTTTTTCAATACCATTGCCTATAATAACGGGACACTTTCTTGCTCCATTACTGGTGGCATGATGATGTACACAGTCAACGGAAATTATGTAAGTGGTAATTCCGATCCTATCGCTAATGGGGATTATTTTGAATTGTGTGAATATGGTGGTTGCACGCTTCCTACTACAAACATCTATTATCCTGTGGATCCCAATGCACCGACTGCTGTTGATGCTACTATCGATGCCGATGATATCCTGTATTGGGTGGGTGAAGGTAGCAACGAGGTTGTTTTTATCGTCAACTGGTGCGACACCGCCATTGCCATGGCTTGGGGTGTGCATTTCAACGGTGACAGCATTACTGTGGCAGATATTCTGGATACTCTTTGGGAATATGACGACCGTTTTGATTTTGATGCCACCGGAGGCTTTGTGAATGATATTATGTATGAAGATGATGTGTATAACTTGTCTTTGCAAGGGTCTTATTTCATGTATAATGTGAATGGCGGTTCAGCTATGGGTATAGAATCACAGTATGTACATGACGGTGATTATATTAAGTTCGGTGATGAAATGTGCGGAATTGCTGACGCTAACTGGAATTATACTTGGACTACACCGATAGTCCCTGTTTCCATTCCTCAAGGCGATGAACCTGCTGATGCTACCATTTCTGCCGATAATATCATTTATTGGGTAGGTAATGGCGAAAATGAGGTAGTTTTCGCCGTAAACTGGTGCAACCCCTCAGAGGCTTTGGCTTGGGGTGTGCGTTTCTCAGGCAATAGTGCTATAGTTGCCGACATTATGCACACTATCGAATTGTATGACTCTCGTATTCATTTTGAGGGTACTGGTTATATTTCCAACATCACTTTTGCCGATGGAACCCATGACAACTACACTCCCAGCATGTACTGGATGTACAATGTCAATGGCGTAGGTGCTATGTTAGGTATTGATGAGCAGACCGTTCAGAATGGTGACATTATCAAGTTCGGTGACAGCGGTTGCGGCATTGATGACGGAAACTGGAATTATGCTTGGATTACCCCCATTCAGCCTGTTGAATTGCCCGCTGCTTCAACAGAGGTTTTCGATGGTATTGTCGGCACTGAAGGCTGCCAAGCTATCAAATATGATGATGCCGCTATCTTAGGCTGGGCTACTTCTTGCGTAGTAACCCGCGGTTATCAGAATATTGAGCAAGCTGGTGATTTGGCTTCTTATGGTACAGACAATGACGCTGTTGGTGCTTCGAGCGAATCTACTTCAGAAGGTATGGTGAGCTTGGGTGATGGCGGATATGCAGTTCTTACTTTCGGCATGCCTATTACTAATGGCGAAGGTTATGATTTCGCTGTGTTTGAAAATGCTTTGAATCACACTTTCCTCGAATTAGCTTTTGTGGAAGTCAGTTCAGATGGCGAACATTATTATCGCTTCCCTTCAGTGTCCAATACTCAGACTGAACAGCAAATCACCAATGGTGGTGCGGTGGATGCCACTAAGATTAATAACTTGGCTGGAAAGTATATTGTTGGTTGGGGTACTCCTTTCGATTTGGAAGAATTAGCTGGTTACAGCAACTTGGATATCAACAATGTAACCCATGTGCGCATTGTGGATGTGGTGGGTAGCATCAATCCTCTGTATGGCACTACCGATAAGAATGGTCATTTGATCAATGAACCATATCCGACACCATTCGCCAGTAGTGGTTTTGACTTGAGTGGTGTAGCTGTAATGAATGGCTGGACTCCCACCGCAGTCAACAATTATCAGCAGGAAATCAGCTTCATGGCATATCCGAATCCCTGCCAGAATGTGTTGAATGTGAACAATGTTTCAGTGAATGAACCCATTTCCTTGTTCAATGCTATGGGTCAGCAGATTTGGAGTGGCATGACGCAGGATACATACTTCCAGCTTGATATGCAAGCTTATCCCGCTGGCATGTACATGTTGCAAATTGGTACTCAGATGACGAAGATTGTCAAGAGATAACACAAAGTTGTAGAGACGTGCCATGGCTCGTCTCTACCATTTTTGTGGAGAATTGTGTATAATAAAGTTGTTGAAAAGGCACAGCCGCAAGGTTGTGCCTTTTTTATTTGTATGGTTTGTTATGATGAAATGTCTCTACAAATTACATATAAATGTGGACATCCTTTCACGGCATGCCTCCACCTCTTGGAAATACCGCAATTGGTTGCGTGTGCGGATGAGGTTGTGCTCAGGATATTGGATTTTGTAGTAGGTGTCGCCGTTGAGATAGTCTGTCAGGAAGCGAACGGCCTGCATCATGGGGAACAAGGCTACAGCCAAGGGCAAATGCTCGCGTTCTATGGGCGTGAGGAAGGAAGCCGTTGACTCCAGATAACCACGGGTAAAGGCTTCGAAAATGTCCCAACGGAATGCGATGGAGTCGAGTTCGGGCGAATCTTCGGGTTGGCTGTTGGCGGCAGTGCGCAAAAAGTCGCCATAATCGGAGATAATATAGGCTGGCATCACAGTGTCAAGGTCGATGATGCAGAGCACGTTACCGTTGCGGTCGAAGAGCATGTTATTCACCTTTGTGTCGCAGTGGCAGATGCGTTTGGGTAGCAAACCTTGGCGATGCAGTTTTTCAGCCAAACACATTTCATCGGCATGAGCTTCAATAAGTTCCAGCTCTTTGCTTACCTCTTTTACGCGACCAGCAACATCGTTTGCTATAGTTTGTCGCAGCTGACTGATGCGGAGTTCCATGTTATGAAAGTTGGGAATGGTCTCTCCCAACGGCTCTTTTAGGTCAATGAGCTGTTTCTGGAAATGACCGAACGCTCGTCCGCAGTCGTAGCTGCTTTTGGGAGTTATTTCTTCAAGCGTAAGAGTATCAGCAATATAAATATTCATGCGCCAATAACTGCAATCATGTTTGTTTTTTTCTGAATTTTCAGAAAGAAGATTTGCAGATGCTTCTTCATTATCGGGAGAACAAACATAATAGGTTTTGCCTGTGCTGGTTGGGATAAAGCGAAGCACTCGCCGGTCCACATCAGCAATGCCTGCTGTTTGCAGTTTGTGGTGCAAGTGGTTTGTCACTGCCTCAATATTATGTTGCAGTAGCTCCACATCGGTGAAAATGTGGTGGTTGATGCGCTGAAGCACATAATCTGGCTTATCGGCCTCCTGGGTTCTGACCAAAAACGTATCGTTGATGAGTCCCTTGCCCAAAGGCTCCACCGCCGCCACACTTCCTTCGATACGGAAATGCCGCACAATCTCTATCAATTGTTCGTTGGTCATTTTTTCACTTTAGAATTCAAAATTCAGAATTCAAAACTAACCCCTATCCACTAATTCCTATTCCCTAAAATCATTTGCTAATTCAATCAGCACATTATTCATAATTTTAGCCTTTCCTTGTATTCTCTCCACTTGCGAAGCACAACTCTCCTCGGTGCTTGCACCGACTCCCCTCGAACGAAGAGAGACTCCCCTTAGGCACAGCCTAACTCCCCTCAAGCACGTAGTGCGAGACTCCCCTAATTTTCAGCGAACGCATAGCTAAACCCCTTCACCCTGTCCCATGCTCCACGGGTGAAGTCGGGGATGGCAACAGGGGCGGAGCCGTTCTCTAATGAAAGGCGAGTCAGCGGACCTAAGCAGCACCACTCGGCCATGTCGTATACATCCATGTCAAGCGGGAGACCGTTTTGCAGGCAATACACCAAGCGGTAGTCCATCAGGAAATCCATACCTCCATGGCCGCCCACACGACGGGCTGTTTCCTCTAACTCTTGCACAAACGGAGGCAGGTATTTCTGCAACATGGCCTGACAAAGTTCGGCAGGCAGGGCAGAATGGGCATTCAGATTCTGATAATCAACAGTTGTTGTGCTATCAAGATTTTCTGTGCGGAACAACAACTGTTGTATCGGGTATTTGCTGGCATAGCCATCGGAACCTACCACCTGATACATGCGGCTGTAGGGGCGCGGTGTCAGCACATCGTGCTGGATGAGCATGGTTTTGCCATTGACGGTGCGGATGAGTGTGGAGGTCTGGTCGCCGTTCTGGAAGTCGGTGCAGTCTTCGCCCGTCAGTTTCTTCACTACTTTGGGACCATTATAAGGCTTTGTGTCCATAGCCACCAGGTATTCCATGCGGTCGCCACGGTGGATGTTCAGCACTTGGCAGTCGGGGCCGATGCCATGGGTGGGATAGATGTCGCCACGGTTCTTCATGTTGTAGTCGAGGCGCCAGTTTTCCCAGTATTCTGTCCAGAAATCATCAAGGTTGTGCAGGTAGGAGCCTTCCACATGTAGCACCTCGCCGAAAAGTCCCTGCTGGGCCATATTCAGCGTGGCAATCTCGAAGAAGTCATAGACGCAGTTTTCTAGCATCATGCAGTGCAGGCGGGTGCGTTCGCTGGTGTTGATGAGTTGCCAAATCTCCTCCATGGTAAGGGCGGCGGGCACCTCGATGGCCACATGTTTGCCATGCTCCATGGCATAAACAGCCAATGGCACATGGTGTACCCAGTCGGTGGCGATGTAGATGAGGTCGATGTCATCGCGCTCGCACATCTCCTTATAGGCTTCGGTACTGCCGCTATAGCCCGTGGCACGAGGCCGACCGAGCTTCTCCAACAGCTCTTGGCAGGCCTCTACGCGGTCGGCCTCCACATCGCAGAGCCCTTTCACGGCGGTGCCCTCAATCTGGGCGAAGCGTTCCACTGCACCTGGACCGCGCATACCCAGGCCGATGAAGCCCACACGTACCGTGTCCATCGGTGGGGCGGTCAGTTGCAGCACATCGCTCTGTCCGGCCGGCCGCTCTGGCACCTCTGTCTCAATCATTTTCGTTTGCTGTCCTTTGTTTCCGCACGCCACCAACAGCAAAGTTATTGCCAATAGGTAAAAGAATCTTTTCATAAATATTGTTTTAAGGATAAAAATCAGTGAGCAAAGATACGTAAAAAAATGAATGGCACATTAACCAATTTGTACACTGATTAATTTGCTAATTAACTAATTTGTTCATTTGCTAATTATTTTTTGTATCTTTGCACCCTTAACCCTTAAAATGTTTTGATATGAAACTTTTACTGATCAGCAATTCCACGAATTATAAAGAAAAATACTTGGGCTGGTGCATGCCCTTGATTGCGGAATTTTTGAAAAACGAGAAGAAAAACATCCTTTTCTTCCCTTACGCAGGCATCAATATCGGTGGCAAAGCTTATCCTGCCAGTTACGATGCCTATACTGAACGTGTGCAGAATGTGTTCAAAGAATTCGGTTTCAAGGTGACATCCATCCACAAAGCCAAATGTCCCGTGGAGGCGGTCAACAAAGCGGATGTCATCATGGTGGGTGGTGGCAATACTTTCCATCTGGTGGCGGAAATTCACAAGTACGGACTGATTGAGCCGGTTCGTCGTAAAGTGCTGGAAGGCACGCCTTTCTTAGGTTGGAGCGCAGGTTCCAATGTGGCTTGCCCGACCCTTCGCACGACTAACGATATGCCTGTGGTGATGCCTGAAAGTTTCCAATGCTTCGATTTCGTTCCTTTCCAAATCAATCCTCACTACATTGATCCGTATCCCGAAAAAATCAACGATGCGATCCGTCACGGTGGTGAAACCCGTCAGGTGAGAATTGAGGAATTTTTAGCTGTGAATCAGGAAATAACTGTTGCTGGATTGCGTGAAGCCACAGCATTGTGGGTGGAGAACGACCGCATCACGCTGAAAGGCGAGCGCCCGATGCGTGTGCTGAAATTCGGCAAAAAACCTCGCGAAATCAAACCCGAAACCACCTTCGACTTCGCCCTGAACCCTATTAAAAAGTAAGAATTAAAAATTAAAATTCAATATTACTGATTCTTAATTCTTAACTCTTAATTCTTAATTGAATTCAACAAATAAACAGTTCAACAATTCAACAAAAAAATAAAATCATGGTTGACCTTTCTGTAAAATACATGGGATTCAAACTGCGTAGCCCGCTGATTCTGGGTAGTTGCGCACTGACCAAAGATATTGAAAAACTCAAACAAGCTGAGGAAGCTGGTTTCGGCGCTGTGGTGCTGAAATCCATTTTCGAGGAGGAAATTCGCCACGAGGTGAACGCTGTGGTGGACGATGATAGCGCGCTGATGTACCGTCAGGCATACGACTATATGGTGCAATACCAGGAGATGGCATCCTCTTCCAAATATCTTGATTTGATTAAAAATGCCACCGAGCAATTGTCTATTCCGGTGATTGCCAGTGTGAACTGCGCTACTCCTTCAGGCTGGACCAAATACGCCAAGATGATTCAGGATGCCGGTGCCAAGGCATTGGAAATCAACTATTTCATTCTTCCTGCAAGTTTTGAGCACGATGTGGATTTTTATTATAAATCATACATTGAATTGGTGGAGAATCTGAAAAAAACGATTACCATCCCCTTTGCATTGAAGGTTTCCACTTATTTCACCGACATGGCACGTTTCTTGCAGAAATTGTCATACACGGGCATCAGTTCGCTGGTGATTTTCAACCGTTTCCATGCACCGGATATCAATATCGACAAGATGGAATTTGCTTCCACCAACAGTTTGGGCAACGAATATGAGTTGAGCAATACTTTGCGTTGGACGGGCCTGCTGAGTGGACATCTGCGTTGCGATTTATCGGCTACAACAGGCGTGCACGACAGTAAAGGTTTGATCAAGTTGCTGTTAGCAGGTGCCAATAGTGTGCAGGCCGCTTCCGTTTTCTATCAGAAAGGTATCAGTTATGGTTCGACCATGCTGTTGGAAATGAAAGACTGGATGGAGAAACATGGCTACAATTCCGTAGATGAGTTCCGTGGACTGATGAGTTACAAGAAAGTGGAGAATCCCGACTCTTATTTCAGAATCCAGTTCATGAAACACATGGCAGGTATCGAATAAAACATGAAGAAAAAAGTTATTTTTGGCGTGGTTATCGCCGTTTTGCTCTTGCTGGCAGGAGGCATTTTGTTATGGCATTTCCGCAGCGCAAATTCTTCGGACAACAGTCGTAAACATGAGGTTAAACCTGCAGAAGTGCGTAGGGTGGAGCGTCAAATCGACATTCATATCAATAGATATGAAAAAGATTTGTTTTCGTTAGATACTGCCCGTTTGTCGGAGGAACTGAAGCGTATTTCTTCCGAATATCCTGAAATATTGATAGATAAAAATGCGTGGAAGGATCCTCAGATGTTGTATCAGCTGAAAGCATATATCACAGATCCAATCATTCTGGAAATCTATCATGATGTGATGAGGATTTATCCCGATTTGAAAGATGTTGAGACAGAGTTGAATACGGCAATGAGTTATTATCTGAATTATTTTCCTGATGATTCATTGCCTGTGTTTTACTCTTTGGTGCCCGGATTAAATACAGAAATGCCAACAGTCTATGGCTATGGCGATGATATTTTCATCCATTTGGACATGTATTTGGGCAAAGATTACAAATATTATTCCCAAATTGGGATGCCGAATTTCGTTAGTCAACGATGTGAAAAGAAATATTTGGCACTTGATTGTGTGAATAAAGCGTTGGTTTACAAATATTTGCCACAGAAATCCCCGGTTTCTTTGTTGGATAATATTATTTATGAAGGAAAGAAAATGTATTTTACGGAGATGATGTTTCCGGACAAAGAGGAAATGGATGTGATGGAATACACACCGGAAAAATACGCTTGGGCCGTGGAAAATCAAGGGAAGGTATGGTCTTATATTATTGAAAAAGATTTGCTATTCTCTAAACAGAATGATGTAATCCGACAATTTATTGACGATACGCCCTTCACCAAGCCCTTTACCAACAGCTCTCCAGGCCGTATGGGTGCGTTTATAGGTTGGAAAATTGTGCAGGCCTATATGGAAAATAACCCAGATGTCAGTCTTTTGCAGTTAATGGAAAATACTGACTCCCAACAGATTCTGAATAAATCAGGGTATAAACCCAAAAATAGATAGTTTGTTGAATAAAAATAAATTGTAAAAATTTATCAACAATTATCAAATATATAGAAATTATTTGTATTTTTGCATTGAATTAAAAAACTAAAAGATATGTCTGGAGTAAACAAAGTTATTTTAGTGGGACGTTTGGGCAAGGATCCCGAAGTCCGCACGTTTGAAGGCGGTGTCAAGAAGGCCAATTTTACCTTGGCAACATCCGAATATCGTAAGGATAAGGATGGCAACAGGGTGGAGCTGACCGAATGGCACAATGTTGTATGTTGGCGTAATCTGGCGGAGAACGCCGAGAAGTATTTGGTCAAAGGCAAAATGATTTATGTGGAGGGCAAGCTTCGTACCCGTAGTTGGGACGATAATGGCTCGAAGCGTTACATTACCGAAATTGAAGCTTCCACTTTTACCATGCTGAGTAGTAAGTCGGACGAGACAGAGCAGAAGGTGCCCAATATGGCGGCATCAGCTCCCGCACCGGTTCCGCCACAGGTACAGGAAGAGGAGAACTTCTTGCCAGAGACTGACGACCTGCCGTTCTAAGACGGTTCGCAAGGGTTACGCAAGGACTTTTGAATTAAGAACTAAGAGTTAAGAACTAAGAATAATCCATTTTTAATTCTTAGTTTTTAATTCTTAACTTTTAGTAGCCCCGCTGGGAATCGAACCCAAATCTCAGGTTTAGGAAACCTCCGTTCTATCCATTGAACTACAGGGCCTTTTTTGCGGCTGCAAAATTACTTCATTTTTCTTTATCTTCAACCAAATAAAAAAATTTGTTATCTTTGCCGCCGATTTGCAAAAAAAGGAGTCATTATGTCAAATGAAAAATTCGCAATCATCGGTGCCGGCCATTTTGGGTCCGCTATTGCTACTGCCTTGTCGGAAAAAGGCGCTGAGGTGTTAGTTATTGATTCTGATATCAATGTAGTGCAGGACATCTCTGAGGATGTGGCCTATTCCGTATGCATTGATGCGACCAACAAACGAGCCTTGATTGGTGAGAATATTCAGGAATTTGATGCGGTGATTGTCACCATTGGCAACGATTTTGTGAAACGTCTGCTGTGTGCGGCCAACCTGCTCGACCTCAATGTGAAGCGTATCATCTGCCGCTCCATGGGTGAAAGCCAGCGCATTATCCTCGGCAAGATGGGTATTACGGAATTTCTGTCGCCAGAGGATGAAATCGGTAAGCTTTTTGCCGAAAGACTAATGAATCCCAATATGCTGTCGTACCTGCAATTGCCCGATGAATACAAGATTGCGGAGATTTTGACCCCCCAGCGTTTGGTGGGACTGACCGTAGGAGATATCAATTTCCGTGACAATCATCACTTGAGTTTGATTACCATCCGTCGTGCTTTTGAGGAAGTGGTGGAAGACAAAATCGGTGAGGCGGAGCATATCCTCGGCGTGCCGGAAAATACTACTCCTATCAAGGAAAAAGATGTGTTTGTCCTCTTTGGAAAATCTCGTGACATCGAGAACTTTATCAAGATTAATCAATAAGAAAGATGGCTGAGTCGCTGTTGCAACGGACAAAGACAAAAATCTATCTGCATATTGCCAATTGGAAACAGTCGGTGCTTAGAACGATGCAGATTTTGAGTTTTATTGTCTCCGTGATTACCATTGCGGCTATCATCATTTATCATGGTTGTTACCTGAGCGCTCCTGTCATCAGCTTTATCAGAGGTCTGGTCTATTTAAGCTTGGCTTTTTATATTGTGAAGTATTTTGTGTTGATGTTTTATTCGCTGCATAAAATAGAATATGTTAAGAAGTCATGGTTTGAATGTATTATCATAGCGATATTGCTGTTGCACTTTATAATGTATTGGTTTTTTGGCTGGGATTTGTTCAATTTCCACCGGTACGAAAATGCCTATATTCTGTGTATTCAGCTGTATTTCTTCATTATCATGTTGATAGAACTGTCGAAGGTGAGTACTTTTCTCGGAAAAATGAACCTCAGTCCGCCCATGCTGCTGATGTCGTCGTTTTTCATCCTGATAGTGATGGGAACCATCCTGCTGGTGTTGCCGCGTATGACCACTCATCCGATATCGTTTACCGACGCATTGTTCACTGCTACCAGTGCCAGTTGTGTCACAGGCTTGACGGTACTGAGTACAGCCCATGATTTTACCATACAAGGTCAAGTGGTGATTATGATACTGGTGCAGTTAGGTGGTATGAGCATTCTTTCTTTCGCAACCTTCTTCACCACTTTCTTGTCCCGTTCTTTCGTGGGTTTGCGCTACCAATATATGGTGAGAGATATGGTTTCCGCCAACAAATTGTCTGATTCATTCTCTCTCTTGCGGCAGATTATCCTCTTTACGTTTGTTATAGAGGCTTCGGGAGTGCTGATGTTTTACATGTATTGGCGCACTACAGGTTTCTTTGATGGCACGGGCACCACATTCTTCTATTCGCTGTTCCATGCTGTTTCGGCATTCAACAATGCCGGGTTCGCACTTTGGGATGCCAGCTTTAATGATGCCCAGATTTGCAATAGCTTCTTCCCACAAACCATCATTATGATTTTGGTGTTCTTGGGTGGTATCGGTTTTGTCACGATCAGTGAGTTTTTCAATCCAGCGGTAATCCGCGAAAGAAAAAAATACAGATGGAAAAAACTTTCGCCAGGCACTAAGATTGTTTTGTTGACCACCTTCGGCATTATCATTGTGGGTTCGTTGCTGTTTTTTGCCTTGGAATACAATAATTCTTTGGCTGCGAAAAATACATTGATAGATAAGATTTTCGCTTGTATGTTCCAGATCATATCCGGACGTACGGCAGGTTTCAATATCATAGATGTCAATGCCATTTCCATTCCGGGTATGTTGTTGGTGATGATTATCATTTTTATAGGTGCTTCACCGGGTTCTACAGGCGGTGGTATCAAAACCACTACATTCTTTGTGCTGATGAAGTCGGTGATGGCCACTATCAAGGGAAAGCAGCATATCGAGTTTGACAAGAAAACCATTCCGTTTAGCTTGGTGGATAAGGCCTATTCCATTGTGGTACTATCAGTTGGTATTATTTTTGCCTCTGTTTTTGTGTTGACCTTGGTAGAACCCGAGACCAACTTCGTTAATATCATGTTCGAATCTATTTCGGCCTTCACCACCTGTGGTTTGTCCACTAATGTGCAGGCCGCATTTTCAGATATGGGCAAGTTAGTGCTGATTGTTGATATGTACATTGGCCGAATCGGCACATTGACCATTGCTTACGCATTGGGACAACGCAATAAGGAGTCGAGACATACCTATCCCGAGACGTATTTTATGATTGGTTAGAAAGGTTAGAAGGTTAATCTGTAATCCTGTAATCATTCAATCCATTAATCTCCCTCGTAATATCCAAACCGTTTCATCAGCAGGTCGCTGTTGCGCCAGTCTTTCAACACTTTTACTGAAATATCCAAGTATATATGCTTGCCTAAAAACTCCTCGATGGCGGTGCGGGCTTCCATACCCAGTCTTTTGATGGCTGTGCCTTTGCTACCGATAATGATGGCTTTTTGGGTTTCTCGCTCCACGTACAGCATGGCTCCGATGCGGATGAGGTCTTCTTCTTCTTTGAAGCTTTCAATGACCACTTCCACGCTGTAAGGAATTTCCTTTTTGTAGAGCAATAATAATTTTTCACGAATGATTTCAGACACGAAGAAGCGGGTGGGGCGATCTGTGAGCTCGTCTTTGGGAAAATAGGCGGGAGAAATGGGTAAATTGGCTTTGATCTTTTCTACCAACTCAGGGATGTTTTTGTCATCTCTTGCCGAAATTTCCACGACATCAGCTTTGGGCAATAATTGCTGCCAATGCAGTTTCGTCGCTTCAATTTGTTCAGCTGTAGCCTTGTCTATTTTGTTGATGACCAATATGATGGGCAGTTCCATCACATTGAGTTTGTCAATAATTTCTTGATTATAATGGGTTTCGCCACATTCCACAAGGTACAGAATCACGTCAGCGTCTTTGAGCGACTCGGTGACGAAGCGCATCATCATCTCCTGCATTTTGTAAGCGGGAGTAAGGATGCCTGGCAGATCGGAATAGACAATCTGGAAATCGTCGCCATTGACAATGCCTTTGATGCGGTGACGGGTGGTCTGTGCCTTGGCGGTGATGATGGACAGGCTTTCGCCCACCAGTCGGTTCATCAGGGTGCTTTTTCCTACGTTCGGATTGCCGATAAGGTTGACAAATCCCGCTCTATGTGTAGTGTTTTCCATGCTTTTCAAGCTCTTAATCGGGGTTAGTAGAATAGGTTTTCAGCAGGGGTTTTCCGTCCTGCGGAAATTCCAAATAACTGTAATGTCTAATCCAATCACCGATGTTGAAATAGACAGCCTTGTCGTTGATATTTTTCTCTATTGTCAGGTGCCGATGACCATAAATAAAGTAGTCAACATCTTCATTTTTAATTATTTCCTGACAATATAGAACGATATATTCTTTGTCATCTCCCATATAATGTTCTTCCTCGGCAGAAGTCATGGCGCGGCTTTTGCGGGAGAAGAAGCGGGCGATAGCAAAACTTTGGCGTGGATGAAGGCAGCTGTATAACGTACGGTTAGGACGGAAGGCGAAGACCGCTTTGATGAATTTATAACCGTGGTCTTTGGGACCCAGACCGTCGCCGTGTCCTACCAGGCATCTCTTTCCATTGATGACAAAGGCCTGCTGCTGTTTGAAGACAATGGCGCCAAATTCGGTGCTGAAATAATCTTGCACCCACATGTCATGGTTGCCGGTGAAGTAGTAAATGACCACGCCTTTTTCGTGCATTTCGTGCAGTTTGGCGAAGAGCAGGTAATAGCCGCGAGGCACCACATCCTTGTATTCGAACCAGTAGTCGAAGATGTCACCCAAAAGAAATAGATGGGTGCAATAGTCTTGGATTTGGTTGAGCCAGCTGATGATTTTCCGCTCGCGGCGGTCGCTTTCCTCACGATTCGGTGCCCCCAGATGGAAATCGGAGGCGAAGAAAACATTGCCGTTGATGGTGATAGGCTGTTGGAAAGCGGTCATTTTTACGTTAAATGGAATTAAACTGCAAAAATACTGAAAAAATACATATCTTTTTCTGTTACTTTTCGATTGGCCTTGCCCCCGCACGCAGCGTCAGGGCTTATCCGATTTTTCATCCTGTAATCCTGTAACCCAAAATCTTCTCACCCTTTCACCTTCTAACCCGATAATCTCATAGCCCACAGCTCATCGCTCAATCAACAGCACTCCGCTTACGGACCAGTGGCTGAAGCTGCCGCCCAGGGGCTCTCCTTGGGGGATGGCGACGGTAATGGTATGATTGCCAGGCTCTAAGCCGCTGAGGTCGAAATAGACGGGCTGTGTGGCGGTGCCGGGGCACCAGCCGCTGCGGGAGTAGTCGCTGCTCGACATGCCGTTCCAGAAATTGCCGCTTACGGGGTTCCATTCGCGATAGCGGCCACAGTCGCAACGCCAAGGAGTGTAAGTGAATGCAGGTTTCCCGTCAATCAGGATGGTGTTGGTCTTGGGCGTGAACTCGTCGCCACCATCCCAGCCACCATGGCCGGTACTGATGTAACGTAAGCGCACTTTCTCATCTTTATTTGCAACATAGAAGCTGGCAGTCAAACTGTCTGTAGCGAACAATTTTCCATAGTTCTGTCCCGCCATCTCCAGCACATTGCAAGTGTTGAAAAGAGAATAGATGGATTCTGGATTCTTTTTGCCACCATCTTCCCATAACTCGCTGCCTGGATAGGATTTGATGTCAAGGGTTACCTTGTGGCCGCCACCATCGTAATTGCCAATCCATATTCCAATCCATACTTCATCCTGTAGTAGGGGAGCCAAATCCGTCACTTCCTGTTTGTAATAGGTTTCGTCAGCCCATTCGAGGCCGTCTATTTTAACACGGTCGTTGAATTGTCCAACTCCGAAAGGCGTGAAGAAGCGCATCAGCTCTACAGGAGGCTGGTAAACGAACGAGGAAATGTAATATTCTTTCAAACGGCTTATGGCAGACATTATTCCCTGATATTTCTGTCCATCTTTTCCCATGAAAATGGGCAGGGAATCCGGATGATTGTTGATTCCATCAAAGAAATTAGGTTCAAGTTTATTACTGGCTCCCGGAATGACAAACACACTTCCCGTGCGGTCGTAGGCATCGCCGTTGCTGCGTTGGTGCAGCTCAATGAAGGTTTGGTAGTGGCTCGGAAGTTTCGGAAGGCGCACCCGCTTCAGGGCAAGGGTGCCTCCAGCAAAATGCAGTACACTGTCGAAAGGCGTGTTGGCACGGTAGTTGCCTTCAATATGATTGTTTTTTTGTCCCCAACTCAATTGTACATCATCGAAAATACGGGTGGTGATGACAAGTTTCTGTTTCTTGATTTGGGAAAGCTCACGGCCTGTGATGCGCTGGAAGTTAATATAGCCATCTCGGAAGGGCTTGATGCCTGCCTGCTTCCATAATTCTGTTTTGGACAGTTGCAGATAGGTTTGGTTGTTTCGTTTGAAGCAAACCAAAATGCCCTTGAACCGTCCGTAATAAGGAATCGGATTGATATCGTAAGGATAATCCTGCACAAAGAACTCCATCGTGTTGCTGTTGATGTGGCAGGTGTAGCGGGTGAGGCCGTTCACGCGGGCGGTGTCGTAGGCAATGTCGCTGCGACTGAAGGCGGAGGCTACCTCATAACAATCCGAATTTTCTAAACCTGCGAATTTTGCTAACTGAAAGCAACTGTCTTTTTCAAAGTTGATAATCGTTATTTCATGGGCATAGCCAGGTACAAAAGGTCCTGTGCCTTCTTCCGACTGTATCTGATATTCAGGATAATTCAACACGATTTTCATGAGCGAGGTGTCGATGCTTTCCCCATAATCATATACGTGGTATGTGAAAAGATTGGCGCTCTTGGCGATTTTCACAGGCTTGGGCTGTGCGAAAGCTGTTGCGGCAAAGCAACAGGATACTAATAAAAGGCTAATTATTTTTTTCAAGGCTGGGATTTTTTGTGCAATAATAATTGATTTTATGTAATTGATAGTGTATGTGTGATTTTTAATAAGCAGGCAAGAATTCGTATTTTAACAGAAACTAGTATAGCATTCCGAACAGATACAGTGGAATGCGTTTTTTGTAGCCAGTGTCATTGTTGTCAATGGCCAGAAAACTCAGAGGCTCGTCTTTTATCTGGTCGAAAGTTTTGTTTGCACCGCCTACCTCAAACAGATATTGTTTGTCCACTAAAAAATCACCTTTTACGGGATATTCAATCTTGTACTGCTGGCGTAATTGGTTCAGGAAGAAGGTCTCGCGTACAGTTCCAATTTCAATGTTCGCACCCAAAGCGTACATCAGATTTGTGTTGTTGAGGAAAATTTTTTCGGGTCTTCCAAGAGATTTCAAATTTTTAGTGTTGTCCATCAAAAGCATCAGCAGGTCGGCACGTTGCAGGGCATAAAGCATTTTCATACCTTGATTTCTGTCTGTTCCCAATTGTCCGTATAAACTGCTCATGGTGGGAACTTGAGGCACACTTTGTGCTAACACAATCAGCATTTTCTTTGTCTTTTCAATGGTGGCGACAGTAACCTCATCAATTAGCGGGTAATCACTTTCAAGAATCTGGTTTACAATATGTTGCAGCCTGATTTCATAACCCGACCGAATGTCTTTATAAAAGGGATAATAACCATGCTGCAAATAAGCATTAAAATGAGGCTGGATAGTACCTAATTGTTCTTTTATTTCAATAGCGATCTGTACATGTTGTTGCAATATATCGGTTAAACTGTATACTGGTATGGAAGCCAAGTCCTCAAACTGAAGATATTCACGAAATGACAATCCAGGCAAATGATAATCTATAAGTCGCCTCGATAAGTCTCCCTCACCGGCTTCCAACTGTAGCATAGACGAACCCGTAAACACAATGTGTAAATCGGGATACTCATCATAAATGTTTTTGAGGACAGTTTGCCAATAGGGATAATAATGCACCTCATCTATAAACAGATAACGGCCTCCTTGATGGTAATAGAAATCGGCTAATTCTTTCAATGAATGGGATTTAAACCATAGATTATCCAATGAAATATATAAGGCATCATCTACTTTTGGGAAAGCTTGCAATATATGTTGCAAAATAAGTGTGGTTTTCCCAACTCCTTTCGAACCTTTTATCTCAATCAGTCGGTCTTCCCAATCAATTTGTTTCATCAAGGGTCGAATGTATTTAAAATTAACCGTTGACAGAAAATTGTGGTAGCTTTTTATAATAGGTTGTAAATCATATTGTTCCATAATATTTTTATTTAGACTGCAAAAGTATAAAATATTTTTCAATTATGCAATATAATTTTGCACAAAAAAATATATATGGACACTAAAATAGTTTAAATTTTAGTGTATGAAAACACTAATACTAGAATAATATTGGTTGTAAATTGCAAAAAAGTATTTGTAAACACTAAATTTGTTTAATATTTAGTGTCTATAGATACTAAATAATATTAGGATTTAATACACAGCGGTGATAATATGGTTCAGCTCAAGCTGAATAATATTGAGATAATCAAGTGCAAAGATAGTTTTTTTTATTGAATTACTTTACCAAATGTAATACTGAATTTTTGTATCTTTGCAAGGTGTTATATACAAGTGAATTATGAGACAAAAGACAAAATCTTTTTTGCGCCTTTTCTTCATGCTGTGCCTGCTGCTACCATTGATAGCCTTTGCCCAGTATGACTCGGGAGAAGACATTCCCTACGAAGAGTTGTGGAAAGGCTACAAAAAATGCGACAAGGAACAGGTGCATAGTGCCAACGGACGGCTGAATGTGTTGCAGCGCAAGGCAGAGAAAGACCATGATGAATACCAATTATTCAAGGTAGTATACCATCGTGCTTTGCTGAATAACAACCATAACAGTTCATGGTCCTATACCCAGTCGCTGTTGTATCTGGACTCCATGAAAAAACAATTCAACTTCACCAATCCAAGCTATAATGGCTTGATTGACTATATGATAGCAGAACTTCTCGGCGAATACAGAATACGGAATTATTCAAAATTGCAACATGCTGACTTAGGCTTGACAGATTTTCACACGCTTGACCAATGGTCGCAAAGCGAGGTGGAAAATACCAGCGTCAAATATTATGAAAACGCTTTTTCTCTGATGAGTCAAGATGGTTCTTTGAAGTATTATGATTTTGATTTCATGTATAGGGATACAGCTTTTTATGCCATGTTACCCTGTGAAAATATAGGTTTGTATGATGTGATATTGCTTGACCTGCTGTATCGAAATGATTGTCCTGCCACAACCAAAGAAAAGCTGCTGGAACAGGCTTTGAGCATACATCATTTGCCGAAGGACTTGGACATCATCATTGAATATGAATTGCTGAAAGCATTTAAAAAAATTGAGGATTTTACCCTTCCTTTGGATTCTAACCGGCATTGGAGGCAGCTGATGGCATTGGAGGCGAAATACGGTGAGCATTACGCTTTGACTTATACGAAAGGAATACTTTGTTATGGTATAGCTCATTATGCGAAGCATCAAGATTCCGAGATCTTACCCAAAGCTTTGAATTTTTTTGAGGAGACACTGCAAAAATCGCATAGCAAGTATTATAGCCATAATGCCCGAAATTATCAGGAGCAGATTAAAGACAGATATATTTATTCGCATATTATTCAGGAAGATTATATGCCCTCGGCTCGTTTAATGCTTCCTATTAGTTATAAAAATATTGACACACTGTATGTTACTATTATCAAAACCAAAACTTTCCGTCGTGCTTCCTATAAATATTACGAGGATAACAGTCTGAGAACTGATAATTTGACGGGCAAGGGTTGTAAGCAACTCAGACGGCAGAGTTTTGATCTGAGTCATTCCACTCCAAACACATATCATACCACCGACCTCTTTCTGGATTCTTTGCCGACAGGAAATTATGTGCTGCTGTTTCACACTGAGCCCGAGTGGGATTCGTCAAATGTCATGATGACGAAAAGTATAAAAGTGACCCATGCACATCTTTCAGTTAATTATTTGATATACAATCGTTCTGTTTTTACAGCCACTGACCGTCAGACTGGGGAACCTTTGCGACACAAGTGGCTGAATTTGGAGCATAATCTGGATGTTTATACCACTGATAAACATGGCCAAGTGCTGGTTAAGCGTTATATATATTGGTCTACTCCTATTGATTTTTATTATAACAAGTCTGATAAGTATTCATATGATTATAGATCACCCTCAACTTCCTTGCGGCAACAGTGGTATCTGAGATCTTATTCTCCACCATCAAAATTCAGGGAACTTGTTTTGGATCGCGGCATTTATCGTCCAGGCCAGTCGGTTCACTTCAAATATATCTGTTTTGAAAAGGGGAAGACTGTTCCCAATCGTCAGATAATGGCTGTGTTGCATGGTCCGAAAGGGCAATACAGTGATACACTCCGTTTGGTGACCAACAAATTCGGAAGTGCGGCTTCCTCTTTCAAACTGCCGGCAAATTTGATAGGGAAGTACCATATTGGTATTTGTGAGGTAGGCAATAACAATAAAGTATATTATGATTATCATTATGATTATCAATACAAGGGCTGTGAATATTTTGAAGTTGCCGAATATAAACTGCCTACTTTTACGGTGACATTGGAAGACTGCACAAAGGAAGTTTGTCAGGGTGATACTTTGCCGATACGGGGTCAAGTTGTCTCCTTGGCAGGTGCACCTTTGTCTGATGCGACGGTGAATATCAAATTGTCGTTTGGCTCTCAATACCGTTCTTATACAGTCTTTTGTGACGAGAAAGGTTGTTTTGAATATCCTTTTGTCACGCTGAAAAATTCGGAATTTGATAAACCCCGCGGAATTTCCTATTCGAAAGATAATCCGAATGATTATGAGCTGAAAGTGGAAGCACTTGCAACGGATGTGAATGGAGAAACACAGCGTGCGGAGAAAACCTATATGATTCCGGAGCGAGCTTTGAATATCCGGTTTGAGGGTTGTCAGTCGATAGACCAATGCGCTAATTCATCAATACAATGGCAGATTCAGGTGGAAAATGTGCAGCAAAAAGTGCTTTCAACCCCAGTTTATGTTAGGGTGACGCATCTGCGGCAACCCACGGAATACCGTGAATGTATATTCTCCACCTCTTATCAACAACCTACCGATCCTTTGTATTCGAAAGAGGAATATAAACGATATTTTCCCGAGTACAGTTTCAATCCCAAGGTGAACGACAGGAATTCTTGGCTTGTTTTGGACACTGTATATCAGCTTTGCCAGTCCTTTGATGAGAATCCTCTTTTGCAGATTCCTATTTCCGATTGGCAGAAGGGATCGTACAAGGTGGAGTTGAAGGCGTATGACAATCACCACCGGGAGGAAATTGTGGTGAAGCATTTTGACATTTATCGCACTGACCAGCATGTAAGTGGCCGCTATGAGCCGGTTTGGGTAGAGTTGTCTGATACCACAGCTTTGGGTGATTCCCTGTCCGTGATGGTGGGAACCAGCTTGCCCAATGCGGTGGTTTTGTGTGAGGTATATCAAGGATTCAAAAAAATCTATACCGGAGAGTTACGGCTCGACAATGAATACAAAACCATCAAGGTTCCAAGCAAGAAAAAGGGTCATTACCAGGTGAATGTATCTGTTCAGGTGGTTAAAAACGGGTTTTTATATACTGATGAAGACCAAACGGAACTGGTTCACCCGCCTGTGCCCGATATTGTTCCCCAGGGGTTGGAAATCAACTTGACCCACTGGAATAACAAGCTGGAGCCGGGGGCTCAGGAGCATTGGGAAGTTCGGATCAAAGACACGAGCAGTACTGACACAAAGACTTCCGAACTGCTGACTTGGATGGTGGATGGCAGCATCTATGAAATCAGCAAAGAACGTGCTTTTGACGGAATACCTCCGATGTTTCCAAAGTTTAAATTTCCAGCAAAAGTGCGACCGATAACGGGGAGCCTTTCTGTGGGCAGCATCAATCATACCGATGTTGCACAAACCCGCCCGAGTAGAGGCATACACCCGTATGGGAATTTTTCAGAGGTATACCATGGATCTGTTTTTCAGCAGTTTACATATTTTGTCTCTGACAATACGGTTAGTGCCCGGCGTGTCACCCCTGGAAGGTCTGTTTCTTCTGCTTTGTCTTCATTGGAAGGGGTTTCTTCTGTAGATGGGAATATGACCGCTGTGAGAGGCAACCGTAGTGATGGTGCGGTGATAATCGTGGATGGTGTTCGATTGGATGGCGGTATGTTAGAGGAGACGGTTACCTATAAAAAGATAGTTGCCGTTAAAGATGAGTCGAAGGGGCCTGTATCATTGAACAACTCATTTGAGAGTGCCAGAAATTCCTCTTTGTCTTCCAGTGATTTCGTGTTCGACAAGAACATCCGTTTTCGAAGCGATTTCAAGGAAACCGCCTTCTTTTATCCTCAGTTGGAGTCTGATATTTTGGGAAGGGTAAGCATTGATTTCAAGCTACCGGACCAATATACGCGCTGGCATTTTTATGCGCTTGCCCATGCGGAGAATGGTCGTAGTGGGTGGCTTACCCGACAGATAGAGTCCAGCAGGAGTTTGATGATTCAAAGCAATGCCCCGCGTTTCCTTCGGGAGGCCGACACCATGCTTTTCCAAATCAAAATCACCAATCTTAGCGATACCGTTATGGATGGCAAAGCGGTTGTGCGCTTTTTCAATATGGCAGACGACAGTCCACTGGATATACTGGTTCGGCAGAAGGACAGCCTTCAGGATTTCCGCTGCCAGGCTCACGGCACACAGTCTGTGGCTTGGCAAATTGTCGTTCCGAAAGGTGTGGAGGCCGTAGGCTACCGTGTGCTGGCTCAGGCAGGGCACTATGGCGATGGGGAGGAAAATGCGCTTCCCGTATTGCCCAATCGCTCGCTGATGACGGAGACCATGCACTTTTTTGTGCCCGCCCAACAAAATCAGACTTTTACTTTCCAACGCTTCAAACAGGCGGATTCTCCTACTTTGGAGCATTATTCCTTCTCGGTGGAGGCTTGTACCAATCCGGTATGGAATGTGATGCTGAGTCTGCCTTACCTGATTCGTTACCGCTATGAGTGCAACGAGCAGATATTCTCCCGTGTTTATGCCAATGCTTTGGCAGCGCATATCATCAAATTATACCCTTCTGTCGGAGAGCTATGCCGTCAGTGGCGCAATGACACCATCAATCATCCGCTGTATTCAGATTTGGATAAAAATCAGCAATTCAAGGATATTTTGTTGGAAGAAAGTCCTTGGCTGATGGAAGCGAAGAATGAGCGTAGTCAGCGGAAGAATATCGCGGCCTTATATGAGGAAGAAAGACTGGAAAGACAAGTGAATGCCCAATTGAGAAAGTTGCTGAACAGACAATTGGCACAAGGAGGCTGGGACTGGTATGGTTGCCAGTATTTTTCGCAGTTTGTGACCAACCATATTGTGGCCGGCTGTGGCAAAATGGAGCGTATGGGAATATGGATTCCTGAAATGCATTATGCCATGAAACGGGCGATAGCGGCGATGGATAAAACTCAGTCAAAGGCATTCGAGCATTATTGTGAGGAAAAAGCCAAGTACGGCAATGCGGTTTTTCCATTTTCAGAAACAGATGTGCAATACCTTTATGCCCGCTCCTTCTTTGATTGCGATACCCAATGGTTGGCTTGTCCATACGTGCAAAATCTGATCAAATGGGCTGTTGGAAATATTAACCAGGCAACTTACACCCGGCGGGCAGAAGTGGCGTTGTTCCTATTCCGCATCGGTCGCAAGCAGGAAGCCGAAAATATCATGGAGGGACTTCGCCAGCAGGCCGTCAGAAGCGATGATTTGGGAATGTACTGGAAATCGAAGGAGTCCACGTTCTTCTACTACTATCCCTGGTATGAGGCGCCTATTGAACGCCATGCGTTGATCATGGAGGCTTTTTATGAAATATCTCCTGTCCCGGAGGAATTAGCGGCCATGAAACAGTGGCTGCTGATGCAGAAAAACCAGACCCACTGGTCCAATACCTTGGCCACAACCAATGCCGTTTATGCCATCATGCTTGGCGAAACAGCGGAGCAACTTCAACCTTCGGACACACGGATTTCGCTTGGAAATGCTGTATTCGGGTCGACAAACAACCAGACTTCCGATGGGGGAAATGTTTATTTCCGGCATACTTGGGTGAAAGATGAAATCACACCAGAGTTGGCGGAAATCAAGGTGGAGACCGACAGTGTGCATTCCACTTATGGTGCCTGTTATTGGCAGTATTTTGAAGATATGGATAAGGTGACCGCTGCTACCAATGGCTTAGGAATAGAAAGAAAAATTTGCCATATTATCGAAAACGGAGCGGGAAGACGCATAGAAGAGGTTACGGCAGAAAATCCCGTTCGAATTGGGGAGAAAATATTGGTGCGACTGCTTGTAACTACCGACAGGGATTTGGAATATGTGCATGTGAAAGACTTGCGTGCGGCGGCTTTTGAGCCGGTCAATGTGCATGAACGCAATGAACGGGTAAACGGCTTGTCATACGTGGTCAGTCCGCGCGATGCGGCCACAAATTTCTTTTTCAAGCGACTGCCTACGGGAACGTATGTGCTGGAGTATGAATTATTAGCAACGCAAAAAGGCGTTTTCTCCAACGGTGTGACCACCGTTGAGTGCATGTACGCACCTGAATATCGGGCCCAAAGCGATGGATCCTGCGTGAAAGTGGTGGAATAAACAGTAGTCAGAAAAAACTATTGTCTATATTTCTATTCAATGAATTTTTGTATTTTTGCACGCTGAAACGAAAAACGTGCAAAAAATGAAAAAAGAGGAAACAGAAGAGCAAGTACTGGATGCGGCGGAAGCCTTGTTTGGTCACTACGGCCTGGAAAAGACTTCCATGGATGACATTGCCCGTACCGCCCGAAAGTCCAAACGATCCTTGTATAATTACTTCTCCAGCAAGGAGGAAATTTTCTATAAAGCCCTTTATCGGGAGATAGATCGCATCAAGGCCAAGGTGAACCGCTATTTCGCCATGAACCGCGACAAACACCCGCTGGTTTTGCTGAAACTTTACCTGATTATGCGTCCCGAGGTGATTAAAGGGGCAGTCTTGTTCTGTCAGGCGCTGAAAAATAAATTTCGTTTTCAGGAACTGATACAATCTTCTGAAGAACAGGGTATTGTCCAAAAGTTTAACCAGTGGGAACATTCGTTGTTTTTTCGTATAGGCAAAAGTAGCTGTCATCATTCTAAACTTCCCGAGACAGAGCATGAGCGTTTTGCCCAGTCCTTTGCCGATATGGTCCAGATGGCCCTGCAAGGAATGAATTATGCCTTCTTCGTGGAAAATCGCTACGATCAATATAAGGACTCCTACAACCTCTTGATCAATATCATCATGGGTAGCATTGAAAAAAATAGCGAGGCTATGAGTATGGGGGCCGAATGGACAGATATTCAACAAGAATTAATTTAAAAAGCAAAATAAAATGAAAACAAGAATTTTAATCGGATTGCTATTGATAGCAACATGTTGCATATCTTGCAACAAAGATGTGAAAAAAATTACCGGTGATTACAGCTACAAGCTTTCTGGTGTGGTGAATTTTGAGGATGCCGAGGGTAACCAAACCAGCATTTTAGCTACCAAAAGAGGACAAATGAACATTATGGCAGATAAAAAGGGTAGGAAAGGTGATATAGTGGTCACCTTCAACGAGATGACTGGCGGTGCCTATTCATGCACAGGCAAAGTAGTGGGTGACTCCATTTTCTTTAATCCCTATGAGTTCAGCACTCGCTTTACCTCCGCCGATTCTGTGGTGAACCTCATTCAGCTGGGACATGTTTACACCATACAGTCGCAAGGCAAGGGCTTGATTCATGACAATATTATTCTGATGGAAGAACATTGGATGGGCCGCCCGGAAAATGGCGAAATGATTCGCATGAAAGCTGATAAAATTACTTTGTTGGCAGAGGAAAATTAATGATAAATATTTGAGGATGAAGATTATGAATTATAGATTATGGATTAAAAGGGTGCCGCTGCTAATCATCGGTGGGGTCATGTTACTGTCGTTGTCTTCATGCAGACATGGCGAAAAGGCGGAGAAGTCCGAGCCCATCAAGGTAAGCATCATCACCATTGACACAGTACGAAGTGGCATGGTGCGCACCTACGTGGGCGAGATAGAGGAGAAATTGTCGCTGTCTCTGAGTTTTGCAGCGGGTGGCAAGGTGGAGAAAGTGTTGGTGCACGAAGGCGACTATGTGCGTGAGGGTCAGTTGCTGGTGACGGTCAATACGGCCACTGCCCGCAACGCCTATAATTCCGCCAAAGCTCAGTTGGAGCAAGCTGAAGACGCATATCGCCGCCTGAAAATCGTGTACGACCAGGGCAGTCTGGCTGAGGTGAAATGGGTGGAAATGCTGACCAATCTGGAGAAAGCCCGCTCGCTGGAACAGATTGCTAAAAAACAGCTGTCGGATTGCGAGCTTTATGCTCCTGCTTCGGGTGTGATTGGCAAGTGTAATGCCCGCGCTGGAGTGGGTCTGTTGCCTGGTGAACCAGCGGTCACTTTGCTGGATGTGAGCGAGGTTTCCGTCACTTTTGCCGTGCCTGAAAGAGAGATTTCTTCCATGCCTCTGGGCCGTGAGACCAGTATCATCATTCCTGCTTTGAATGATATGGTATTGAAGGGAAAGGTGAGCGAAAAAAGCATCACTTCCAACCCTGTGGCCCATAGCTATCAGGTGAAAATAGCCCTGCCCAACAGCAATCGTAAACTGCTGCCGGGTATGGTGTGCAAGGTGGAGGTGGACCAGCCGAATGAGGAGGGTTTTGTCATTCCCGCCAGTTGCGTGCAAACCCGTCCTGAAGGACTGAGCGTATGGGTGGTGCGCAATGGCAAGCCCGAACGACGCATCATCTCTACCTCTGAATATGTGGTGAACGGCGTGTTGGTGCTCGACGGTCTTCACCAGGATGACACAGTCATTGTGGAAGGCCAGCAGAAGTTGTTCACGGGGGCGGAAATTACTTTCAATTAGCAAATTAGTTAATTAGTAAATGAGCAAATGAATTAATTCAAAATTCAAAGTTCAAAATTCAAAAAATTAATATTCTTAATTCTTAACTCTTAATTCTTAATTCAACAATTCAACAGTTCAACAACTCAACAAACAAATACTCATAACTCTTAGTTCTTAATTAAAAATATTGTGGCAAAGAAAACTAATCATATCCAGTCCGCTATGCGCTACCACAAGATTGTGTTCCTCATCATGTCTTGTCTGGTGGTACTGGGCTTTTATAGTATGACGCAGATGAACAAGGACGAGTTCCCGCAGTTCACCATCCGTCAGGGCGTGGTAGCCGCTGTGTATCCTGGTGCTTCCGCCAAGGAGGTGGAGGAGCAGGTGACCAAACCTTTGGAGAATTTTCTCTTCACCTACGCGGAAGTTGACAAAGAGAAAACCCGGTCGGTATCGGAAAACGGCATCGTCTATATCTTTGCGGAATTGCGCACCAGTGTGCAAAACAAGGATGAGGTGTGGTCGAAAATCAAGCATGGACTCACCTTGTTCAAGAAGACTTCCCTGCCAGCAGGAGTGCTGGAGATTGTGGTGGTGGACGATTTTGGCAACACTTCTTCTATGCTGTTAGCAGTGGAATCGTCCGAACGTACTCCCCGTGAATTAGAGTCGTATGCCGACCAAATCAATGAACAGTTGCGTACCATCCCCTCCATGGGAAATCTGAAAATCTTGGGACAGCAGAACGAGGAAATTGCTGTGCTGATTGACCAGGAAAAGCTGGCAGCCTACGGTATTAGCCAGCGCTCGTTGCTTGTGGAACTGTCCACCCAGGGCTTCCGAACCATTGGTGGAACTGTCAAAAACGAGGCAGGTGAGGCCATGGTGCATTTGTCCATTCCGTATCAGTCGGAATATGAAATTGGAGAACAAATAATCTACGCTGATCCTACGGGCAATGTCATTCGCTTGCGCGATATCGCCAAGATTGAAAGGCGTTATGCCAAGCCCGACAGCTACGTGAAATACGATGATGAGCGGGCAGTGATTATCTCTATGGAAATGGCTCCCGGCAACAATATTGTGGCTTTCGGCAAAGAGGTGGAGAAACGCCTGCAAGCTGTGCAGAAAAAGCTGCCTGCCGATGTGCAAATCCATAAAATCACCAACCAGCCCAAAGTGGTGAATGATTCGGTGCTGTCGTTTCTGCGTGACTTGCTGATTTCCATTCTGGTGATTATCTTTGTGATGTTCATGATGTTCCCCTTGCGAACAGCTTTGGTGGCCAGCACCAGTGTGCCGGTATGTACCGCTATAACTCTTGGGTTTATGTATTTATTTGGTATAGAGTTGAATACGGTTACATTGGCCGCCTTGATTGTGGTGTTAGGATTAATTGTGGATGATTCGGTAATTATCATTGATGGTTATGTTGACTTCCTCAACGAGGGCCATTCCCGTTGGTATTCGGCGGTCACCAGCTCTATGCAGCTGTTTGTGCCCATGTCGCTGGCAACCTTAGCCATTTCGGGCATGTTTTTTCCCATGACCAAGATTATCACGGGTCCGTTAGGTGATTTTGTGCAACTCTTCCCCTGGACCATCACTTTTGCCTTGGTGGCGTCCATTTTCTATGCGGTATGGGTGATTCCGTTCTTGGCAACCCAGTTTATCAAACGGCGTCTCCCAAATCAAAAAGTCGGCAAGTTGGAAAAAGCGCAGGATAAATTCTTTGATTTTCTACAAGGAACTTATAACCAGTTGCTTAGCTTGTGTTTTAACCATCCGGTATTGACCATTTTCGCTTCTGTCAGTGCGGTAGGTTTAGGTGTTTTTCTGTTCTTGAATTTGGATGTACAGATGCTGCCTAAGGCCGACCGTACCAGTTTCGCCGTGGAAATCCATTTGGCTGAAGGCAGTTCCTTGGCACAGACTGCGGAGTTGGCCGACAGTTTGAGCGGTATTTTGCGACAGGATTCCAGAGTGACGGGCATTACCTCGTTTGTGGGCTGTTCTTCACCGCGTTTTCATGCCACCTACGCTCCGCAGATGGCCAGAAAGAACTACGCACAGTTTATCGTCAACACGACCAGTGAGGATGACACAAGGGCTTTGTTGAAGGAATACGGGCCCAAGTATGAGCATTATTTTCCAAATGCGTATGCCCGCTTCAAGCAGATGGACTATCAGGCGGTGGGCAATCCTATCGAAATCCGTCTGTCGGGAGATGATCTGGATTCGCTGAAACTGGTGGCCGATTCCTTGAAATCCTACTTGAGTACTTTGTCGGAATTAACTTGGATTCATTCCGATTTGGACGAGACCAGCCAGAATATTAAGGTGGTGCTGAACACCGACGAGGCCACCCGTTTAGGCGTTACACAAAGTATTTTATCTATCTATTTGTCATCAGTGTTAGGCGGCCAGTCGCTGACCACTGTTTGGGAAGGCGACTACAAAGTGCCGGTAATGCTTTATTCTTTACAGGAAAGCGAGGATATGTCGTATCAGGACTTGGGTAAATTGATGATACCGACTTCTATTCCAGGCACTTGGGTACCGCTGCGGCAGGTGGCTACCATCATTCCTGACTGGCATGACGCTTCTATTAATCGTCGCAATAGTGTGCGTACGGTCACGGTGGCCGCCGATCTCAAATATGGCATCAGCGAGCCATCGGTTACCAAGAAAATCAAGGCATATCTGAAAAAAGACTTTTTGAAATATAAGCCGGAGAATGTGGTCATGGAGTATGGCGGTTTGAATGGAGTTAACCGTGATGTGATTCCACAGATCGCGTTATCCCTTTTGGCGGCTTTATTAGTGATGTTCGCCTTCCTGCTGTATCACTTCCACCATATCAAGCTGGTGATGCTGAATATGGCGGCTTCTGCCATCTGTATTTTCGGAGCTACCTTAGGACTCACCCTGTTCGGACTGGACTTCAGCATTACGGCGGTGTTGGGTTTGGTAAGTCTGATAGGTATTATTGTGCGAAACGGCATCATCATGTTCGAATATGCGGAAAGCCTTCGCCACGACAATCACTTGTCGGCGAAAGAAGCTGGTTTTGAGGCTGGTAAGCGTCGTCTGCGCCCGATTTTCCTGACTTCTGCCACCGCAGCGTTGGGTGTAGTGCCGATGATTATTGCCCATACCTCCCTCTGGATGCCGATGGGTGTGGTGATTTGCTTCGGCACCATCTTTTCCTTCCCCTTCGTGGTCACCCTGCTGCCCGTATCTTACTGGCAGCTCTTCGAAAGCCACGACCGGAAAATGAATTTGAAATTAGTGAAACATCTGAAAAAACACATACTATCATAGGTTACAGGGGTCAGGTGACAGGTTACAGAATATAAATCGAAAATAATGGATACCTATAAGTTCTTAATGATGTGCCGAAGGCACAATATTCTATTAACCCCGCACAAGCGCGATAGTGCGCAGTGTGGGGCAAGGAAGATAAATGTCTGGTATGCGTGCCGAAGGTACGCTACATGGCATGACATGAGAAGAATTATCCTGTTGGGAATAATTTTATGGATGCTTGTTCCTCTCCTTTCGGCACAACCATTATCTTTGGACAGCTGCAAATCGATGGCCCTCCGCAACAACGCCACGGTGAAAAACGCCGCCTTGGATGTGCTGGTGGCCCGACAGGTGCGTCAGCAGGTGCTCACCAAATATTTCCCCAATGTCAGCGCTTTGGCAGGAGGCTATTACGCCTTGAATCCCTTGGTGGAGTTCGGTATTGATGATATCGGCAATGCCGAGGCACGCCAGTGGCTGCATAACATGTATGCCGAATACGGGGCGGCTATGGGACTGCCTAATTCCTTGTCGATGTGCGAAAAAGGCTATACGGTGGGGGTGACTGCCGTGCAGCCAGTGTTTATGGGTGGACAGATTGTGAATGGCAGCCGCTTGGCGAAATTGGGAGAAGAGGCTGCCACTTTGCAGCAGGAGTTGACCTGTGACAAATTGTTGCAGCAGGTGGAAGAGACTTACTGGCTGGTGGTGTCGTTGCAGGACAAAAAGCAGACTATAGAGCAGGCTATGGTCTTTCTCGATACCCTTGACCGAGATGTAACTGCCGCTTTCAATGCCGGTTTGGTGACCCAAAATGACAAGCTGAAAGTCAGCCTGAAACAGCATGAACTGCAATCCAATATGCTGAAGGTGAACAATGGTATTACGCTGGCTACCATGGCCTTATGCCAATTGGTGGGCACGGAGTATTCAGAACAATTATGGTTGAGCGATAGTATCGCTGATGTGACTGCTGTCTATCCACAGAAAGATGCCGCTGCTGCCGTGGCTGGCCGTAAGGAGTACCAGTTATTGAACCTGAGTGTGAAAGCCGAGCAGTTGAAAAAGAAGGTGTTGATAGGGGAAACTTTGCCTCATTTGACAGTGGGTTTAGGTGGTTCGTACGGTCAGTTAGTTTTTGACCGTTCAAAATTTAATGGTCTGGCATTTGCGATGTTGCAGGTTCCGCTTACCAACTGGTGGGAGGCTTCCACCAAAATCAAGCAACAGCAATTGCAGATTCAAAAAGCGGAGAACAACCGTGACGATTTGACCCGCAAGATGGAGCTGGAGGTGCGGCAGGCGTGGAACAATGTGTCGGAGGCTTATAATCAGACAGAGCTGATGAAAGCCACGGTGCACGATGCCGAAGTGAATTTGGAGACATCCGCCATCAACTATCGGGCGGGGTTGATTCCGATTTCAGAGTTGTTGGAGGCGCAAACCATTCACCGCCAAGCCCTTGACCAACTCATTGATGCCAAAATCTCCTACCAAAACGCCCTGACACATTATCGTATCTTGGTGGAGAACTAGCGACTATAGTCATATTCAAAAAAATTTTTACTTTTGCAGCGCCAAATTTTCAAGGTGATGAAGGATGGTGTGGAATGTGTTATGTGTCTGATTTTTAAAAAGATAAGAAGGTTTTGAGCACTTTGATTTTGGCGCTGAAATTTGAAGAAATATGACCAAAATAAAGACAAAAGTCGGCAAAAGATGGGCGAAATTCTGCGGTTTTTTGCTACGGAAACTGGGCTGGACCAGCGTCGGAGGAATTATGGAGGGCAACAAGGCCATTGTATTAGGGGTGCCGCACACATCCATGATGGATTTCCCCATCTGCTATTTGTTTTATGCCCAATATGGCGTGCTGGCACATATCATGATAAAAAAAGAGTTCTTTTTCTGGCCGTTGGGACCCATTTTGCGTGCCTTTGGCGGTGTGCCTGTCGACAGACGCAATGCGGCGGCTACTGTCAAAAGTATCATCAAGACTTTCAATGAAAATGAGTTTTTCCATCTGGCTATCGCTCCCGAAGGAACCCGCAAACCTGTGAAAAAATGGAAAACCGGCTTCCACCTGATTGCCCGAGAAACCGGTGCCAGTGTGTATGTCGGTTATTACGACTGGGGCCGCAAGGAGATTACCGTGGGCAAAAAATGGGAGCTGACCGACGATGCCAATGCCGACATGAAACGTATTCAGGAATATTATGAAACTTTAGGTCTTCAGGGCAGACATAAAGAAAATTATATAACCCATTGATGATTATATATGAGTAAGAAAACGAAGAGTCCTTATAAAGTTAGGAATAGTCACAGAGAAACCTATTGTACCACCCTCAATAAAGTCTTCAAATACACGACCACGGTCTATTGGGACCGCACCATGGCGCAGTTTGTGGATGGTGGACAACAATATACCTACAGCAGCTTCAAAGAGAAGTGTAACATGCTGTCAACCAGATTGTCACGTTTCGGCATTTCGGCGGGTGATCGTGTGGCCATCTTGTCGCAAAACATGCCCAACTGGACACTGGCATTCTTTGCCACTACGGCCTACGGGCGTGTTTCTGTACCGATTCTGCCCGACAGCTCCGAAAAAGAGGTGACCAACATTCTGACACATTCGGAAAGTAAGGTGATATTCATCTCCAAACGACTGTTGTACAAGCTCACTCAGGAGTGTATCGACAAGCTGACGCTGGTGGTGGATATTGAAACGCTGGAGTTTATCAAGTGCCGAAAAGAAGATTTCCGTTGCGACGGCTGGATTAAAGACCCGCAACCCGACGATTTGGCCACGATTATCTATACTTCAGGCACAACCGGGAAAGCTAAGGGCGTGATGCTGAGCCATAGGAATATTTGCCACAATTTAGTGGCTTCGTTCAAGGCGCAGCCCTGCTTCAAGAACGACCGTTTCCTGTCTATCTTGCCGATGTCGCATGCTTACGAAATGTGCGTTTCCAGCTTCTACTCCATGTATGTGGGTGCCTGCTGTTACTACATTTCCAAGCCTCCGACACCTTCCATTTTGTTGCCGGCCATGCAAAAGGTGAAACCCACCGTCATGTTGTCCGTGCCGCTGATTATCGAGAAAGTATATCACAACAGTATCGTTCCCACTATCGAGAAGAGCCGTGTGCTCAAGTGGATGGATCAGCATCTGCCTAAGGTTTTGTATTGGCTCATCGGCAAGAAATTGGTGAAAACTTTCGGTGGCAAGCTGCGTTTTTTCGGGGTTGGTGGTTCTAAAATGGATCCCAAGGTGGAAGAGTTCTTGATTAAATGCCGCTTCCCGTATGCAGTGGGCTATGGTCTGACAGAAACCGCTCCACTGGTTTGCAACGTGTTGGTTAACAAGCGGAGACGCTTGGGTTCTATTGGCGTGGCTTCTTATAAAGTGGATATCCGTCTCGACAATATGGACCCAAAAACGGGCGAGGGGGAGATTGTGTGCCGCGGCGACAATGTGATGCTCGGCTACTACAAAGATCCTGAGCGTACCGTTCAGGTGCTGGATGAGGAGGGTTGGTTCCGTACCAACGACATCGCCACGGTGGACAAGGATGGTTACTACTACATCAAAGGTCGTTTGAACAATACGATTTTGGGTCCTTCGGGTGAGAATATCTATCCTGAGGAGATTGAGATGGTGATTAATGACATGGCCGGTGTGGATGAATCGTTGGTAATGGAGAAAAATGGCGAGCTGGTGGCTATGGTGAAGTTTGATGACAATCTACTGAATTGGAACCAAGAGACGGAAGACCAGTGGTTTGAGAAAGCGGAGGCCTTGAAGAAATCCGTGTTGGAGTTTGTTAATAAGACCGTTGGAAAGAACTCAAAGATCAACAAGGTGGAAGCCATGAAGGAGCCCTTTGAGAAGACAGCTACTCAGAAAATCCGCCGTTATAAGTATAAGGATGGTCAGGAAAAAATTGATGAGGAGGCAGAAATGGCAAAGGAGGACATGCCGAAAGAAGCATTAAAGGATAAGACCTTGGAGGTGCCAGAGAAAAAATCGTCAAATAACGCTGGTCCTGCTGAAAAATAAAATAAATAATGTAAATTTCTGAAAATTAATAATTTAAGAAAGATGACAATACAAGAGGAAATTGCGGAATTATTCTTCAAGAATAAAAAAACATTGGCAGTGGCGGAAAGCTGCACAGGCGGTTATCTGTCACATTTAATCACTTCTGTTCCGGGAAGTTCAGAGTTTTTCAAAGGTTCTGTGGTATCCTATTCCAACGAAATCAAGCGTTCGGTGCTGAATGTGCGTGAGTTGAACCTGAAAAAACACGGCGCTGTCAGCGAGTTTGTGGTGAATGACATGGCCATCAACACGATGGGCTTGTTTGATGTGGACTACAGTATTGCCACTTCCGGTATTGCCGGTCCTGGAGGCGGCTCAGAGGAGAAGCCTGTGGGAACCGTGTGGATTTGTGTGGCCACAACTACGCGTTTCAATGCGCAATTGCACCACTTCGATCCGAATCTGAATCGTGTGGAGATTATTCACAAGGCTGCCGAAACTGCCTTGCAGATGCTGAAAGAGGAGTTGTTAAAGGACCTCGGGGAGTAATTTTTTCCACTGCTCATCCGTCAATTTTGCGCCCACTGTTTCGATGATAGAGGAGGATAGTAGGGTGGCAATATTTCCGCAACGTTCAATATCATAGCCTTTTAACAAGCCATACATAAAGCCGGCGGCATAAATGTCGCCAGCTCCGTTCGTGTCAATGCAATTGGTTCTGCGGGGAGCGATAACCGTAGTTTTTCCGTTTACTTTGACAATAGAACCGTTGGCACCTAATTTGACAATAGCGATAGGGCAATATTCTGATAAAATATCCAGTGCTTCTTCATCATCCTTACCGGTAAAGGCCTTGGCTTCTTCCTGGTTGGCAAAGATAATATCGACGTGTTTTTTCAGGATATCTTTCAGAAAATCTCGATGGTCTTCCACAATATTGTAGCTGCCGAAATCCATGGCCACTTTCATGTGGTTTTCCTGGGCAATCTGGCAAAGTCTCAGGATAAGGTCATGATTGAAAATGAGATAGCCTTCGATATACAAGTACTCATAATCCTTGAAAACTTTAGGATCCAATTCGTTGGGTGTCATGGTGGCGGCAGCGCCGAGGTAGGTGGCGAAGGTACGTTCCGCATCAGGTGTCATGAAAGTGGTGGCGATACCTGTGTCGGTGTCGGAATACATTAAATGCGGGGTTACATGATAGCGTTGCATCTCCTCTTGGAAGAAGCGGCCAGGCTCATCATCGCAGATTTTGCCGATGTAGCCGGCTTCGATACCCAAACGGGCCAATCCATGGATGGTGTTGGAAGTGGAGCCGCCAGTGGCTGAAGCCTGTGGCATGGTTTTGATCTGCTCGTGAATGGTTCTTTTCCGCTCGCTGTCAATCATTTCCATCCCGCCCTTCTCCAAAGAGAATTGCTTTAACAAGTCTTCGTTTTCCAATTTGACGATAACGTCCACCAACGCATTGCCGATACCTACAATTTTTGCCATAATTCTATTTTTGGTGTTGTTATGCGGCGGTTGCGGTTCCACCGCATTGTGATTATTGATTCTTCGTTTTCTTCCGGCTGCCACAATGTGACAGCCCTACAATCCATAACTATTAATTATTAATTGTTAACTATTAATTCTTTTGGCTGAACGCCAACGCATAAAGCTTAATCTGCTTGATCATCGAAACCAGTCCGTTGGAGCGGGTGGGCGAAAGGTGCTCTTTCAGCCCGATTTGGTCGATGTACTCCAAGTTGCAGTCCAGGATTTCCTGCGGAGTGCGGCCCGAAAGCACGCGAATCAGCAGGTTGATGATGCCCTTGGTGATGATGGCATCGCTGTCGGCGGTGAAATAAATCAGACCATCACGGTAGTCGGCGTGTAGCCATACCTGCGACTGGCAGCCCGAAATCAGGTATTGCTCAGTCTTGTACTGCTCGTCAATCAGCGGCAATTCTTTGCCCAATTCAATGATATAGTTGTACTTGTCCAACCAGTCGTCAAAAATTTCAAATTCTTCGATAATCTGCTGTTCAGCTTCTTGTAATGTCTGTGCCATTTTTCTCAAAAATAAAATGCAAAGATACGAAAAATAATGGGTCAATCACCTAATTGGTACTTTAGTACATTGACGAATTAGCACATTAAAAATTCCCGTATCTTTGCCGCATGATTTTAGAAAACCCTCTTTTTATCGATACTATTGACTCCACCAACAAAAAACTGAAGGAGTTGCTAACGGAAAATGCTGAATTGCCTGACTATTTCTGCGTGGCCGCCGCTTTCCAGTCCGCCGGAAGAGGCCAAGGTAGCAACCGCTGGCAAAGTGACAAAGGAAATAATGTGTTGGCGAGTATGCTGTTCAATCCCACGTATCCTCCCGCACGGCAGTTTGTGTTGAACCAGTGTTTCGCCTTGTCGGTCAGGACCTTGTTGTCGCAGTGTGTCGATGGGGTGAAAATCAAATGGCCCAACGATATTTATGTGGATTGGAAGAAAATCGCAGGTATTTTGATCGAACATCATATTGAGGGTGAGCGTATCAAGCATACCATTGCCGGGGTGGGTATTAATATCAACCAAACTGTTTTTGATGCGGATATTCCCAATCCGACTTCGCTGAAATTACTGACAAACAGGGATTTTGATGTTCATGAGATGGTCTTGGGCTTGGTGTCTGCCTGCCAGCAGTATCAGTGTTCAAATAATATTGATTATCAGAAAATCCATCTGGAATATTTGGAAAATCTGTTTCTGTATCAGGAATATGCGTGGTATGAGATAGAAAATAAACTGGTAGAGGCGGAAATTACAGGAACCGATGAATACGGTCGGCTTTTACTGCATGACAAAGCCGGTAAAAATTATTGTTGTGGAATGAAGGAGGTTCGTTTATGTCTGAAATAGAATTATTGGCACCGGCGAAAAATATAGAATGTGCCATGGCGGCTATTACCCATGGGGCGGATGCGGTGTATATCGGGGGACCGAGTTTCGGGGCTCGTGCCGCAGCAGGCAACAGCTTTGAGGATCTGGAACAGCTGGTCCGCTTTGCCCATCCATACCATGCCAAGGTTTTTATTACGCTGAATACCATTCTGAAAGACAGTGAATTAGCGGAGGCGGCACGGCAGGTGAAACGCTATTATGAGATGGGTGTGGATGCTTTGATTGTGCAGGATATGGGCTTGCTGAAACTGGATTTGCCGCCTATTGCTTTACATGCCAGCACGCAAATGGATAACCGGACTCCTGAAAAAGTGAAGTTCTTGCAAAACGCAGGTTTTCAGCGGGTTGTGCTGGCACGTGAATTGAGTCTTCAGCAGATTCAAGAGATACGTCAGGCTTGTGATGTGGAGTTGGAGGCCTTTGTGCATGGTGCCCTCTGTGTGAGTTATAGCGGCCGCTGTTACATGAGTTACGCTTCTTGTGGCCGTAGTGCCAACCGTGGCGAGTGTGCCCAGTTCTGCCGCTTGCCCTATACGCTGGTCGATGCCGACGGTAATACTATTGTTCGTGATCGCCACCTGCTTTCGCTGAAGGATATGGACCGCTCCGACTGGCTGCATCCGATGATGCAGGCCGGCATCATGTCTTTCAAAATCGAAGGCCGCTTGAAGGATGTGTCATACGTAAAAAACATCACTGCCTATTACCGTCGCCGTATAGATGCTATTTTGGAAGGACATCCGGAATATAAAGCTGCCTCTATTGGCAAAACCACTTTGTTTTTCGAGCCAGATCCCGAAAAAACTTTTCATCGGGATAAAACACCTTATTTTATCGATGGGAAACGTTCGGAAATGGTTCAACTTGCAACTCCGAAATCCACGGGGACTTTTGTGGGAACAGTGCAGTCGGTAAGCCATAACTCATTGACATATAGTGGAGAAAAGGAACTGCATAACGGAGATGGCTTGTGCTTTATCGATGCTCAAGGGAAATTTGACGGTTTTCGGGTCAATAAGGTGGAAGGCCAGCGGGTGTTTTGGAATGAGCCTGTCGAGGGTCTTTCGGTAGGTGACAAATTGTATCGCAATTATGATATTCAGTTTGAAAAGATGCTGGCAGGCAAGAGCGCGGAGCGGCGTATAGCTTTGGATTTCAAATTGTTGGAGAAAGAGGAGCAGCTGGTGTTGCAGGCTACCGACGAAGCTGGCACGACCGTGGAACTGTCCATCCAGGAGGACAGACAAGTTGCGGACAAACCGGAACAGGCACTGCAAAATCTGCAAACGCAGCTGTCGAAACTGGGCAATACCTGTTATCAGGCCAGAAATATTGAGGTGAAAACTAGTCAGGTGTATTTCTTCCCGAATTCGGTCATTGCCGGATGGCGGCGCCAGATTATTGACATGTTGATGGATACGCAATATGTTGTAAAGACGCACGGCCGTGCGTCTCTACAGGAATTACCATTGTCACAATTGCCCGAGGCCGTCAATGTGATGAACACCAAAGCCAAGGACTTTTATCAAGAATTAGGTTTTGAACAAATAGAGGATGCCTACGAGAAAATTGAAACGTCACATAATGTAGAATCGTGCAGCGGTGCGGCTCTACAAAATTCAATATTGATGACCTGCAAATACTGCATCCGTCATGCTTTGGGTGCCTGTCCGAAAGAAAAGGGCAAAACAGAACCTATAGAGACACACGGCCGTGCGTCTCTACAATATGAACCTTTATTTCTGAAAACGGGTCGCCATACCTTCCAATTGTCCTTCGATTGTGCAAAATGTGAGATGATTATTACCATTCCTGAGGGTAAATAGTGGTGGTCGTTGAACCAACATTATTTACAATGCCCTGTGAATAGCTCAAATCCAAAATGTTGAAAAAAATTATCAGTCAATGTTTTTGTATTAAAAATTTTTGTATTTTTGCAGCCCAAATTTGAAAAATGAAAATATCCCGTCAGGGATTCAATATCAATAGAATATAATAACATAAAATAAAGGAAAGATGTCACGAGTTTGCCAAATCACAGGAAAAAAAGCGATTACCGGAAACAATGTATCGCACTCCAATATTAAGACGAAAAGAAAATTCCGTCCTAATTTGCACACCAAGAAATTCTTTGTTCCCGAATTGGACGAATATGTAGTGCTGAAAGTTTCTGCTAAAGGTATGCGCAACATCAATAAAAAAGGCATTTGGAACTGCATCGTTGAAGCCAGCGAAAAAGGTATCCTCAAATAATGTCTTTTTAACATTGAAACAGAGAAAATGCTACACAATTTTGTGTGGCATTTTTTTGTATTTTTGCATTGTAAAAACATTGTTGAGAAGCACTTTTTACATCTTTGCAAAACAATAAAAATACCGTAAACACGTTTCGTAAAGCGTCTTTACAAAAACATTATCGATTGGCACAGTTGCGTAAATTATTACTGGTGATTTTGCTGTTGGGGATAAGCTCTCTTTTTGCCCAGCAAGCTGTGTTTGTCGGTATTATTACCGATGAATATGCCCAGCCTATTGATAATGTTGTAGTGACTGTAGAAGGGACAGAATTATCTACAGTATCCTCCGAAACAGGTATGTTTGAGTTGAAACTGCCAGCTGAAAAAGAATGGAGTATTCATTTGCAACACCTGTCTTATCGCGATACGACTTTTACCATTTTTTTGCGTAAAAGCCAGCGTGAGCGAAAAATGATAACATTGTTGTCAATAGGCGAACAGCTTGAAATGGTGGATGTCAGAGGGCGTAGCGATGATGGTTTTACCCGTGTTGATCCTAACCTGACTTTTAAATTGCCATCCCCTTCAGGCGGTGTGGAGGCCTTGATCAAAATGTTACCGGGTATTTCTTCCACCAATGAGTTGAGCTCGCAATACAATGTGCGTGGAGGTAATTATGATGAAAACTTGGTTTTTGTCAACGATATTCAAATTTACCGCCCTTTCCTTATCCGTAGCGGTCAGCAGGAAGGTCTTAGCTTTGTCAACTCCGATTTGACAGCTGGAATTAAGTTCTCCGCTGGTGGCTTTGAGGCTAAATATGGCGACCGTATGTCCTCTGTCCTGGATGTGGAGTACAAAAAGCCCACAAAATTAGGTGGTTCGTTGTCTGCCAGCTTGTTGGGATGTTCGGGCCATATAGAGGGCAATGTCAAGGACAAATTTACCTTTTTGTTGGGTGTCCGCTTCAAATCCAATGCTTATCTTTTCAAGAATCTGGACACAAAGGGAGATTACAAGCCCCGCTTTTTCGATACCCAGATGTTGCTGACGTATAAGCCTATCAAAAAACTGGAAATCAGCTTATTGGGTAACTTTTCCATTAACCGATACCTTTTTGTACCTTCTGATAGAACAGCTGTTTTCGGTAGCTTGAATACTACCTTGTCCCGCTATACGGTTTATTATGAGGGCCAAGAGGTAGATAAGTATGAGAATTATCTGGGAGCGCTGACTTTCAAATATTTAGCGGATGAAAACAATACCTATAAGTTCATTGTTTCCTCCTATTATGCTCGTGAATCTGAGACTTTTGATATACGGGGTGAGTATGCGTTGAAGGATATAGAGGTGGATTTGGGTAGTCAGACGGATGATATTTCACATGAACTGACCGAAAGGGGAGTGGGTACTTTCATGCGACATGCCCGTAATTATATCAACTCCCTGATATCTGTTGTGGATGTCCGTGGAACGCATAAATTGCCCAAACAGAATACCTTAAGTTGGGGTGCAAAAGTACAGAACGAGATTATTGACGACCAATTGAGTGAATGGAATTTCACCGATTCCGCAGGCTATATCCTGCCCGTAATTCCTACGATACCAGGTGATGCGGTGCCCTTCACCGATGCTTCACGCGTGTTGAATATCAACAATTATATATACGCTAAATACAAGCCACTCAGTACTTTCCGTCTTACGGGATTTGTGCAGGATTCATGGAAATTCGGCAAGGAAGATGGCACTACCTTTATCTTGAATGGGGGTGTGCGTTTCCATTATTGGACTTTCAACAATGAGTTTACCGCTTCTCCGCGTCTGTCATTGGTCATTAAGCCCAATTGGAAGAGAGATTGGGAGTTCCGTATCAAAACGGGCCTGTATTACCAACCGCCTTTCTATCGCGAAATGCGTGATGCTCAGGGTGTACGTCATCCCGAAACCAAGTCACAGCAGTCATATCAGTTTATTTTCGCTTCGGAATATAATTTCCTGATGTGGCGCAGGCCGTTCAAATTTACAGGCGAATGCTATTTCAAATGGCTTAACAACTTGGTTTCCTATACCACCAATAATATGCAGATTACCTACAGTGGTATCAACGATGCGGTGGGTTTTGCCACGGGTATTGACCTGAAGTTGAGCGGTGAGTTTATCAAAGGACTCGAGTCTTGGATTTCCTTGTCTTTGATGAAAACCATGGAGAAGCTGGTTCGGGATGCTGATGGCAACAAACTCACAGACACGAAGTTCGTCCGTCGCCCTACCGACCAGGTGTTCAATATCAATATTTTCTTCCAGGATCATTTTCCGACTTTGCCACAGTTCCGTGTACATCTGAATTTTGTTTTTGGTAGTGGTCTGCCTTACTGGATGCCAGGAACTGAGCACCAAAAAAACAATTGTGTCAAGGGGCCTTGGTATCGCCGTGTGGACCTGGGCTTTTCTTACATGTTCTTGGAGCAAAGTCGTGATAGGCTGAAACACAAAAGCAAGTTCTTGCGGGCTATCAACAATTGTGGTATCTATCTGGAAATCTTTAACTTGCTGAATACAGCCAATGTGTCTTCATACGATTGGATTAAAAATACGGACAATACCTATTCTCGAGTTCCTAATTATTTGACATCCAGATTGATAAATGTCAAATTGGCAATTGATTTTTAGCACTGAAACAGATGAAAAAATCCTCGAAAATATTGCCCCTGCTACTGCTGATAATCTTGATGATCAGCATGGCACTGGCTTTGTCTATCGGGGTGGTCCGTATTCCCATGGAAACTATCTGGCAGTTGGTGAAGGCTCAGTTTGGTCATGCAGACACAGCAGGCATACCGGCTTCCTACGGTATTACACTGTTTCAGCTGAGGTTGCCGCGTATCGTGATGAGTGTGATTGTCGGAGCAGCACTGGCGGCCTGCGGTTGCGTGTTCCAGTCCATTTTCCGTAACCCGATTTGCGACCCTTACGTGCTGGGTATCTCGTCAGGTAGCTCATTAGGTGGCGCTATCAGCTTCATCCTAGGTTGGGATGTCTTCTATTTCGGGGTGACAATTCCTGCATTGGTTACGGGATTGCTCACGCTTTTTGTCATCTTGGGTATCAGCAAAATGAGTCGCCGTCGTAGCATTGAAACCTTATTGTTGGTGGGTATCGCCATCAACTTCCTTATATCCGCTGTCATTACCTTGTTGGTGGTGATGCACCAGCGTGAGATGCACAAGATTTATTTCTGGACCATGGGTTCTTTGGCCTCTATCTCTTGGACAGAGGTGATGATGATGACCATGATGACCATCATTTGTGTTATTCCTTTCTTTTTCTATTCCAAAGATTTGAATATCATGCAGATGGGTGACGATGTGGCGAGAAATCTGGGCGTAAATACCAAAAAAGTAGCCTACATTACTTTGATATTCTCTTCTTTGCTGATTGCTACCGCAGTTTCCTGTTGCGGAGTCATCGGTTTTATAGGACTGATTATCCCTCATGTGGTGCGTATTTTGTTCGGCAATAATATGCGGACGATGTTCACCTATTCGCTGATATTTGGTGGTTTCTTTTTGCTGATTGCCGATACGCTGGCTCGCACTTTGGCCATCCCTGCGGAGTTGCCGGTGGGCAGTATCACGGCCTTGGCAGGTGCCCCGTATTTTCTCTTTTTGTTGTTGCGTCAAAAGAAAGTGTAAGATGATAGAGATTCGCAATATTTTTTCCGGTTATGAAGGGAAGCAGGTGCTCCGGGATTTCTCTGTCACCTTTGAAAAGGCTGCTTTCTGTGCGGTGATGGGTCCCAACGGTTCAGGCAAAAGTACTTTGCTAAGGGCTATTGCGGGCATACAGCCTGTGGAGAAAGGGGAAGTGAAGATTGATGGTCTGTTATTGCAAGATTATAAATCGATTGAACTGGCGCGCAAGATCGCTTTTGTGCCCCAGCGTGAGGATGTGGTCTTCGACTTTTCGGTGTTTGAGGTGGTGATGATGGGACGTAATCCTTACCAGAACCGCTGGGAGTTTTCTACTCCTGAAGATGAAAAACTGGTGGAGAAAGTGTTGGAGATGACGAATCTTAAATATTTGAAAGACAGAATGTTGGGACAATTAAGCGGAGGAGAGCTACGCCGTGCCATGATTGCCCGTGCCATTGCCCAGCAAACGCCTATCATCATGCTCGACGAGCCATTGGCCAATTTAGATGTGGTGCACCAGTTTGAAATCATGGATATTTTGGCTGAACTGAATCAGCAACAACAGGTTACCATCATCATTGTGTTGCATGATTTCCCTTACGCATTGCAGTATGCCCACGAGGTTCTGCTGATGAAAGAAGGAGAAATCCAGCACTTCGGTCCTACCTCTGAGGTCCTCACCCCAGAGAATGTCCAAACCTGCTTCGGCTTGGGCGAGCGTTATGAGTACGGTTCCGACGGAATTGTCAGAAAGAGGGGATAGGAATTTGAATTATTGTTATCTTTGTACCCCAATTTCGAAATAGAATTAATATTGAAGTGAATATTTACCCCATGAAAAAAATCTCTATTCTCTTTTCCATCGCTTTGCTTCTTGGTTTCATGCAGCTGCTTTCTGCTGCCCCCATCAACGAAACCACCGCACGTCAGACTGCGGCTTCTTTTTTGAATGCGCAGCGAAATATGCGGGACAGAATGGTTTCGCCAGAGCAGATGAGCCGTATCAATTTGAACTACAACCACTTGTTTGCCTTTAATCTGCAAGGCGGAGGCTTTGTGATTGTAAGTGACGATGACCGTACCATGCCCGTGCTGGCCTATTCCTTGACGGGTGAGTTAAATCCGTATGATATGCCGGAAGCGATGGCTTTTCAATTGCAAATATTTGATTCACAATTGGATGCAATAAGCAATGGAGCAGAAGCCTTGCCCTATACTCCTCATCGTAATGAACGGAATGTGGCTCCACTGATGACTTCCACTTGGTCGCAGGCGACATCTGGAGGCTTGGCTTACAATGCTTTGTGCCCTGTGGACACTTTCTTAACCAATTATGGCAATCACCCCACTGTCGGCTGCGTGGCTTTGGCTTTGGCACAGGTGATGCGATACTGGCAATGGCCTGTGCATGGTATCGGTTCCAATTGTTACAGCTATAACGGGGTGTATTCCTGTTGGCATTATGATACCTTGTGTGCTGATTTTAGCTCCACTTATTATGATTGGCAGAACATGCCCAACAAGTTGTACGATACCAGCGCCATTGAAGAGCGTTTGGCAGTGGCGACTCTGGCGTATCATTGCGGAGTAGCGATGAATATGAAGTACAATACCGATTGTCAGGGAAGTAGTGGTAGCAATGCCAATCATCAGTGCTATGCGGCCCTGCGTCACTTTGGTTATTCGCAGGATGCTATAGTGGAAATCCGTTCCAATTATTCCGATGAGGTATGGATCAACAAGCTGAAAATGGAGTTGGACATGAATCGTCCTGTTTTATATAGCGGACAATCCTTATATAATCCCGAGGAAGGCACATACGGCGGCGGTCACGCTTTTGTGCTGGATGGCTATGATGAGAATAACATGTTCCACGTCAACTGGGGCTGGGGCGGCAGCTGCGATGGCTATTTCGCTATCAATGCGTTGATACCGGTTTACTATTACAACTTCTCCCATTCGGAAGAGGCGGTTTTCAATTTTCATCCCGGTGATATGTCCCAAACACCTGCCTTCGTTGAGTTGCTGTATGATGTCACGGTGGATTCAGACCGGGTGCAGATGAATGACCTGATTCATGGTCAGAATGAATTGGTCAATGTGGGCGAAACCACTGCGGATTTGTTCGTAGCTCAAGCGGCTTATACCAACACTAATTTCAGCTTTGTGAAATGGTTGGATGTGCAGCATGTTACAATCCCCGGAGGAGATACACTTCACTATAGTTTCAGCACTTCCGCTGATTTGCCCGTGGGCAGTTATTATGTGGTGATGTTCCAAAGCAATGATTCCATTGATATTCAGTCCACAACCACCCAGGGAGCAATGGAATTCTTGACCAACAAAATGACGCAGTACGATTTCTGGGTGGTCGATAGTAACCGCTCTGATTTGTACAACCTGGCGATTTTCGTGCGTTTTGCCGATGATTCGGAGATTGACCATCCATTCCAGGATATCGAGGATATGTTCAACAAGCAAGATCCCGGCTATTACAGCGTTTACAATTATTTTAAAGAAACCACATACGACAATATTCATTTCCACACCGTTTATGCTGATCAAATCTATGGCGGACAGATTTTCTCGTACGCCACACGACATCCTCGGGCTTATTATCAGCCTTATAGTCCCACTAATCCCATTGGTTATCAGGGCGAATTGCCTTTCGTGGGCATTTCCATGCGTGAGGCGGAGTTGATTGCTGAAATCCTGCATGCAGTGGATTCTTTGGGTATGGTGGATATTTATACAATGTTGGATGGCGATGGCGACGGCTATATCGACAATATCAGCTTTATTGTGAAAGGAGGAGTTGGAGAATGGGCTTCCATGCTATGGCCGCACATGGAGTTCTTCCCGCAGGATTCTATCGATTTCCCCGTTTCGGTTAACGGTATCCGGCCGAATGCTTTCAATTTTGAATTTGAAGCGGCTCCCTGGTATTTCGCCACGCATACTTTCTGCCATGAGATGAGTCATTCCATGGGCTTGCCGGATTTGTACCATTATATCAATTATCGAGATGTGTCTCCCGCAGGTTCCTGGGATTTAATGTGTTCCACCAATGATTATCAGCAGATTAGTACGATACTGAAATCCAAATATTTACATGTGGGTGATGAACCGATACAGATTACGGAGGACGGCACCTATACCTTATTGAGCAATGCCTCCAGCGCTTCCCAGAATTGCTATTACATTAAATCGGCCATCGATAGCACGCAGTGGTTTACTTTCGAATATCGTAACCAAGCCGATGTATATGACTCCTATATTCCTGCAACAGGCTTGTTGATAGGACGTTGGAACGATACAGTTCCCATCAGTTACGAAGGGATGTTCGCCAACGCTTTCTTTGATTTTTATAACCAAGCGCACCAATACTGGATTTTCCGCCCCGGCAGCAATTGCGACACCATCAATGGCGACCCTTATGAGGCTCATTTCAGCTTTGCCTCAGGGCGTACCTCTTTCGGTCCAACCACAGATCCGCATCCTTATCTGACTGATGGCACTCCTGAAGTCAGTTTTGAAATCACGGATATCCAGGAAAATGGCAACTATCTGACTTTCCATGTTCATTTCCTGACAAATGAAGTTGCGGATATACCAGCGGCTCAATTCTCAGTATATCCCAATCCTGCGGTACATCAGGTGAATGTGTCGGGTGAGAATATGCAAAGCGTGGAGTTGTACAATGCGTTAGGACAGTTAATTCGTGTAGAAAATCCGTCTACAAATACATTCTGCACCATTTCGTTAGAAAATCTTTCCTCAGGCATATATATGCTGAAAGTCATTTCAACCGATGGTACGGCATCAGTGCGGAAATTTGTGAAGAAGTAGTTGTAATGGGTTAATGTGCTAATTATCAATGTGCTAATGTGCCAATTAAATTAGCAAATTAATTGATTAGCAAATTAGTTAATTGTTTTTAGTGGACAGGTTTCAGATTTCAGGGGACAGGTCTAAATTTCTTTCTTTAGCGTAATCCTCATAGTTGTGCCGTGATCAATAACGGAGGATTTGACAAACAATTTGCCTTTGTGGTACTCTTCAATGATACGTTTAGCCAAGGTCAAGCCCAAGCCCCAACCACGGCTTTTGGAGGTAAAGCCGGGTTTGAAAATGGTCTTGAATTTACGTGCGGGAATGCCCTTTCCTGTATCGGCAATGTCAACATGCACATGATGTATATCCTGTATGATGTCGATAATGATGACGCCTTTCCCATCCATGGCATCCACAGCGTTTTTGCAGATATTTTCTATCACCCATTCAAACAAATAACGGTTGAGAGGCAGTATAATGCTTTCTTCTGGCTTGTTGAATTTGATATTAACTTGAGAAGAAATTCTTGTCTGCAAATAAGCTACAAATTCAGCAATCACAGTCACCAAATCTTCGTCTTTCAATTCGGGAACAGAGCCGATCTTGGAGAACCGCTGGGCGATGGTCTCCAAACGATGCACATCCTTGTCGATTTCCGCAATAATGCTTTGGTCAACATCCTGCTCTTTCAGCAATTCATTCCATGCCATAAGTGAGGAAATAGGTGTGCCCAACTGATGGGCAGTCTCTTTCGACATACCTACCCACACTTGGTTTTGCTCCGATTTACGGGCATAGCTGAATAACAAATAGGCTACACCGGCAAAAATAAAGACAATGAAGAACTGGAAAAACGGGAAGAATCTCAATTGCCGTAGCACCGATGATTCCTCATAAAAGACATAGCAGGCACCTTGTTCAGGCAACTCAACTTTGATGGGGTCGTTCTGCCCTTTCATTTTGCTGATTTCTTTTTTCACCAATTCAGGATTGCTAAGAAAATCAGCGGTAAACCCACCTGAGGCAATGACTTTCTGCTCGGAAGCATCCGTCACAATCACTGGCACAGATGCTGTGTTGATGACCACCTCCTGGAAAAATTGATCCACCAAATTGTTAATCACTTGTCGCAGATTGGTGTATATTTGCGATTCCTTGTAGTACATCACATTATAGTGATTTCTGTAGTACTGCAAAATGACACTGTCGTACTCGCTTTTGTTAGGTAGCTCGGCAATATTGCTGATGCTGTTGACCTCTGGCGGCACATTGACCGCAATGTTGACATTGCCCTTGTCATCGGTCAAAATGCAGGGAATGGTGGAGTTGTAGGACATGATATCCACGTAAAAAGTCACGTCCTCATTCAGAGAGGCCTCGTTGACTTTTTGCCATGCCTTGCCTAAAATGGCGGCACGTTTTCCTTCCTCAATTCGGATTTGGTCAAAGAAACTTTCGGTATGATTGACCAACTCGGCACGATAAGAGATGGCGTCGGCCCATAAGGCCATTCTGCGCCTTTCCTCCTGTGCCACATTTTTAATTAATCGATTGGAATAGAAAATGATAACCAAAAAGATGAGGGCTGCGAAAATAAACAGCAACCACTTCCATCTTGTTTTGGTGGCATATAATTCCATCGTTAGGATTATTCGTTCAACAATTTGTCGATAATATCATTAACGGTGACACCATCCGCCTCAGCCTTGTAATTTCTGATAATTCTGTGACGCAAAATATTGTGAGCCACAGCTTTAATATCTTCAATGTCGGGAGAGTACTTGCCATTGAGGACGGCATGAGTACGGGCACCAATCACCAGATACTGTGAGGCACGCGGACCGGCACCCCATGACAGGTAGTCGGTAGCCCAAGGATGACCCGTGCTGGTACCTGGACGCGTCATGGTGGCTAATCTTACCGCATATTCATACACATTCTCCGGAATAGGAATCTTCTGTAACAATTTCTGATAATAGATGATTTCCTCAATGCTCAGAATCTGCTTGGGTTCTACCATATCGCCATGAATGGTGGTTTTCACAATATTGACTTCCTGCTCAAAATTGGGGTAATCCAGGTAGATATTGAACATGAAACGGTCCTGCTGGGCTTCGGGAAGCGGATAGGTACCTTCCTGCTCAATCGGGTTCTGGGTAGCTAATACGAAGAACGGGTCGGGCAGCTGGTAGGTGACACCATTCATACTGACCGAACGCTCCTGCATGGCTTCCAGCAAAGCAGACTGTGTTTTAGGAGGAGTACGGTTAATCTCGTCGGCAAGCACAATGTTGGCGAAAATAGGGCCTTTGACGAATTTGAACTTGCGGTTCTCGTCCAGAATTTCCGTACCCATGATGTCAGACGGCATCAAGTCGGGAGTAAACTGGATACGGTTATAGGTAAGATTGATGGTTTTGGCGATGGTGGTAATCATCAAGGTTTTGGCCAGACCCGGGGCACCGATAAGCAAAGCGTGACTGCGGCTGAACATGGCCATCAGCACATTCTTTACGATGTCGTCTTGTCCTACAATGACTTTTGCTATTTCTTTTCTCAGTTCGGCATACTTTTCAACGAAAGCATCAATCGCCTCCACGTCATTCTTGAATTGTAAATCCATAGTAATTGTTTGTGATTAAGGTATTTGCCATTCTTCAACGAAGGGACAGTCTTTATACTCATCATTCAGCTTGATGCTGGTAACTTTCACCTTATTAACGATCCACTTCTGTAAAGTATTGTATTTCTTTTCTTCTAAAGCTGCATTTTTTATATAATCGTAATCCTCAAACATGTTGGGCTGGTGAGCGGCAACCTTTGATTTGAGGTATATCAAGCGATAAGTCATGATGCCATCTTCGTTCACGTAGGGAACTGGTGAGGAATATTCTCCCGGAATCAGTTTGTCCACCGTGAGAAAAGTGGAGGCATCAATATAATCTTTTTCAAATTTATAGGAGTTGGTATAGGGGTTCACCACCCATCCGCCAGCCATCTTGTCGGGGGCATCTGAATAGAGTTCAGCGGCCTCGCTGAAATCCGTTTTGTTGGCCATGATTACCTGTCGTACGCTGTCGAGGTACTCAATAGCTTTCACTTGCTCATCTGCGGAAGGCTTGGGTTGTATCAAAATATGTGCCACATGAATACTTTCACCACGGCGTTCAATCATCTGAATAATATGGTAGCCTGCCTGTGTTTTGATGACTGGGGAAATCTCACCTGTATGCAGTGCGAAAGCGGCGGCTTCAAACTCGGGATACAAGGTTCCACGGTCCACAAAGCCAAGGTCACCACCTTTGGAAGCCGTACCGGGATCATCGGAATACAAGCGGGCCAACATGGAAAAACGCTCGCCACGCAACACTCTCTCACGGTAGCTTTCCAGCTGCTCTTTGATAGCGGTAATCTCATCCTCACTTACTGGCGGAATCTTCACGATATGGCCGAATTCGTAGGTGGTCTGTATCGTTGGCAAACTGTCAGCGGGAATGCGTTGCATAAAATCCTTGACTTCCGAAGGAGTAATGATGACATCGGAAGTGATGTTTTGCTGTACCATTTCCACCAACATCTGGTCGTATATGTCCGGACGAATATCCTGTTTTATCTCGGCGATGGATTTGTGATAGTAATCTTCTATGATTTTTTCGTTTCCGCCCACCTGTTGGATCATCATCGCCATACGGTAGTTGATGGTGTTGTCCAACTCATCATTGGTAATGGTGATACTGTCCAAATCAGCTTGGTGAATGAGCAATTTCTGAAATACCAGTTGTTGCATGAGCTGGCATTTGAGGTCATGCTCATCTTCATCCAAGGAATACTGATTGCTGTATTCGGCATATACTTTTTCCAGGTCGGATTTCAGGATAACCTCCTTGCCGACAACACCAATGATGCCGTCCAAAAAATAGTTGGTCTGCGCCGCGCAAACCAAGACGGAAGCCAGTAATAGTAGGGTGAATAGGAATTTCTTCATCATTTTGATAATTGGCTGCGAAATTACAAAAAAAGAAGACACGACGGCCTTCTTTTTTTGTATTATGGACGAGAAATTCAAAATTATTTCTTTCTTCCTAATTCTTCATCAGAAACGGTTAATTTCTTTCTTCCTTTAGCACGACGGGCAGCCAAAACGCGGCGACCGTTAGCAGTGGACATTCTTTCTCTGAAACCATGTTTGTGTTTACGTCTTGTGTTTGACGGTTGGAATGTTCTTTTCATCGCTTATGTTTTTTTATTATTATTTCTAATTGTTAAATTCCTATTGATATTGAATCCCTTACGGGATATAAATGTATTTCATTTTGGGGCTGCAAAAATACAAAAAATTTTTATTCTGGCAAATTATTTTTCAACAAAAAATGTTTGATAAGTAAATCAGGGGTTTTTACCGATTTTTGTAGCCATTCCAGCAATAATTCTTCCTTTTCTATTTCTGATAATGACCAATTTATGGAAGTTTTTCGCAATTTTTCGACGAGTTGCGACAGGGTAATGGCCACCGAATTGGAAATGTTGAAACTCTCGGTAAAACCATACATTGGAATTTTTACATGGATATCAGCGCCCTCAATAGCTTCTTGGCTCAATCCGGTCAACTCCGTGCCAAAAAGAAAGGCCAAGGGTTCGCTAATATCCAAATCTTCCAAAAAACAGCTTTTTTCCGAGGGCAGGGTGGCCACAACTTTATATCCCTTTTGTTTCAAATCGCTTATACACTGCTGCATATTATGTTCCTTGGCTTTGTAGTTGTGGAGGGTTAACCATTTGTTTGAACCCATGGAAATGGCATTGTGAATCTGAAACTCGTATTGTCCTTCCACGACATACACATCTTGAAGGCCATAGCACTCACAGGTACGCATCACGGCACTGGTATTTTGGGTTTGGAACAAATCCTCCAACACGACCGTAAAATGACGGGTTCGCAGATTCAACACTTCTTCCAGACGGGCAATGCGTTCATCCGACATAAAGGTTTTCAAGTAATCGCTGACCTGCCGGCGTAGCTCGCGGTCTTGGAACTGATATAGTTTCGACATCGAATGTCTCGTCTTGGTCTCTTCGTCTGATATCATCGAACAGCTTTGTTTAAGGTTTTTCTATCCGACAAAAATACGAAAAATTTGCTTAACCTATTGTGCCAACCATTGGAAGCACTACCTGTTGATACCCCCGATATTGGGACTTGGATGTTTTGGGCAGTATGTGAGGGGTGGGTTCATGGGGCAAAGATATTTTTACCTATTAAAATTACTTGCTTTAGTGTTTCGTTATTATAAATTCAACACGGCGGTTTTGCTTAGAATCTTCATTGATAAAACAAATTTTTCTTTCTTTTTCGGGTAACGCATTACAATTAATCAGGGGATTATAATTATAACATTGTTTTCCTGTGATATATGAAGTATCCACACCGCTATTGGCTAAATATAATATTATATCTTCATACATATACAACAATAAACTCTGGGAATATGTTTCATCCCATTCTGCAAGAGACAGATGGATGTCTATTTCAACATCGTCCACATCATTTGACATTAAGAAATTGGAAATCGAATCTAAAATATTGCGAGTTTGAGAATCGGATGTGTCCAGATGCCTATTTACAAATTGAAACCTAATATTATTTGTTCGGAACACCACCTTTTTTGAATCAGAATTTATTAGTTCTTGAATGTTTTTGACTATGGGGATAGTATCCTTTTGTACACAGGCTTGTGTATAATTTGTAATTGATAGTGATAATAAACAAAATAAAAAAAACTTATTCATGGCAGTAATTCGGGCTAATTGCGGCGATAAATAAAAGATGATTGATTAGGCTGAACAGGAATTGGATTATACGGCTGAAAAAGACTCCCTTCGAAATCCACTTTTTGTGAGCTGGGGAATTGAGAAATTTCAACAGCGTTCTTTCCTCGTTTCTCAATTATCCATGAAATTGTATTACCATCTGGATTTTTTAATAGCACAACACCATAGTGAGTAATTTGTGTGGAAAAATTTTTCGTATAGTAAGCTTGGAATTCGGATTTTGAGTTTTTATATGGATTTTCGACCGAAGTCCAATATGAATTGTAGAAGTTCTCATAAGAATCAGCCATTGTAACAACATCTCCTGTTTGGGTTTGTGATACTGAACTCACATTTTGAAAAACCTCTGAAATTATAGAAGGCGATGAGGTGAAATCCGTATTATAAATTCCATTGACAAATAAAGCAAATGATCTACAATTATAATCGTTACTATTCATGCCATTATTTAGAAATTCATTCATTTTGGCAATAGCGGGGATTTTATCAAAAGAGTAAGAGTCTCCTTCATTAAATGTCATTCCGCCATATAAAGAGTTTAAATACCCGTAATCAAGACCAGTTTGAATTGCTAAAGTATGTAAATCATCGCCTTTTTGAGCAATAAAACGCACTTCTTTATCATTTGCCAATGCTTGTTTGTCAGGTTCCCATGCTTCCTCTCCTTTCAAATCGGCCATCATCACCGGACTCCCGTTACAGAACGCATACGGACTAATTCCAGGGTACTCGCTCCACTTCGGGTCCACGCTCCACCATCGGGCTAAGCGGCTGTCGTATTGCCTGAATTCGTAGCCAAAATTGGCCGTTTCTCCAAACATCTCATTATCAACCTCTTGACCATTAAAAAAGTACCGATATCCCCCGGTATTGGGACTATCTGATTTTGGGCTATATGTGAGGAGTGGGTTCATGGGGTAATAAATAATTTTCTTACTTTTCTGTTCTATATTTATTTATTCGAATTGAAACATGTCCAGTGACGTGGTCATATATAACATACGCTTTGTCGTGTCCAAAAAGTCTTAATTTCAAAGAAGCTAATAATTTAAGAGCATGGTGTTGTGACATGTCCCATTCCACAATCGAACAATGTTTGTCTCCAAACAGAACAGATTCTTTTTTGTTTAAATGCTGGAATTCTACTCCATTTGCTTCATAAACAGAAATCTGGATTGTGTTGCTCGAATATGGGTTCTTCCAAGCCTTCATCCACCCTGAGATTCCTGAACCAACGAAAATATGTCCTGTGGAAGTTGCCACTCTATAACTGCTACATATAATGGTGTCTGAATTACAATTACTTATTATAAATTTTATCCTGTTTTTTTCTTGTGCTTTAGCGTTTACATGAATGACATCAAAACTCCCATTGTTATCTGGTATTAATAACAATTGTGAATTTTTGTGGAATTTTGTCAAAAGTGTATCCCTAATTATAAGTTTAGAGATACTATGAACAAAAACAATGCTATCTACGCCATCATCTTTTGAATACACAGAAACAGGGAAGTCTTCATAATGCAATAATTGTCCGTTTACATACCATAGAATTTCATTTTGTTCTATAGAACCAAAGGCATCGCTAATGGCAATGTGTGTTTGTGAAAAAACACACATTGGTGAAAGAAGCATAACAATAAGTATTAATTGTTTCATGTTTCAATGGAAATTAACAGCTTTAGATATTTTATATGTATTTTCGCTGTTGAAATTAATCTTATGTATGTATTCGTAGTTTTGATCCCAATAGCTAAATCCAATTTTGCCATCATCCGAATAAATATAATCTATAAAGATTGCAGAATGCCATGACGAAGTTCCGACAAGCCTTAATAGTGCACCCGGTTTTAAATCAATTTCATAATTATCTACCAGTTTTCCTAATTGTTTATCAACCACAACATCTGTCCCAAATTTGATGGATGAATTTTTGTCCCCCTGCCAAGCACGGTATACTGGATTCGCCCATGACATATTTCCTAATAAATCTTGTCCATATACAAATTCTGTTGCCTTATCAATTCGCATAAAAGTTGTTGGAGAACAATTGTTTACGCTATATGGACCTAGTCCCCACGATGCATCATTTTGACACATTGTCATCAAATATTTTCCAATAAGATTGTCAAATATTCCATCTGTTGAATATAATTTCATGTTTTTAATATCCTGAGTGTTATTTTGGTACTGATAATGTAGTATTTGGTTTTGATAACTATTCCAATTATCTTCACTTATTGCTGATCGGGAACCATATATGGTTGACAAATAATCTTGTAATGTTGAAAAATCATCATCATTGTCTGCAATTAACGAACCTTCACCATCGGGATGCCAAACTTCTTTTCCATTCGGATCCATCAACATTATCGGACTTCCATTGCAGAACACAAATGGACTAACACTCGGATACTTGCTCCACTTCGGATCTATACTCCACCACCTGCCCAAACGGCTGTCGTACTGTCGGAATTCGTAGCCAAAATTAGCCATTTCTCCAAACACCTCATTATCAGCTTCTTGCCCGTTAAAAAAGTACCGATATTCCCCAATGTTGGTACTGGGTAATTTTGGGCGGTATGTAATGGGGGCTGGCATAGTGCGATAGGATTATTTCGGGTAATAAAATGATTGCAACCTTTATTTGATGACAACAGCAATTTTGTACTTCTCCAAAAGAGATTTGAGCTCAACATAGTTTTGGGTATCCTTCAATTCATTCAGAATCAAATCTATCTTGAATTCCTTGTTTGACAATGGCATCAGTTTAAAGAAGAATAAATCTGTCATTAACTCCTCTGTATTCAATAACGAGAGGATGCCTAATTCGCAGACGATTTGCTTGTCCGAATAGTCAGGATATAGTTTGCGCAGTCCTTGTTGTTTCACAAACCAGTGTACCTGTTCTTCATCATCCAGCAATGAAAAAATGTATTTCTTAAGTTCCGAATATGAAATAAGAGGAGCAGAATCGAATATTTGATTTTGTTTGTGCTTTTTGTAGGAAATCGTTTTGGTAGAGACATGTCCCAAAATTGCATGCCATGAAAAACGACAATACTCTGTCGGAGGGATTCCAGCATCCCTGACATATTGCAAGCCATGCTGTTTCACTGTGTTCCACCATTGGATGTAACTGAAGTAAATTTCATTGATAATGGTGTCTGTCCTGAAATGAGGTGATCCACAACGAACATAAATAAAATCCCGTAAGCGTTCTTGGGTATTGTCAGTGAGCAAGGCATAGACCGTGTTATCACTATCCGTTTGGTAAAGACGAAAAATATTCTCCATTTCATGCAACTGATTGGAGCTGTATATGTAATAACAATACTTGCCTGCAAGAGCACCTATAGAAGTCTCCATTGCCCCCAACTTGTAAAAAGGCACATCGTTCATGGGAGACACATCTGGGTGTTTGCGAGCCGTCTCCAATGCACGAAAGAGTTTTCGTAGCTGCTTTTTCTCGTTCTGCTGAGCGAAACAAGAGAGTGAGCAACAAAACAGACAAACAAAAACAATTAACTTATTGGCGTATCTCATTCTGAAGTTTATTAAAATATTTTTCGTCAACAAAATTTAATCCTGTAGCAGTACCGGTCGAATACTCCGGCATAATTTTTTTTATCACATCCTGCCACCCATTAACGTTCAGATTAAACCAAATCATACAATTATTTCCAAACAATTTATTGGACATGGGCTGGGCATAGACAGGACCTTTCTCAAAACCTCCTTTGGTATCCACCGTGTTGGCTGACAAGAATAACTCAAAATGGACGAATATTCCATCATCGCTTTGATAAGTCACAATATCTCCTTTTTGAGTTAACGAGCCAGCTGTCATGTAGATAGCAGCAGGATCCCCACTTAAAGTCAAATTATGTATGCATTCATCGATAAAGTCGCCCTTGACATATCCTTCCGACAATAGTATATCTTCTGATATCTGTTCTGATCCAATAATTATATTGGGAATATCTGGTAAAAGACTGTTTGTGGTACAATTTTTTGAAGGATCAAAATTCTCTGACAAAGACTCAGCTTTGTATATTGAACCATCAGTATTATATATTGTATGTTGAACTGTATGTTGATTCGGAATAAATACTGCCACTTTTTTACCATTATTTGCCATAATATACCCCCAATTCCCTTCAACAGAATAGGAATCAAGTCTTCCATCTGGTAAGTAATTGCTAAGTGAATAAGATTTGAAGTTTTTTCTATTCAATCTCCTGCTATAACATATAATGATATTCCCATTCTGATCTCTTACCCATTTGCCATTATCATCAGAAATAGACAATGGGCTATCAAGGCTATAACAATACGGGCTATGACTCACATACGAATCGCACATGCGATCCACGCTCCACCACCTGCCTAAACGGCTATCGTATTGTCGGAATTCGTAGCCAAAATTCGCCACTTCTCCAAACATCTCATTATCACCCTCTTGCCCGTTAAAAAAGTACCGATATCCCCCGATATTGGGACTGGTGAATTTTGGGCGATATGCGAGGAAATAGTTCATGATAGATAGTCGTTCTTGTTTAATCGTATGTTCAAAATTC
>JAEEGK010000468.1_pt1 | contig 101859 bp, 81 predicted proteins | sample 8958771 | NCBI WGS metagenome assembly JAEEGK01 (sample SAMN16246547, study PRJNA631951) | gut metagenome | biome: gut microbiome; feature: rumen; material: SC-attached | host: Bos | place: Iran: Karaj | collected 2018-10 | reverse complement strand
CTACAGGCGGGTTAATATGCAGATAGCGGTTGCGCAGATCCCATTGCTCACCCAGTAACAGATTACGGAAAAAACGCTCCAGAAAAACAGGGCTATAATCGATACCCTTTATGGCATTTTTGTAGTTAGCCCGCACGAGTGCATTACGGAAGTACCAGGAATGTTTAGCGAACAAGTCGTTCTCCACATTAAAGCCTAGTGAACGAAGATACTGAATAGTAAATACGGCCGTAGTGCGTGTGTTTCCTTCACCGAAGGCATGAATCTGCCAAAGCCCTGATACGAAATTGGCAATATGAGCCACTAACTCATCATTACTGATGCCCTTATAACTGAAATCACGTTCCTGCTGAATGTCATAATCAACAGCCCTGCGCAGATCTTCCCAGTTCAGGTAGCTTACAGTGTCACCCTCCAATACCCATTCACGTTTGGTGATGTCGTACTTACGTAGTTCACCAGCATGTTTCATTACGCCTTCGAAAATTCTGCGATGCAGGGATATGTAGCCATTCGTTGAAAAGTCACATGTCTTTACCGAGAGTATGCGCTTGATGTTCTTCGAGGCTTTGTCAGCCTCCTGTTTGTCATCATCGTTAGCCTCACGAGTCGTTTTATTCTCGTAATAACTATTGAGCAACTGTTCCACCTCATCGATGGTGATTTCACCCTCGATGTTTCTGCGAGCCAAACCGTTCAGATACTCTGACGTTTTCAGCCCATCCACCGCCTGAAGTCCAATAGCCGTACTCCAGGCGTATGCAGCTTCACGCTGCGACGGCTCTCCCTGACGAATATACTCGTCAAAGTTCAAGTATAGCTCCTTATCGTTCTTTTCGCTCATATCTCGTCTTTCTTTATTCCTATAACGTTTTTATTCCGTTCATTATTATCATATCAGCCATCTTCAGCGGATCAAAGAACCGTCCCGTGATTCTCTTTGGTGTCGAAGATAACTTGAACCTGTACTTTCCCATGTCCACTTCTATACATTAGCACTGAAGACTCCATGCTTCTCACAGCAACATCTGGAGTCATGGTCGCACTGAAATACTGCTGTGCAGCCTTCACCATCTCTTTCTTTTGGTCGGCATTCATAGCCACAGCCATACAAGCAGCACGAGACAGACGGATGCTCGTCACCTCTCTGACAGCACCATTGCCCAGTTCCGCCATCTCTGTTATCTCCACAAAATGCTCTCCAAGATGATAACCCTTCTGTGAAGTCCATGCCTGAGCCTTGGCTATGACACGTTCGAAGTTCCAATACTTGCCATAGCCCATCACTCGCGCCAGCTTGCGTGAGTTCCACCATTCCTTGCCATCGGCATCAAGCTCTCTCAACTGTTCGAAAGGAGATTGGAGTTCTGAGATGTTATAGTTATTATTCATGTTATTATTTGTTCCTTTCCTTCTATCCAGAATATCACAAACTATGCTGTGCTATTTCTTATCTCTCTTCAATTTGACATATGCTTATTCCATTTTTGCTTCAAATAGAATCATACCATCCGTACCTTTTCCAATCGTAGAAACATATAAGTCTTCTCATATAGGTTGAATAGTTGCTCCTTTTTACCAGATATTTATTAAAAAATAATTTGATAAAATCCCTTAAAGAATCCATTTCGTTCTCTTGAACATTTAAGTAAGGAATTAGAGCGATAGCTTTCCACTCTTGCTCCTTATATTTTTCGATTGCCTCACTCAAGCTTAATTGTTTATCTTCTGGAGAGAAAGTATAAAACTGAAAATCCTTTAGCGAAAAGAGTGGAATGTTAATTCCTAGTTGATTATTATCATAATCTGCTTTTGAGCTAATTCCTATTTTTGACAGATATTTGTATATGGTTAGGAATGATTTCTTTTGCCCTCCACGACGTATATTTGGGATACTCTTCGTTAGAACTTGAACTGCATCTAAGTCTTTATCATCTATAATATCTTCTAGAATGTTTATAGCCTTCAATCCTGTATATCCAACAGCTGATTTGTATTTTGAAACTGCACCAAATCCGTATACAACTTGAATGTTTGAGTTTTGGTCAATCTTTTCACCTGGTAGAACATATAAATGCTTCTCTGGCTTTTCTGATACAATTATATTATAAAACTGCTTTTTATATTCACGCAGAAGATTAGCAGGAATAGTACGTTCATACTTACTGAGGCATTCAAAGACCCTCAAATAGCTATTAGTCTCTATTCTTGTTACTGGTAACACAATATCGTTGTTTAGTGATATGCTATGGCTATCAATTATAAAAACCTCTTTATCAGAAATCTGCCAATCAACAAATATCAAGTTATCCCTTAGTTTATCCAGATTTTTCTTGTCCATACAACAAACTAATGAGCGCAAAAGATCCATTATATTAATATCAGATATTGAGTATCCCATAAAGATGATAGGATGTTCAATAAAAATTGTAATCAATTTAGCTGCCAAATAGGCATTCTTTTCATTATAATCATTGTAGTCAGATTCAGTGAGAACCATGCTGGACGGCTCCCTTAAACATCCATGTATCTTATATATCTCTCCGATGTTGAATGTTGGTGCAAAAATTAGTTCTTGTTGCCCTATATACGGAGTGAATTTGGGAAACATTCTTTCTGCTGTATCATCCCAATTTGTAGTAATAATACCGTCAATACACAGTTTCTGAAGAACAGCTATTTCATCAGCATATTGAGAAGGAAACTCTTCTAACGACTTCGTTTTCAAATAATCTGCAATTTTAATTTTAAGCAATATGCTTTGATCTTTTATGTCATCTGCATATTTTTTCTTGGTTTCATCCGTTTCTGGTAGATTCCAAAAGTCATTTGTCAGATCTTTTGCTATATGTGTGGCAATCGTAGGTAGATTATCCGTATTAAGTACAGAGAAATACTGATTTATATGTTTGGGTGCAAACATTTCAAGAATACCACGCCAATCAGGAGTGTTTATATAATGACGAGAAAAACCTGACCCTAAAAAAAGGAAGGGCGCATGTTTCTTTGAAACTAATTTCTGTATCAATTCTTCTTTTGTCATATTACAAACTTTAAAGTTTTATTATTTTACAAATAATACCCCAATGTCATTACACTCTATCAACAACATTCTCCAGGCTATTCAACTTGACCAACATGAATGCCATACGTTCATATCCCAAAGTATATTGGGATATTATATTATTAGCACAGAAGTTTGTCTAGGGTTGTATCCGTAAACGTACGCCATATTTCGAGTTTCACTTTCTTGTAGTCATCAAATAACTGGCCAACACGCTCAATCTCGAACACTAATCGGAGGTCGTTCTTGTCTTCATTCGCCTGACCTTCCTTGCGATAGCCAAGTCGAGCAATCTTGATATAGTAAAGATCGCGAATTCCTTTTCCAGAGAGGTACGGCATGAAGTAGTAGAGCTTGTTGAGCGCAACAGTTGTAGGAAACTTTTTGCCTGTGTAATAAATCTTTGCAGAACCATCAAGATATTGTTCCCAATTGTCCTTCTTGACGTTGCAAATGAGGAGATTCTTTGCGAGGTCGATAGGCAAGTTATGCACAATGCTCCTCGTATTGTACTCAAGTTCAATGTCCTCACGAACCATGGAATTTTGTATGATTGGCTCAAGGTCGTATTGCTCGAAGAGGTCGAGGAAATTTAATTGCATGTGCTTCACCTTTTCTGTTTTTTTCTTCTCCATAGACTTTTCAAGTGTCTCACGAGTCAAACGACGATTGATGATTTTGTGCCAAATTGAACGAGCCAGTTTGACCTCTTCTTCAGACAATCCCATACCTTGGCGCAAAATGATTTCATCGGTGTAATCAAGGATTTCATCAGCACTCGCTTTTCTACGAAGCATTCGATCAAGAGTATCAAATATTTTCTCATTCTCTTCTCTATATGGCAAATAGATACCTCCGACCTCGCTTGGCATGAGTTCAAGGCATCCACCGCCAAAGTTGCGTCCGAGAATCTCCGCAAAGGCAAACGAGAGTGAGTTATAGTAACTTGCAACAAATGCTTTCTTGTTCACACCATCTTTGATGAAGACTCTGTGCATAGTATCCGTAGTGTATGCACCAGCCTCGTTGAGCACAAACTTCGGATAGAGGTTGTTACGACGGAGAAATAATGCGTCTGAAAGTTTTATGGAAGGAATAACCCACCATTGTTCTCGAATGCTGGTCTTGTAGCCTTTATCAATGTCAGCAGCTTCACCGCTTTCAAGGTAAGCCTTCACACCTTCGTTGCCGTTCTCTTTGGCATCAGGAGTGAATACCAGAAGATGAGCTTTCGCCTCAGAAGCGACATTCGCTTTCCAATCACGTTTAGTGAAACAAAGGCTATTCACTTGCACACTTCTACCGACCATCGGACGAGCGTAATCCTGCAACTGATATGTTACTATTCCGTTGAATTTCATTTGGGGAACACTTCCTTAAAAGTTCGTTTTCGACTATCTACCCATCCAATGTTTCCATTTGTTGAGACTCCTGTACAAAAACTTGCCGAATCTGAACGTGAGGATTTCAAAAGTTCAATGTCAGCTTTCAGTTTGTAATATTCGCCGTTCTGCTCTGACATTTCTGGATTGGAAATTACTTCTTGTCTCATACGAAGTAGATTGGGGCGTATCTCTCCGTCGCTTCCTTTTATTATGCTTCCCTTTGCTATGATGTAACGGTTCTCTTCATGATTATAATAAAGATGAGCGTCAATGCCCTTGGGCTTATCGATGTGGAAGACATAGAACTGCTTCATATTTTCTTTTTCCAATGGCGCAATGCGTACACTCGACTCTCTGTCAGGCTCCAGCGGAATAGAAACAGTTACTGGTATATCATCGTGTGGATTTTCAGCTTCCTTGTCAATCGGCTCGTCGAAAATAGTGCATCCGTAGAAACTTGTAAGCAATTTGATATCCTCAAAGAAATCATCCATTTCATCTTCTTTCTGTAGGGAAATAGCAGGTTTGGCAGGAACATTGAGATTCTCCGTTAATGCCGGATAAAGTTCTTTTGCGAGTTTAATACCAAGGTGTTCAAGGTAGTTAATCTCAGTATCCGTTAGACAAGTTGGGTCGGACGAGTTGAATACAAGGGCTGTATGCCAATTAGGCTTTTCACGCAGATGATCCTGAACACGTATAGAGAAACTACGTGCCTTACCAATGTAAACGCTATAAGAATTTGAACTACTATCAGACAACAGTATATAGAATGAATACTTGTCAAGCATTTGTCCATTTAACTTGGGATTTGCCAATGTGTCCTTCATCATGTCTCTTGGAACAATTCCGAGATTACATGTACTCTTTGACAACCTTAAACTCCTTCTCCCTTGCAAAGTGGCATCAATTAATTGAACCGATATTGTTATTGCTCTTGCCATATTATTAACGTAATAGGTTTATCTGTTTATTTGTCAACAACTCTGGTAGCATGTTTTCAAACAGAGACTCGCAGCACAACATTACTTTGTTCGCCTTGAATTCCTCACTGTTAAGGTCTATGAGATCCCTGCCTCCTCTAATAGTGTAACCAAATGTGTTTATGCACCGCTCGATATCAGATTCTTTGTAATCATTCAAATCAATCGATGCCGAAACTTTTGAATAGGTATTTACGGCATGTCTAATGTCAATGCCATTAACGATTGCTCCGTTTTCGTATGCTGCGGCAAAGTTTTCTTTATGACCTTCATATTCATCCAAGATGTTGCGGTCTATTATCTGGATATACCACCAGCTATGGTCATTTTCCTTCTTTGCGAATTGAAGGCAATCTGGGTCGGTACATATTAGCGACTTGAAGTCATATAGAATATCTTTAGTCATAATTTATACAGCAAGTTTTAGTCTGTTAATATGGTTCAAAATCTGTTTGACGGCAGGCCATTGTTTCAAGTCCCCTTCAATACTTTTCCATACTTCATCTTTATATACAGCATCCTTGCCGAAGTACTCCAAAAGTTCCTCAGCTGCATCTTCGTAATCGGTGTATTTATATTCGCGGACAATAGCCTTGACACGAGTGTCATTCTGTTCTACTGGATAAGAAGTGTCATAAATATAAAGGTGCTCAAAGTTGCTTAATACGCTTATCTTCAAACCTGCAGTAAAACCATAACGACGAACTTGCTTTGCAGGATCATCTTCACGCTCAATATGGACGCATGGCTTTTTCGCTTCAAGGAAGAACTTACGCTCGCCAAAAAGGCGGAAAGTGTAGTCAGGTTTCTTCGTATGGGAAGCTGCATTTGCTTTCAGCGGTTCTTCTAACAAGACTTCACGCTCATTGGTGCTCTTGCCTGCAGAATTACGAATGTCCCAACCCAGAATCTCGAACAATGGGTCAAGGAACTCGTTTCTCACCTGAGTTTCATTGAAACGCGATGTGCGATAAACCTCCTTGCCTTGCTCGTATTTCTGGACGAGGGTTCGTATTTTGTTTTTTATTTCGTTTATCATAAGATTTTATTACGATGTATTTTAAACTATCTGAGCATTCTCCTTTTTCCAGGGCTGTAGAACCTGTTGCAATATGTCTATTTCGCCCATCCAAGCCTCATCGGTGGTAGTCAATGCCTCACCATGATAGTTGTTATGGAGAGAGCCTAAAACAGCTAGGCGTTCCTGCTCAAGGAACTCCTTAATCGTCGCTATGTATAGACATCTATTTGACATATTATTGTTTTTGGTTCGACCTCATGTTTATTCTCTCAATGTTAAAACCCAATCTCTCCACTTTGAGAGTTTCTTGTATCACCCACCTTGCCCATCAAACGTTTGGTTTCCCGCAACTCCTTTTGTAAAAGCCGCACGCACTCGGCCAATTACTCTTGGCTTGGGACGCTATGCCATGATTAATAGCGAACTGTAATTCTCCAACAAATTGTTGGAGTTTTGGATTTATCAATTCTGCACCAGCTTGGTGCATTTTCTCCGCTCCATTTACTGAAACAAGTTGTTTCAGTTTTTTTATCTTCTCAGCATAGAACAAATAGCGACTCTTAATGTCCGCTATCCAGTCTGCATAGTCATTGTCAATGTGAATGTCGTGCGACTTCACGATATGTGGTTCTGCCTGTGGCTGCATATCTTTGTTCTCTTGCATCAATTCTTTGTCGTTATAATATATCTTTTTGCAAAGATACAATTAAATTACGAAAATCGTGCAAAAATCATTTAAAAAAGTTCTTTTTTCTTTTATCGCATTTTATTCGCTTTTCTACCGACAGATTGTCTGACTTTGCATTTTGTTTGCAAATTGCTTCTTTTTCTGACATTTTGATTTTTACAACCTTGATTTCCTTGCGATATTTGAAAATTATTTTGAGGTGGTCGATTTTATCGCAAGGAATGGGCGGTTGTAACTGTTTGGTAATCAGTAAAGAGTTATTGAGAAACGTTGTTTTTGTGGTGTAAAAGCTATCGTATTACGCTGCAAAAGGTACTCTTTTACATTGTAATAGGTGCCTTATTACATGGTAAAAGGTATGCTTTTACTGAGAGAAAGGTATGCTTTTGTGATTTTTAGAGAAAAAAGGTGTTTTGGCGACAGGGAAATATGTGCTTGCGTTCTCTATTTTGATGTCTAAAGTTGAAGAAAACAAAATGTCAAAGTGTAAGGATATAAGAAGAAAAAACAGCAGAGTGTCAAACGGACACTCTGCTGTTTTGTGTGATGCATTGCTTGAGCATGCTGCCCTTGCGAAGCTGTGCTCCTATGCGGTGGACGCTGTCTATCATCCGTCTGTATTCTTCGTCGGGGATGCTACGGATAATGTCAGCGATGCTGTTGAGGCTGTCGGTGACGATGCCGACGTTGTTTTCCCTCACCCATGAGGCCAGCGAGGACCGGCTCCATACTATCAGAGGTATTCCGCAGGCAAGGTATAGTGACATCTTGTGTGAAGAGTTGTAACGCAGGTAGTTACCTATGCCTCCGGCGCAGGTCTCGATGCTGTTGCCGTCCCATACCAGTCCCCAGCCGCCTTTCACGGCGTCGGTCTTTTCTGGTTCAAACATACCGCAGTATTTTATGCCGTCGCTGGCACCGGTGTCAAGGTTGCCTTTCATGCCGTAGAGCCTCAGCGTGATGTCTTTCAGTCCGCCCTGCTTGATTACATGATGCAGGAAATCGCTTTTGGCGAGGTTGCCGGCAAACACCACTTCATTGCGTAGTGGCAGGATGTCGTCGGCGTTGGTCATGGGGCTGTCGCTGTAATAGTCGAAGAGCATCATGGTGCGCATGGGCGTTGTCACACCGATGGAGCGCAGCTTCTCCTCCATTGCGGGAGTGTGCACCAGCAGCAGCGAGGCGTTGTTTAACTGTCGCACCTCTTCTGTCGTGACATTGAAGCGTATGCTCTGCACGTCGTGGATGACGAGTATCACCCTTACCTTCTTCTTCAGGCACTCGGTGGCAATATGCTGCATGTGGCACAGATGGAAATCCTGTATTGCCACGGTGTCGCCTTCCTTCACGTCTTTCAGAAATCTGTTGGCCTGTCTGATGGCTATCCAGTGTGTCAGTATAGGATAGTGGTGGTATTTTCTGCTTTTTCCCCAGGAATATCGGTAATTGAGGATATTGCGCACTTCATAGCCGCAGTCGGAGAAGGTATGCATGACATCACGCCGCGCCTTGCCTTGCGCGTTCACCTTCTCAGAAGTATTGAGTTTTACGAGGTCGTTGATGAAATAATTCATGCAGTTCTTTAGTTTACGGTTTACGGTTTATGGTTTACCGTTTACTGTTTATGGTTTACAGTTTACTGTTTATGGTTTACCGTTTACTGTTTACTGTTTACTGTTTATGGTTTACAGTACATTGTGAATTATGAACTATGCACTATGAACTATGAACTGGTCTGTCCTGTCAGTCGGAAATACTTGTCGAGCACCATGAGGGAGATGAGGTCTTCACGTTTCTTGTCTTGAAACTGCCCTACCCATTCGTGGGCGTGGGCTACTATCGCCTTGGCCTCGTCGGGGTGCTCCTCATAATATGTGATGCGGTCTATGAGGTCGTGGTAGTCGTCGGCAATCTCAATGTAGTGGTAGTTGGGAACCAGCTGGCTTTCCATAAACCATGTCTCGCAGGTGGGGCGCGGCATCACGGCGGCAGAGTTGCTCGACATCACCCACTTCAGGTTTGATGCCACGTCGTTGCCCTCAAGGCACATGATATAGCGGTAGCGCAGGTGGTCATACAAGGACATGGCGCCGGTGCTGACGAGATTGCACAGCGGATGCTCCTTCCACATCTCGATGAACTGCAGCCGTCGCGGTTTGTTGCGTGCATCGCCACGGAAAAGGATGCAGGTCTCTTTCTCCTCCCAGGAGAAGGGGTCGGACACCCACAGGAAGTGACGCACCTTGTCGAGGTTCAGCAGTATGTTGTTCCTGTTGCTGTCGTCGGCGGTTATAGGTCTGCTCTTCGTTATCTCGGGAACGGGAAACAGGTAGTTCACATCACCGGGATTGTAGGCCCACCGCATGGTGTCGGGGAAGAAGCGGGTGTATTCGTATGCATCGAAGAAATAGGTGCTGTTCACATAGTCGTGTACGTATGATTCCTTCTTGCCGTATGTGTATTGCTTCAATGCGGGGGCATCGTCGGGCAGGGTGATGCCGTCGGTGAATTTGCAGTAGTGGTCCACGCGCTGCATGATATAGCGCTGCTCGTCCTTGTCGAGAGTGTCGAAAAGCGCCAACTTGCCCTTCAGTCTGTGCTGCGTGAAGCATTTCGGGGTGAAATATCTGATAAAGCTGCGCAGGTAGTAAATGAAATGACTGTTCTTCCTGGTGTGCCGAAAGTTGACATACCAGAACTGTTTTAATATTTCGCCAATGCTTTTGTTCATATTATCTGAAGAAATACAGCATGTGCTTGTATGCACGTTTATAGAACCATTTCAGCCGTTTCAGCGGTCGCGGCCTGGTGGGAATCATCGTCGGCATCGAACCGTCGCAGCTGCACTGGCAGCAGATGCAGGGGTGGCTCCAGTAATAGGACAGCATGCCCTGCTGCACGAGTCTGTTGTGCAGACAGTCGCTGGTGGTGTCCGACTTATGCTTGGCAACGTAATCCATGATGGCCTCTGCGCCCATGCGGTTTATGAAATAACAGCCGGCAAAGCGGTCTCTCGCCGCCGGGTATAGCACCTGCCCTGTGTGCCGCTGACTCTTAGGCACGAGCATCAGGCTGCTCTCCTCGTAGTTGGCAATGAAAGGCAGGTGAGAGTATTCCGCTTCATACTCCCTCATGCTCTGCACAAACACCTCGTTGAAATCAGGATAGATGCGCAGGTCGTCCTCAATGATGAGAGCCCCGTCAAGGTTGTTGTCGATGATATACTGCATGGCAAGCAGATGCTTGTAGGCGCAGCTGGTTCGGGGAAACTGCCCGTGCATATCGCCCGTAAAACAGCGGTCGAGTATTTCCGGTGTCAGATCCTCCTTGTTGCCATCGAGAATGAAATGATATGGCAGCCCCAGTTTCTGAAGTTGTTCCTTAATGAAAGACTCGCGCTCCAGCTGGCCGCGCACGTGTATGACAAGTACCTGTATGTCAGTCATGCTGTTAGTATTTAGGTTTACAAAAGTACAAAAAAAACTTTACATGCACAATTTTCTCATAGAAAAAACCTTATTTTCTTGGCAGTTTGCTCGGTTTTCTGTAACTTTGTAGTTGGAAATGCCGAAACGGCAGACAATAAATGGATAAAAATCAAATCATAAAACGGTAATTAAGGACAGGTGATACCAAAGATAATACATTACTGCTGGCTAAGCGACGAGCCCTTTCCGAAGAAGATACGCAAATGCATGGACACATGGGCGAAGACGCATCCAGACTATGAGATAAAGCGTTGGAGCACAAAGAACTTCGACGTCAACAGCGTGCCATACGTAAAGGAGGCCTTCGAGGCCCGCAAGTGGGCGTTTGCCGCCGACTACATACGCATGTACGCCCTATATACCGAGGGCGGCATATACCTTGACTCGGATGTGGTGTTGCTGAAGAAGTTTGACGACTTCCTTGACAACTCGTTCTTCTCAAGCATGGAGTATCATCCCACGCAAGTGGAGAAATGCGGCATGACACAATACATAGATGCCGACGGCCACCGCACCGCCGACGTGTTCATTGAGGGCATACAGATACAAGCCGCAGTGATGGGGGCAGAGCAGGGCAGCGAGTTTGTGAAGGAGGTGCTTGAATGGTACAAGGACAAGCACTTCGTGAAAGAAGACGGCACGCTGCGCACCGATGTGTTATCGCCGTATATCTACGCCCGTGTGGCAGAGAAACTGGGATTTGTATATAAAGACATCGACCAGCAGTTGCCCGGCAGGGTGCACATATACCCGTCGGAGACATTCGCAGGAAACAAACACGAGGTGACGAAGAACAGCTATGCCATCCATATGTGCGCCCACTCATGGCACCTGACACCGTGGGAGAAGATACGCAAGTTCTTCGGAATGTCAAAGAAACACACGCAGACCAAATGAGTTACAACAAAGAACGATACCATACGCTGAAACAACTGGCATACTACATCCTCTTCGGGGTGTGGTGGCTGGTGTCGCACCTGCCGCTGTGGTTCCTGCATGGTTTCGCAAGTTTTGCATCAATCATACTTTTCTATGTGGTGCGCTATCGCCGCAAGGTGGTGCATGAGAACATCAAGACGTCGTTTCCGAAACTGTCGTCGAGAACACGGTGGATGATAGAGCGCCGATACTACACACACTTCTGCGACCTGCTGATGGAAAGCGTGAAATACTTCTCCATATCAGAGAAGGAGATGAAACGTCGCATGAGGTTCAAGGGGCTGGAGCTTATAGAAGAGTCGTGTCGCAACGGAAGGTCGTGCGGCGTGTTCCTCGGACACTACGGCAACTGGGAATGGATAAGCAGCATGCCGCTGTGGATAGACAAAGACCTGTGCACATGCACACAGCTGTATCATCCGCTTGAGAATTACGTCACCGACCAGCTGGTGCTATACACCCGCAAGCGATTCGGCGGCATCAACATCACCGCCGACAAGTCAATAAAGTACATGGTGAACTACATGAGGCAGGGCAAGCCGATACTCGTCGGCTTCATAGCCGACCAGGCACCGTTCTGGGACAATATATACTACTGGACGGACTTCCTGCATCACGAAACGCCGTGGTTTACCGGTGCCGAGCGCATCATGCAGAAACTCGATATGGATGTGTATTACCTCGACGTGCGCCGCATAAAGCGCGGCTATTACGTGGCAGAATACAAGCGCATCACCACCGAACCGAAGAAGTGCGAGCAGTTCTGGCTGACGGGCGAATACTCGAAGATGCTTGAGCATACCATACGCCGCGGACCGTCATACTGGCTGTGGAGCCACCGTCGATGGAAACGCACCAAAGAAGAATGGCTAAAGATAACACATGGAGGCCTCGAGCTGCGGTCGAAAGGAATAGTGAAAAGTGAAAAGTGAAAAATGAAAAGTGAAAAATACGAGTTACGCTTATAAACTGTTTTTTGCAATATTCGCGGTATGGACGTTAGTGGGAGTGCTGAGCAAAGTGCCGTTCCTGCTGATGTATGCCTCGCAGATAGGCAACGCCGGCATGGGCGACTACATGTCGGTGATGTGGCATGGGCTGAGACTCGATATCGCCATTGCGGGTTATCTCACACTGCTGCCGGGACTGCTGATAATGGTAAGCCTGTGGTACAGAGGAAAGGCTCTGCGCTATCTGTGGCATGGATATTTCGCCGTAACGACATTGCTTTATTCACTTGCAATAGTATCAAACCTCGGGCTGTACGGATATTGGGGATTTCCGCTTGACAACACCCCACTGCTGTATGTGAAGACATCGCCGGCAGATGCCTTGGCAAGCATGACCACATGGCAGTTGATCATGGCACCGCTTGCTATAATACTTCTTGCAGCAGTTATCTTCTACGTGTTTTACAGAATGTCAAGGTCTTTGTTTCATACAAGGAGACCATCGACGTGTTTTTCACTTTTCACTTTTCACTTTTCACTTTTAATCCTCACCGCACTGCTGATACTGCCTATACGCGGAGGAGTAGGCACCGGCACCAACCATACCGGCAGCGTGTATTTCTCAAGCAACATAAAACTGAACCATGCAGCGGTGAACCCAGTGTTCAGTTTCATAGAGTCTGCATTGCACAAGGAAGAGATAGGCACGAAATACCGTTTCATGAAGGATGAAGAGGCAACGACACTGTTTAAGGGCATGATAGCCACGGGCAATGACTCGTGTGTGGTCATAGGCAAGGCAAACGTGGTGCTGATATGCCTTGAGAGTTTTTCCGACACGGTGATGCACGTGCCCGGCGTAACGCCAAACCTGAACAAACTGGCGGCAGAAGGACTGCATTTCAAGAATTTCTATGCCAACAGTTTCCGCACAGACCGGGCTCTGGTGTCAATCCACAGTGCACTGCCGGCACAGCCAACCATGAGCGTGATGGACATGCCGCGCAAGAGTACGTCACTGCCTTCCATTGCCGGTACGCTGGCAAAGCACGGTTACAGCACCACATTCTATTATGGAGGCGACATAAACTACAGCAACATGAAGTCATACTTCATGGGTACAGGCTTCCAGAGTGTGGTGTCAGATGTTGACTTTCCCAAGAAACAGCATACGGGTAAGTGGGGCGTGGCAGACGGTCCGGTATATGACCGTATGCTTGCCGACATCAAGGCAGACAAGAGTGGCAAGCCATTCTTCTGCAGTGTGATGACCGAGAGTAGCCATGAACCGTTTGATGTGCCTGACTATAACAGGATAAAAACATCTCCAGAGCTCAATGCCTTTGCATACGCTGACGACTGTCTGGGCAGGTTTATTGCAGAACTGAAGAAACTGTCGTGCTGGAAGAATACCATCGTGGTTATCGTGCCAGACCATCTCGGTGCTTATCCTGCCAATGCCGACAACTATCAGCAGTGGCGTTTCCGTGTGCCACTCATCCTTTCGGGCGGCGCAACAGAGAGTATCAAGGCAGAGGCACAAAGGTCTTTGGATGTCATCGGTTCACAGATAGACATTGCCGCAACACTGCTGGGAATGTTGGGGATGGACCACAGCGAATTTACTTATTCAAAGAACTTGTTTGACCCTGCGGCGCCTCATTTCGCTTTCTTTACCTTCCCCGATGCCATGGGCATCACCACAACCAACGGAAGGATTGTTTACGACAACATCTCCAATAAAGTGGCACAGCAGACGGGCACCAATACCGCCTCGCTCGTAAAACAAGCACAGGCTTATCTACAAAAACTCTATGATGACTTGGACAACATTGACAAACGATAGAACCATGAACTGCAAACTCTCAATAATAAGCCCTTGCTACGGGGCGCCTACACTGCTTCGGGAACTGGTGTGCCAGATAACAGAGGCAGCAAGAGACATCACGCCTGACTATGAGATAATCCTCGTTGAGGATGGTTCGCCAGACGACAGCCGCGACATAATACGTTCCATCTGCGCTGACGACAGTCATGTAAAGGGTGTGTTCCTAAGCCGGAACTTCGGTCAACAGCCAGCCATCAACGCAGGGCTTGACGTGGCACAGGGCGAATGGGTGGCAGTGCTCGACTGCGACTTGCAGAACCCACCGTCACACCTGCGGCCTATGTATGACAAAGCGCAGGAAGGCTATGACATGGTCTTTGCCAGCAGACAGGAAAGGCCGGATAATTTCTTCATGACAAAGGGTTCAAAGATGTTCAACCGCCTTATGACCTTCCTTACGGGAGTGAAGCAGGACGAGACTGTGGCAGAGTTTGCACTCTACCACCGCCGTGTGGTAGATGCCATGAAGCAGATGGGCGACTATGTGCGCTATTATCCGCTGATGCAGCAGTGGGTTGGTTTCCGTACAGCCAAGGTGCCTGTGCCTCACGAAGAGCGCACCGACGGCAAGGAATCGTCATACTCCATGCGTAAGCGCATCGAACTGGCAGTCACCACGTCGGTGGCATTCTCCACCAAGGCACTGCGTATGATAGTATATTTCGGACTGACGATAACGCTGTTGGCATTGCTCGTGGCGGCATACCTTGCCATAAAGACAATAGTCACCGGCATTGATGTCAGCGGATGGTTCACGCTTTTCGTCAGCCTGTGGTTTATTGCGGGCATACTGATAAGTGTCATGGGCATCGTGGCTGTTTATATAGGAAACATATTCATGGAGGTGAAACACCGTCCCACATATATAATAGGAGAGATATGTCAGAAATCAGAAAACTAAGATACCGCCTGTTTTCATGGCGAAGCTATCCGAAACTTGTGCCGTCGGCAGAGCCCATCGATGTGGTAATACCAATCATATCCAAGGATTTGAAGATATTGCCGCTGTGCCTGGAGGGCGTGCGCAACTGTGTTGCCAACACTGTGAAGCAGATATACATAGTGGCTCCCGACAAGCAGGAGATAAAGGATTTTTGCGCAGAGCATGGACTGGAATACGTCAATGAGGATTCCATATTCGGTTTCTCGCCGCGTGAGCTGCAACTGGTAACGACCTTTGGCGATGACCGCAGCGGATGGCTGTTTCAGCAGTTTGTGAAGTTGTCGGGCAGGGTAGGCACGTGCCGCCATTATCTTTGCATCGATGCCGACCATGTGTTGGTTTATCCACATGTATTCCTCAACGATGAGGGTAAGACGGTGTTCTATCAGAGTTATGAGGAGCATTTGCCGTATTATGACATGATTCACAAACTATTGCCCGACATGGAGATCTCAAGGCTCTCCTATGTTGACCACAAGATGCTTTTCGACAAGGAACAGCTTACAAAGCTCCATGAGGCGATAAGTACCAACGGTGGTGGAAAACCCTGGATGGATATAATACTTGAAAAGATTGACCGCAGCATACTTGCAGGCTTCTCGGAGTTTGAAACCTACGGCAACTTTGTTCAGGATAAAGTCTTGCGCCCGTGGCTGCAGAAGAGACTGCCCTACAGCAAGATTGCAGATTATGAAACCTTACGTCGGAAGTACGGCAGTATCCACCGCTGGTCGCTGACCTTCCCCGATTATATGAGACAGAACAAGAAATGATATTCGCAAGAGACAAAAGCCAGATGTGCAACAACCTGTTGCAGTTTGCGCATGTTTATGCCTGGGCGCGTGAGCATGGCCGCAGTGTCATGTCCATGCGATTCAGTTACAAATACCCTTATTTCAAGATACGCCACACAGAGCATGTCAGTTTTCCTCTGTACCTGTTGGCAAAATATGCGGCTGCACTGCGGTTGCTGCCTACAGCCAACTACAAGCATATAGAGCGCAACCTCGATCGTGAGGAGCGCAAGATGCTGCGCCATAAGCATGTGGTGGTGAGTGGCTGGTATGCACGGTGGTATGACCTCTTCCTGAAATACCGCAGCGAAATATGCGACCTCTTCACCATCGACAGTCAATACACCGCCCCCGTAAGACAGAAGATGAAGGAGTGTGAACGGGACAGCGATGCTGAGGCCGTGACACGTCTCGGAGTACATATACGCCGTGGCGACTATAAAGACTGGTGCGGTGGCATATACTGTTATGACGACAAAACGTATGCACAATACATCAACGCTTTCGCAAGGGTGAAACATGACAGGACGGTACATGTGTATCTCTCTACAAACGACCCGGAAGTGAGTGTGGAGCAATTTGCGGCGCAGATGACAGAGCGCAATGTGGTGCTACATCTGCTTGCTGGCAACGCCGTGGAAGACCTCTTCATGCTTTCCGAGTGCGACTATATCATGGGACCGCCCAGTACCTATTCGCTCGTGGCAGCAATGTATCGCGACATCCCGCTTTGCCGTATGGACCAGACAAATGCTGAAACCATGTCATTGGAAGATTTCAAACTCTTCGATTATTGGTTTCGCAGGATAGTATAAACTTTTTGAGAAGTGCATATAAATAGAAGACAACATAGACAACAATGACAACATCTGTATGACAGAAGTGATGCGTGAGAAAAAGTTGTCCCAGTTGTCGTTAAAAAATGATTATTGTATGCAATTATGATTGACATAACGGTAATGAAGACACTCATGTATGATGTCATTGGAGCCATACATAACGTACACAAGGAATTACGTGCCGGTTTGAATGAGTATTGCTATCAGGAAGGACTACAGATAGAACTCACCGAGCAGGAAATTCCCTTTGTACGTGAATTGTCATTCCACCCTGTTTATCATGGTAAGCTCATGGATGCAGAGTTTCGTGTTGATTTCCTGTGCAAAGACAATATCATCGTTGAGTGTAAAGCTGTATCGGAACTTATAGATGTACATAGGGCACAACTTTTCAATTATCTGCGTTTACTGAGGAAACCCTGTGGCATTCTTGTCAATTTTGCTCCTAAATTCGCAACTATCGAGCGCTACCTTTATGATATTGAAACAAACAATATATTAGGTATGGATGGGCATGTAATACAGCCAGGATGTTAGAAAGAAGACAACAGAGACAACGATGACAACCTCTGCATGACGGAAGTGATCTGTGAAAAATGTTGTCCTCGTTGTCCCCTGTTGTCTTAAAAGCAAGAAAGAATGAAGACAACGCAGACAACATCTATATTACAGAAGTGATGTGTGATAGAAAGTTGTCCATGTTGTCCTAAGTTGTCTTAAAGATAAGAAGGAATAGAAGATAACAGAGACAACAATGACAACCTCTACATGACGGAAGTGATGTGTGGAAAATGTTGTCCTCGTTGTCCCCTGTTGTCTTAAGAGCAAATAGGAATAGAAGACAATGCAGACAACAATAACAACATCTATATTACAGAAGTAATGTGTAAGAGAAGAGTTGTCCCTGTTGTCCAAAGTTGTCTTTAAAACCAAAAATAAACCTTTAAAACAATAAACAACATGATTATTTCTACAACCCCGCAGATTGAAGGCCACACAATTCGTGAATACAAAGGAGTGGTGACTGGTGAGACCATCATCGGTGCTAATTTCGTAAAGGATTTCTTTGCCGGCATCCGCGACATCATCGGAGGTCGCTCCGGCAGTTATGAGAAAGTGCTCATCGAGGCGAAGGAAACTTCCATGAACGAGATGGAGGAACGCGCACGACAGCTTGGCGCCAATGCCATCGTGGGCGTTGACATAGACTATGAAACCATCGGCCAGAACAACTCCATGCTCATGGTTGCTACCAGCGGCACTGCCGTAGTGATAGACTGATTGACACAGAGAACAATATAAGGCTGGCAGTTATCTGGACATGGCGAGCCTGAAGCCTACCATGTCGCGACGACGACGCTGGTCGTACATGAAACGGTTGGTGGAGCGGCAGTACTGCGGATTGCAGTCGTGCGCTCCGCCACGTATTACGTGAAAATTACTTGATGCCTTGCCGGTGGGTGACTTACGATACCAGTCCTCACACCATTCCCATACGCCGCCCGACATATCGTACAATCCGAGTTCATTGGGTTTCAGTGTGGCCACCTCTGCATGTTCATACACATGGTGGTTGTGCGTTGTGTGTGCCACTTCGTCAGGGTTGTTGCTGCCTGAATAGATGTAGCCCTTCGACTTTCTTCCGCCACGCGCGGCATATTCCCATTCCGCCTCTGTGGGCAGACGGAAATGTGCACCTGTCATGGCGTTGAGCCTACTGATAAACTCCTTGCACATGTCGTAGGTGACATATTCCACAGGACATTTAGTCCCCTTGCGCTTCGAACGATTTTTGTTCATCACAGCCTCCCACAATTCCTGCGTCACCTCCGTTTCGCCTATGTAGAAGTTGTTTACAATGGTGGAATGGCGCACCTCGTCGGCATCGGCAAGCGTGTCGCCGGGCTGTGCACCCATTGTGAACCGTCCGCCCTGCACGAATTTCATTGAGAAACAAACGCCTTTGACGTTATACACACGCGTAATGGGCGTTTTCTTTTGTGCCGTGGCATTAGTGGCAAACATCAGCGCACACAGCAGTACGGCAGTCTGCATCTTCGGCGCAATGATTTTCATGCGCTTACCTACAGCCCACCATATCACGCAGAGCCATGCTATGAAGAACGTATATACATCGAGCCAGAAAGTCTGGTGTATGTAATTGTGCAACCATGCAGGGCACAGTATGTCGGTAGGCAGTATGCCGAAATTTATAACCAACAGCCAGAACACCGTCCAGTCAAACCAAGTGCGGCGTTCGCGCATCCAGAATGCCATGGCATAGAACGGCAGCGTGATGATATAAGTATGTGTTTCGGGGCAGTCGCTGAACAGTATCATGAAACCCGTAAGCACTGCCAGCGCCTCAACGCGGAAAGAAAACTCCTTCCAGCGCTTGTAGCGTGCGAAGAATGCTATGCCGAGCAGTGCGAACACTATCATCTGCACCATGCGGTAGTTTGGCAGCAGATAAGGCTTCAGTCCGCGTGCGAAGAGTATGCCGATGAAGTCCGAGTCACTGTGATGGCTTGCTATCATGTCGAACATCTGCTGGTATAGCACGAAAGGATTGTCGAAGTTGGTATTAACCAGCGGCAGACATATCAGCAGTGCGCCGAACACCACCGCCAGCGCAAGGTTGCGCCATGTCTTGGGATAGCACAGCAGCAGCGCCAGTTCGGCAGCGCCATACACCTTTGTGCAGGCGGAAATCATAATCAGCAGTACCGCCCACACTCCTTTGCCGCGCTCAAGCAGCGAATATGCGAAGATGTAGATGTAGCACACTATGATGTTGTGCTGATAGCAGAAAATGGTCTGCAGTGCCACAGGCAGCAGAAAGAGGAATATCCAGTGCTTGTATTTGTCATACTGCTGCGGCAGTGTCTTTATGGCAAGCGTAAACAGGCAGTAGTTGCCGATATTCCACACGTATGGCCCCAACCACCACGGCAGAAAAAATATAGGGGCGAACAGCACGCTGAACACCGGTGAATACAGGAAATATATGCAGTGTGCCTGTGCATATTCTAGGTTGTAGGGCGACAGTCCTTCCCAGAACATGCGCGTGGAGTCCTGATAGTCGAAATAGTTGGTGTTTCTTCCCCTGAACACCTCAAGCGACGTGGCGAGCAGCACGATAGCCATGCCAAGCCAGAATACACACCGTGGGTTACTCCAAAACCAGATAAAACCTTTTTTCAGCTTTTCCATTCCTTAGTTGGCTTCTTGAAATTTCAATATCAGTCCGGCTATGTACCTGACCTCATCCTCTGTCAGTTCATAATACAACGGTAACCTTACGAGGCAGTCGCCATACCTGTCACATTCGGGCAGTTCCACTATGTCTGTATAATGTGTCTTGGCATAGTCGCTTGAGTGCAGCGGTATGTAGTGGAATGTGGACTGCACGCCGTTCTCTTTCAGATAACCCATCAACCGTGTGCGTACATCCAGCGACTTACATACGATGTAGAACATGTGAGCGTTGTTCGTGGCGTAATCCGGTATCTGCGGCAGCGTGAACAGCGCCTTGTCTATCGTCGGCTGCAGTGCATTGTAGTATGTCTGCCACAGCAGTTTGCGCCTCTGCTGTATGTCGTCTATCTGCTCAAGCTGCGCCCACAGGTATGCAGCGTTGAACTCCGACGGCAGGAATGACGAACCCATGTCGCACCATCCGTATTTGTTTACCATGCCACGGTAGAACTCTGCCCTGTTGGTGCCTTTCTCCCACAGTATCTCGGCGCGGCTAACAAAGCGTTCATCGTTTATTGCGAGCATGCCGCCCTCTCCGCAGATGATGTTCTTCGTCTCATGGAAAGAGAAAGCGGCAAGATGTCCTATGCTGCCCAGCGGCCTGCCTTTGTAGTATGAGTCGATGGCATGTGCTGCATCCTCCACGACGATGATGCCGTACTTCTCGGCCAGTGCCATTATCGCATCCATGTCACATGCCACACCGGCATAGTGAACCACGCAGATTACTCTCGTCCTCGGCGTTATCAGCGGTTCTATCGTTTCCACTGTGATGTTCGGGTTGTCCTTGCCACTGTCGGCAAATACCACCTTTGCTTTCTCGCGTATGAAAGCTATGGCGCTCGACACAAAGGTGTATGACGGCACAATAACCTCGTCGCCTTCATTAAGGTTGCAGAGCATGGCGCACATCTCCAGTGCGTCGGTGCCCGACGTGCATAGCAGCACTTTCTTGAAGCCGTATCTGTCTTCAAAGAAACTGTGGCATTTCTTTGTGAAGTCGCCGTTTCCCGACATCGTCATGGAGCGGCACACCTCTGCCATGTATGTTTGTTCCCTACCGCTGCAGTATGGTTTGTTGAATGGGATCATCTTTTATGGTTTACCGTTTTTCAATTCACAATGCATAATGCATGCATTACAGGAACGCCTGCAATTTGTCTAAAGCTTCTTGTTTTGCGTTTTCTAAGTCGTCATTTATGACTATAGTGTCGAACTTCTCTGCGAAGGTCAACTCGTATTCGGCTCTGGCTATACGTTGCTCTATCACTTCGGGCGCATCGGTGCCACGACCGTTCAGACGGCGGCGCAATTCCTCTATCGAAGGTGGCTGTATGAACAGGCTCAGGGCACGGTCGCCGTAAGCCTTCTTGATGTTCATTGCGCCATGCACGTCGACGTCGAACACTACGTTCTCACCTGCCGCAAGTTGTTTGTCCACCTGCGACTTCAGCGTACCGTAGTATCGGTCGGTATATACCTCCTCATACTCCACGAACTCATCGTTCTGTATTTTCTCGCGGAACTCCTCGGGCGTGAGGAAAAAGTATTCCACGCCGTTCTGCTCCTGTCCACGCGGAGCACGTGATGTGCAACTGATGGAGAAATGCATGTTCAGTTCCGGATGCTCCTGCATCAGCCAGTTTATGATTGTTGACTTGCCGCTGCCGCTCGGAGCGGAGAAAATCAGTAGCTTACCGCTAATTTGTTCACAGTTCATAGTTCACAGTTCATAGTTTTATACTGCAAAGTTACTACTTTTCCACGAAACGCCCAAATAGTTAAACCGCGAATTTGTGAAAATTCGCGGTTTCTGATTATATATTAAGCATCCATGCCTGTGGTCAAGAAACAATTGTTGTTGCATCCTATAAGTAAAATAAGCTATAGCTCAATATATATTACGTTTTTACGTACGAAAAAAATGACTGATTATCCAATCAAAGGCAGAATAAGCACATAGAAAACATAAGCCCATAAAAACAAATCCGTGCAGCTCTTTCGAGTTACACGGATTTGTAATTATCATAGAATGTATCTTATTACTTCACCTCCTCGAAGTCGGCGTCCTGAGCGTCTTGCTGAGCGTTTGAAGAACCGCCTTGCTGTGCGCCTCCCTGGGCTCCGGCGCCGTTGAAACCTGCGCCACCCATGTCTGGACCAGCCTGTGCGCCTGCCTGTGCACCGGCACCTGCTGCGTACATCTTCTGAGCTACGTTGTTTACCTCGGCGATGGCTGCGTCGATGGCTGCAAGGTCCTGTGCCTTGTGGGCATCCTTCAACTTCTGAAGGGCTGCCTCCATCTCGCTCTTCACGTCGGCTGGGAGCTTGTCACCCTGCTCCTTGAGCATGTTCTCAGTGGTGAATATCATTGAGTCTGCCTGGTTCAGCTTGTCAATCTTTTCACGCTCCTTCTTATCGTTCTCAGCGTTGGCCTCTGCCTCTGCCTTCATACGGTTGATCTCTTCCTCTGACAGGCCGCTTGATGCCTCGATGCGGATCTGCTGCTCCTTGCCTGTAGCCTTATCCTTGGCTGATACGTTGAGGATACCGTTGGCGTCGATGTCGAATGTCACCTCAATCTGTGGCACACCGCGACGTGCTGGTGCAATGCCCTCAAGGTTGAACTGACCGATAGACTTGTTCTGTGCTGCCATTGGGCGCTCACCCTGCAGTACGTGTACTGTTACGGCTGTCTGGTTGTCAACGGCTGTTGAGAATACCTCAGACTTCTTGCAAGGTATGGTTGAGTTTGCATCGATGAGCTTTGTCATTACGCCACCCATAGTCTCGATACCCAGTGTAAGAGGTGTCACGTCGAGCAGTACGATGTCGCCTACGCCTGACTCCTTGTTGAGGATGGCACCCTGTATTGAAGCACCTACGGCTACCACCTCGTCAGGGTTAACGCCCTTTGAAGGCTCCTTGCCGAAGTAGTTCTTCACGAGTGTCTGTACGGCAGGGATACGGCTTGAGCCACCTACGAGGATAACCTCGTCAATCTCGTTGTTAGAGAGACCTGCGTCGCGCATAGCGTTCTGGCATGGTACGAGACAAGCCTGTATCAGGTCGTGTGCCAACTGCTCAAACTGTGCACGTGTCAGAGTCTTTACGAGGTGCTTTGGCACGCCGCCTTCAGCTGAGATGTAAGGCAGGTTGATTTCAGTAGATGTAGAGCTTGAGAGCTCAATCTTTGCCTTTTCGGCAGCCTCCTTCAGACGCTGCATAGCCATTGGGTCCTTTGTAAGGTCGATACCCTCGTCAGCCTTGAAGCCGTTAGCCAGCCAGTCGATGATAACCTGGTCGAAGTCGTCACCGCCGAGGTGTGTGTCACCGTTTGTTGACAGTACCTCGAACACGCCGCCACCGAACTCCAGGATTGAGATATCGAATGTACCGCCACCGAGGTCGAACACAGCTATCTTCATGTCCTTGTTGGCCTTGTCCACGCCGTAAGCCAAGGCAGCTGCTGTAGGCTCGTTGACAATACGCTGTACGTTGAGTCCAGCAATCTGTCCAGCCTCCTTAGTAGCCTGACGCTGTGAGTCAGAGAAGTAAGCCGGTACGGTGATGACAGCGTCTGTCACCTCCTGTCCGAGGTAGTCCTCGGCGGTCTTCTTCATCTTCTGCAGCACCATGGCAGAAATCTCCTGTGGAGTATATTTGCGTCCGTCGATGTCAACGCGTGGGTAGCCGTTTTCGTTTACTACTGTATAAGGTACGCGTGTAGCCTCCTTTGCAGACTGGTCGTATGTCTCACCCATGAAGCGCTTGATTGAGAACACTGTGTTCTTTGGGTTTGTGATGGCCTGACGCTTTGCAGGGTCACCCACCTTACGCTCTCCGTCTTTCACGAAGCCCACTACTGATGGTGTGGTGCGCTTACCCTCAGAGTTAGCGATTACCACTGGTTCGTTGCCCTCAAAAACGGCAACACATGAGTTGGTTGTACCAAGGTCGATACCAATAATCTTTCCCATTTTAATTTTCCTTTCTTTATTTTTATTTGTTATTATTCGTTTGAGATTTGCTCTCGCCTCTCGCCATAGTATTTTGCAACGACCGTGCCACCCGTTTTCCTCGCATGCAAAACGGTGTCAACCGTGACATTATGTCACTCGCATGTCACTCCCGTATGTCAAAACGCTCTTCTGATTCTTTCTTACTCCTTTAGTTTTTTCAAGTCGAACAAGTTCTCAACTTGTTCAACTTTAGGGAGTCAAGGGGAGTTAGGAGGAGTTAAGGGAAGTTAGGGGACATTACTTCTTCCTATTTCTTAGTCCAATACATTTTCCTTTAACTCTCCTTTTTACTACCAATCAAAGCTTATAAACCAACGGTCACTGTGCAAAGCACAAAGCAAAGTTGAGTAGTTCCCAAGCATGTAAACGAAAAAGGTTGGACTCCTTATTTTGTGGAGTCCAACCTTTTTCCGTTATCTTTGGTTCTGCGAAATCGCCTATATGTCATTGTTGGTCTATCACCAGAACATGCTGTCATCCCAGCCGCCGGTTTCCTTGGCGCGGGGTTGCTCGTGACCACCGTCAACTACTGGGTCGATGCCGGCATCGCTTTCTGCTTCGGTGATGCTGCCAGCCATCAGCTGTGCCATACTGCCCATCTCTAATACCTCTATTGATGGATACTTATATTCTTTTTTCATTGTTTACTTTATTTTAAGCCCTACCCCTGCCCTCCCCAGTAGAGAGGGGGACAAGCCCTACCCTCACCCTCCCCGGTAGGGAGGGGACCATTCGGGAACACGTTGCGTAGCGGCTCCCTCCCTACAGGGGAGGGCGGGGGGTGAGGCTTATTCTACTACTACTGTTTTACCATTATGTATATACATACCTTTCTGCGACGGTTTGCCGCTGAGGCGGATGCCGCTGACGGTATGCCATCCTGAAAGTGAAGAGTGAGGCGTGAAGAGTGAAGAATCAGCTGCCGCCTCATTTATTCCTGTGACCACCTCGTCCTCATCGCCGAAGCCGATTACCATGTTTGTTATACCCTTGGCACCAGCGGCATCTTCAGCCACCTGCGTACCGTTCAGGGTGAAGTGTGCGCGGAAGGCATTCAACTGTACGTCCTCGTCAGGCCAGAACAGTTTGTTGGCAGAGCCAAAGTAAAGCACCGACCGGTTGCTTGCCGCAAGTGTCACCGGGTCGTAATTGCCAACGAACGACACCTTGCCGTCCTCGCTGGTTACGGCAGTCGGGGCAGTGCCGTCTATGGTCACACGGTCGAAAACGGGATTTTCAATGTTTGCCAAGCCAGCTGAAGCCTTTTTCACTATATATGGCTTCCCCGCCTCTATGGCTGTTGCGTCCTTGAAGTTCAAGTAGAGTGTGCTGCCACTGACGCCTGTCTTATGTCCGTTGTATTCCGTATCAAGATCCAGTTCCTTCACTGTGAACCCATCAAGCGGTGTACCACTAAGACTGGTAAGAGAGAATGGTAGGCACAGCGTATTCCATTTGTCGTCTATATATAACGTGCGATCCGTAAGCTGTACGTCAAGCAGCGAATGGTCACATGCAGTTATATCAGCGCTATTAACGGCATCATCATAAAGTTCTAATTCCCATCTTGCATAAAGTGTGGTATCACCATTTACAACATCGGTACTGAAATCCCATAGTTCAGTACAACCCGCATCTTTATACCAACCTTTAAACGCAAATCCGTTCTCTGTAGGAGCATCAGGCTCCGCCACCCTGCCATTGCTCCATTGTATAGTCTGCGACTCTGGTGCCGTGCCATGACCATTAGCATTGAAGGATACAGTGGATGTGCTGCGCCAGTGCTCGCAATAATTAGCAGGCACGCCTTTCTTCCATTCATCCCCCTTTGGTAATGCATCCCACTGTTCCTTGGTTCCATCAAAGTAAAGGTCTTTTATATTGTAACACGTTAGAAAAGCCCTGACACCTATCTCTGTCAGCGTGGAATTAATGTTCACAGTCTGAAGCGAACCATATCTTTGAAATTCACGATCTTGAATTTTATAGACATGGTCCAAGGTAAGCGTTTTAACATTTTTACTTTTCCAGTTTTTAGTTTTGATAATCTGTTTTTCCTTATAGTTGTCCCAGAAATTGTCGCGAGGCACGCAGTCGATAGTCAGGTTTCCGTCTTTCAGCACCCAGTAAAGGCAGTCGTCATTGTAAATCATGTTTGTATGCTCTGACTCAACCCATTCGTCGCCACACCAACCGAGAGAACCGTCAGAGCAGTTTATGACAAGATTTGGAGAGTGGTGATATCTCGTATATTCCCATGCGGACACAGAACCTGGATAGGTAATCACACACTTTCTGGTTTCATCGTATATCTTCGCAAAAGCCTCATATCCTATTGTTGCAGGCTTATTAAAGGTTACGGTATCAAGAGCATTGCACCCCTCAAATGCATGGCTGCCAACTGTCGTTACACCAGGCATTGTAAGTTTATATATATTCGTCCCAGTAAATGCATAATCAGGGACTTTAGTAATAGAAGCCGGCAGACAGTCATCGGCACCAGGACTGTTTATATGTCTCAAATTCTTACATCCGCTTACCGTAGGCATATCGGTAATGGCAATACCTGCTTCAAAAACCAAAATCTCAAGATTTGATAATTTCCTTAAATCATAACCGAAACCCACTACTGTGGCTCCATCAATAATGCTTGGAATCACCAAAGCCCCTACTGTAGTATCGCCTACATATCCGTTAATAATACATTGGTCTCCGTTTATGAAGTATTCCCAGTTATCATTCTGTTCTGCCCGCACCGTTGCCGCAGTCACAGCCAGCAGCATAACGAGCAGCGCCATTGCCGTGCGCCTCACGCAACCTGACCATAAGGTTGCAGACGCAGATAATCCTTCAATAATGTTTGTATTCATATTCTTTAGGTTAAAAAAATGAATTTGGTTCCAGATGCAAAGTTACAACTTTTTTCGGAAAAATAAACATTTTTTCTTCAAAATAACATAACTTTTGTCCGCATGCAATAGAATTTTTAAGAAAGAGTGGTTGGGGGTATTCTATACCCAACCACGGAAAATCCTCGTTGGACCGTCGTATTCTTGTATTTTACCAAAGTAGCGTGAAGACAAACGAAAGAAATTATTCTTTATCCCGTTCTTCTTGAACCCTCTCAGATGTTCCCTCATAATTGTCACCCTGCTCTTAATTCCACCTGTCGAGGCACCTCCTATACGCATCGTCACAAAGTCCTTCGGGATGTACTGTGTCTTGATATTATGGATATAAATCAATCTTAGCAACTGTTCAAAATCAGCCGCCACCTTAAAGCTCGTATCAAACATTCCATATTTCTGATACACTTCCCTCCTACAATAAAAGCTTGGATGCGCAGGCATCCAACCATGCATCATGCTCTCCCGCTTAAAGTCTGCCGAAGAGTAATACCTAACGCACTTATCCAAAGCCCCATCATGTACATAGTGAATATCTCCATAAACTGCATCCAGTTTATCATCCTTCTCAAAAACCTCCGAGATAGCCGCCAGCACATCCCCGCTCGTATAGAAGTCATCTGAGTTCAGCAAACCTATCACATCACCTGTCGCAACTTCGATGCCATGATTCATCGCATCGTAGATACCCTTGTCAGGATTCGACAATATTTTCATTCTGCCGGCAGCCCTTGTTTCCAACTCCCGACATACGTCCAACGTTGCATCCTTCGACCCACCATCCTTGATTATCAGTTCCCAGTCCTGATGCGTCTGCCTCATTACACTTTCGATAGTATTACGAATAGTTGAGCCACTGTTAAATGACGCTGTAATAATAGATATCTTCACCTTGCAAATAATTTCAAATCACAGTAATCGTGTCTAATTCGTAGTAATCCCCCAATTATCCTTGACATACTTCTTCAATGCCTGTCTGCCTTCATGGGAATCAGCATCCAGATGATTGTCTTTCAACCATCTCCTTACCTCAAGAATCTTGATATCAACAAGTGTACGATACCACCACCCTTGAATAAAAGCGAACAGGAACCCCTCCTTGCCGTCAAGAAATCCACCTCGTAGGAAATAGCGATAGATGAAGTATGCAAACGAGCGCCAGAAGAGTGGCGACCTATTATATTTGCTCTTTGTCTTATGCTTTCTTTCTGCCTGTTTTCCAAGATGTGTGACATTTTCTGCCCTACTTTCTATGAGCTTATACTTCTCATTCAATATCTCAGCAGCCTCACGATGAGCATAATTGATATGTTTCTTGCAATATTCCGAGATACTTATGAGCGAATGATCACAGAAATCATGCTCAAACTCCACATACTGTCCTTCAAGCAACTGGATATGCTCATCCATAAATCTTTGTTCACACATTGCCTTTCCATAGCGAAAGATTCTGATAAGCTTAATAGGATAGATACCTCTCTTCACCCATTTACCCATGAAGATATGCCTTCTCTTTAGTACAATTCCTGTAATATCATCACCAATCGAAGGTATTTTTGCTTGCATCTCTTCTATCAAATCAGGCAAAGGATACTCGTCTGCATCCAGTCTCATCACCCATTTCGTTGTGATAGGAACATTCTCTAATGCCCAATTAAACTGCCCCGCATACTTTGTTACAGGCCACTCATGCTGAAGGACATGGACATTGGCATAGGACTGTGCTATCTCCACCGTCCTGTCCTTGGAGAAACAATCTATCACAAAGACATCCTTGGCAACTGGACTTATAATATCCAGACAACGCTTTATATGCAGTTCCTCATTATAAGTGAGGATTATAGTGGTAATGTCAAGCATGTTCTTTAAGTATTCTTTTCTTAATGAATTTAGCAGGGTTGCCACCAACAATAATCCACGGCTCTACATCCTTATATACGCTGGCGGTAGCACCAACAACGGCTCCTTGACCGATAGTGACTCCCATGCCGATATATGCCTTAGCACCTATCCATACCTGATCCTCGATGACGATAGGAGCAGTTATAAGCGGAATTAGCGAATTTGTAACATCATGGCTGGCAGCACAAAGATAAGTTCCCTGGGAAACAGTAGTATTATCACCGATTGTGACAGGAGCGACATTATAGCAATCTACATCACTCGCAAGACACGAATACTCGCCCATTATAAGATTAGCGGGATAATATACCTTTGCAGAACTATATACATGAGCCGTCTTAGCAATCCTTGCCCCAAAGAGACGAAGAAGGAAGTTCTTCCAGCCCTTACCAACACTTCTGGGCAGCCAACTTGCGAACAAAGCCCAAGTGATGCTCCACAAAAAACGAATCAGCTGATGCTTACGTCCCAGATGGTTCTCATATTTTGACAAATCGATTATTGTCTCAGTCATATATAAATTTAATTTTGTATTTAGTCCTTTGCATTGGCTTACAGCTTCGAGTATATATTCTTTCCTACAATAATGCGAGATAGCGACAGCCTGTCAAACAACATTGCACAAAACAGGCATAGTGCAGCAATCAACGACAAACAGGATATCGTTCCCAGAACACCAGAGTCATCAAAGGCAAAGAGCGGAGCGAGAATTTTGGTTGTAACTGTAAACAACGGAGAGAATAGTACAAGAGCAAGAGAATTCCTGCCTATATATGAAATGAAATTGATTATACGCTCCGGTATTCTGTCTTTCAAGTCAAATACAAAGCCAAAAAATGCAAGACAAAGTCCAATGCATGAAATAGAAACCCTTGAAATGTTATCGGAAAATATAACTATCAAGGCGAAACATAATATTGATATAGGCGACTTTAATTTCTCGTTAATTACAACATTGGCATTTCTAAATAAAAAACCTATTATAACATAGATTACGTCTCCCCATCTAAGACCTGTTATTCCTATAGACAAGGCATATAAGATGAATGATGAAATCAGAATGCCCGATAATCCTTTCATTATATAACGATTAACTAAATAATAGACCGTCAAGCAGATTGCCATAGTATGCAAATACCAGTAAGTGCCAATAGGTGAAAATGCAATTTTGCTCAAAAGAGCTAGCACTCCACCATCAAAGGTGTTGGTGGCTCCAATGTATTTTCCAAGCATGCCTATTCCCAACAGATATACGAGTTCAAAGACGATATATGGCACGACAATACCACGTATACTCTTTAAAAACTTTTTAGGCTCTTTACCCACAGAAAACAAGTAACCACTAATCAATGTAAAGCCAGGCAAGATGGCAGCATATAATATTTGACATGCATGGGGATATTTTGTATTAAATAATCCAAGATGAAAAGTCACCATCACAAGGATTAATATTCCTTTAGCCATGTCTATCTCCTGAATTCTTTTTACATTACCCTTCTTTTCCTGAACTATTTCCTTCTCCAATATCATAATACTTACCTTTCTTCACTAATAAACAAATTCCGGTTTCTCTCCGCCATTCAACAGCCACTCATATAATCGCAGAGTCTTACGAGTTATGCTTCGGTAGTCGAAGTTATCAAAAATGAGTTTGCTTGCCTTCTGGCCCATATCATAGAGTGCATTAGCATCCATCCACATGGCCTCACGAAGCGCATGTTCCAGATTATCCACACTAAGGTCAATACACCAACCTGTGTTGGTTTCGTTAAGAATTTCCCAAGGACAGTTCGTCGTGGTTATAACAGGCGTTCCACACGACATAGCCTCAGCAATAACCATTCCGAAATTCTCGCTAAATGAAGGCAGACAGAAAAGAGCCGACTCCTGATAAACCTTTATCTTAGCCTCTCCAAATACAGGTGGAAGAATCTTGATACTATCCTTCAACCCTAAACTCTCCACCCTATTCTCCAAACTATGAATATATTCAGTCTCGCCATTTCCAATAACAAGCAACTGCCAATCCTGATAATCAGTATGAATGCGTTTCCAAGCCTCAAAAAGCAGTTCTATGCCCTTCTTTACATGTATGCGACTAAGAAACAGCACTTGCTTCTTTACATGCCCAACAGACGATTTGCAAGGATAGCCGTCAGTCTCTATGCCATTTGGTATAATTGCCTTACAGGTCGTGATACCGAGTTCACCCACATGATCAGCCTCCATCTTAGCCGTTGTGAAGACACAGGCAGACTTCTGCACATCATTACGCTGGTACAGCCACCAAGCCAGTTTCTTTTTCCATTTCTTTTGTGAAAGGCTCCAAGGCTCAAGCATGCCACGAGGAGTAATGATATACGGAATGCACTGTTTGCGAGCCTCAGCCATCACCTTATGATAAGGCCATTCCCACATGCTCTGAATCTGGATAAGCTCAAACTTCTCTTCTGCAAGATATTTCGCAATCTCCTTCCTTGAAAATGAAGGACTAAGTACCTTCAACTTGGCAGTTGTTCCCTCAAGAGCATGGATATTCATGTTCTCTGAATGGATAGTCATCAGGGTTATGTCCACCCCAAGTTCTGCAAGTCCTTTGACGAGCATGGGAACACTTCGTGAAGGACCACCACAATCCAAATCCAAGGATGATACGAATGATAAGATTTTCATGACCGGGAGATTCTTGACCAAATACAATCAGGCAACAGATTTATTGCATGAACATATACAAAAAACACTACCGCCTTAATAAAGCCTTCATACTTGCTTAGGAAATGGAATGTAATAAACGGATTACTCCCTAAAGGAGAATAAAGCTTCTTGAATCTTCTTAATACCGACACTCCATTAAGGCGTATTCTTGTATTCTTACTCTGTAATGCAGCATCCGTACATCCTATATACTTTCTCGTTGTGCAGACATGAAGTCCTTTCTTATGGGTTTCATGTCCATAAGCCACATCACCCAAGTCATGATGATATACGGGATCAAACATACCATTCTTCTCAAATACATATTTGGGCACAAGGACGAAGTTGCCATTCAAACGAAAGACCTCATTCAACTCGCCATTGGCAGGTATTAGATGCTTGGATTTATCATAACCGCCATATATAATCTGCTTGGTTGTGGTTTCCTGTATCAAACCGGCTATCACAGCCTTATGCTCCATGATTCCACTACATTCAAGCATCTCATCGAAACAACAGTCATAAAGAAGCAAATCGTCATTAAGCCAGAAATAGAAGTCGTAATCCTTGTTTTTAGCCGCTTCCATCCATGCTTTCCTCATTCCTCTTGACCAATAGAGATTACCATCTCCATGAATGAGATTCACCTGAGGAAACTCTTCACAAATAGCATCAGCAGTACCATCTGTTGAATTATCATCAACACAATAGACATCAATGTCCTTCCTAATAGAAAACAGTTTACCCAGACACGACAAGGTGGTGTCCTTACGATTATGACAGGTTATGAGGACTGCTAATGTCACCATACTCTTTGTTTTCCAGATGATACGACTTTTGCTGGAACACCTCCAAGAACAGAAAATGGCGCCACATCTGAATAATCTTTATTACAGAAGGAATTGGATGCCACTATTGTGTTATCCGGGATTACAGTTCCTTTGTTAATGCAAACATTATTCCCAATCCATACATTGTCACCTATCACTATTGGCTTATGCGAAGGATATACAGTTCCTGTATTTACGTCCCTGATTTCATGCCTGTCTGTATCCATCAACTGGCACCTCCATGAGCCGCCAACTTGTGAACCGATTTTTATATCGTCCTCACAGAACAAGATTGACTGAGCACCGAATCTTGATTTTGTGCCTATCAACATATTCGCCCCAGGCTCAACCCTTATTGTACTTCCACAACCTATATAAAAAGAGCCGTTGAAACACAGAGTCCCCCTAATATCAAGAATAACAGGATCGAGAGGAAACATATCACGCCCTTGTGACCCAAGTTTTATCATCCCCGGTTTTATTGCTCCATTTATATATAGTTTGCCACTACTACCTACAACACGCAGTTTGCCATAAATGTCAATAGGAAACTTTATTGCTTGTCTGAATGGCAAGAAATGGAAATTAACATATATGATCTTTATAATGTTATGTGTAAAGATATAACTGAACATTATCAATAATTTGAATTTCTAACGTATTTGGTTTTGGTCATCTGTACAAAAAGTAGCAATGCTATATATCCTACGACAAAAGCACGCAAACAGTCAAAAGTGCTTGAGCTTGCCGTCTGATATGATATCAGGCAAAGCAATAAAATAGTGAGTATATTCTTTGTAGTAAGTTTTTTCAGGCAAACCATAGCCCTGTCCTCTATAAAATAAAAGACAATAAAGAAAAACACCAGACTTCCACCCTTTCCAAAGTCAAGGAACGCCTGTGGTATCATGGTAGGCACACATACTCCTGCAGGGTTATGCTCAATATCCCATACTTCTTTAATATGGTTATATACAGAGGAACCTATACCTAAACAATTCAAGCCATAGCCCAACGAATAATCGTCGGGCAGACTACTCCATAGCTCATTCATGTGTATATAAGAACTGGAGGTATAGAAAATCTCCGTTGAATAAGCCTCAAACGTCTTCAGGCTTATGATCTCATCCATCTTCAGAATCTGGACTAAAATAAGCAGGATAAACGGTGAAACAAGTATCAATATAAACTTCCAGTCTGTCTTTTTCGCCTTATCCCTTATTACTGCTATAGAATATGCAAGAAGATAGGAAAAGACAAAGGGGACGAAGAAAGAAAGTATGAACAAACGTCCACCCAATGACATCTGAAATGGTATAAACAATAGAAACTCCCTAATTATATTTTTCAAGCGAACACCTCGTAATGCAGTTTCCATACCCGAAATACAGAGATAGAACGTAGCGAACTGAGACAGATAACCACCTATACGGAGCAGATATGAGTCAAATACACTAAAATGCGAACGAGAAGAGAGATAATATAATCTCATTGCAGAATAATCCCAACCTGTTACCGACACAACCGTAATCAGTCGATACACTCCTATGGCAAAAAACAGATATAGAATCCATCGCGTCTTACGTCTGATATATACAATATCCATCCTGCTGAATTGTGCGGTTACTTTAACTGCAACGTCTCTTCGCATAAACCGGGCTAACAGGAATGCAGAAAAGACTACTATCAATATCGTCAACTGATAAGAACTTATTTCCTGAAGACAACCTGCGCTAATATAATAGTCGGTAACACCTATCAAAAGATTAGAATATAGGAATCCTCCCAAAGAAGTCAATCCCCACATCAAAGCAAAGAATGTTGACGGAAGAACGTATGTCTTGTTTCGCATACCCAACTTGAGAAAATTGGCTGTTGCAAAAACAAGACACAGTATAAAACCATATAGAAAATCAATATTTGCCATTCATGAAACTACCAATAGCAACTGTCTTCTACTTTTTCCGAGCCCTTTGGCTTCTCATTCTGACTTGGAGAAACCCAGTATTCATTAAACAATGGATGATAGTCCAAACTGATATCAATATCAGGACGGTAATGCCAGAATCCTTGATACTGTTCAGTCCAACGCTTACCCAATATTCCAAACAGCAATTGTGTGCCGCCGGCCATGTGAACCGCCTGCTTGCCAATTCTCTTCACATGAGCAGCAAGTGGTAATCCATAAGCTCCACATCCTATAATCGCAATATCAAAATCAATATTGTCTATCTCATCCTCCATATACTTCAAGGCTTCAAACCAACTGAAAAACTCAGACTTGGTTCCTGCTATAGTCTGAACAGCCTTTAGTGTCTTTAACTCAAATTCTGGAAGAACATCAGGATTAGAAAACAACAGCTCACGTTTCTGATATTGTGACCTTATCGTATCAACAAAAGGATGAACAACAAGTACCTTCTTTCCTTTTAGGATACGAGTCCAAGGCCTTTTGACAAAGAACGGATACAGCATCTCCAACTGCACCCTTTGAATATCGTCACGCAAAGGCATGAATTTCTCGTAATACTGATGACATGCGAGCAAATCTATCTCAGGTATGTCTTGAAGATAATGCTCAGAAAAACGCTCTGCTACTTCTTGATCTGCCTCTATCACACCAGCATTATTACAGAGATGGAAAAATATCTTATCATACCACCAAGGGGTATGAGTGTTATCTGTGATGAAATCTATAATCCTTCCCCAATATGACTTATCTGAATGTACGCAGAGGTAATTGGTGATACAATTTATCTCAACCGTTCCAAACCTTGCTATCATACATGGTTTACCGGAAGCAAGCAATTCATATATCTTATCATTTGATGATTGCCTGTCACAATCACATTCTGGAGCATAGAATTTCTGTCGTGTGATTATTCGATAAGCCTTTCGTACAACACGTATTATGACATCTTTTGTCTTCATGATATCAGCGGACAGGTCTTTTTATATTTCTTATCATGGAAGCAAACACATTCCGGTCTTTACGAGAAAGTGCAACATACCAATATACTGGCAGACTTATGACAAACATTGCCATGATTAATGACAACTGCAACAATAGTCCATTATATAATTGCGGTCTGATTGTCCAATAAATGCATGACAGGCAAGCCAAAGATGCCAGACATGGGATTAATACGTATCTACTCCATCTGACAACAGAGAAATTGACAAGCCTATGTGCAAAATACAGATGTATCACCCCACACATGACGATACGGAAGATTATCCAGTTAAGAATTGCCCAATATGGCTGAAAATCCAACTGAAACTCTACACAGGTCAATATTATTGGAATAATGCTTGCTATCGAACTACATATATTAAACCATTTGATGTTTCCTTCTGCTTGAATTGCATGGTAAATGAAATAATATAATTGCTCAATAAGTGAAGAAACGAACAATAAGATACAGAACAATACTGTCCACTCCGGAACATTCTTCAGCCACAATTGCAACACAACGGGCATGGAGAACAATATAGGAAGAGCAAAGAAAGAGAACAGAAGAAATGAGAATTTACAGCCTGCGTATGATATCTCAAGCATCTGCTGCCTTTGGCTCGCCCCTTCCTTTTTGACAAGGACAGGTGTCAGTGCCTTGGACATATTACCAGAAACTCCCATCAACACACCTTGTAATTGTGTGGCTATTCCCAATGCTGCATTCAAGAGAGTTCCAAAGAAATGGTTTATTGCTATACCCATGCCATAAAGTGAAATCATTCCTGCACAAATATTCAGCATATTCCAGCCTGCAAAAGATGCCATTTTCTTCAAGCTCCCATTATCATGTTCCTTTAAGCTTAATGCCTTACATACAGAATAAGTCCTGTCGCAGTAATATTTTGTAACGAATCGCAACAACCATGATTCTCCTGCCATCAACACTCCATAAAAGAGTAGTCTGTCATAGTCGGAATATGATATTAATATCGCGATTGCCAGTTTCAAGAACACATCTATGATTCCTACAAGTGAATAAAAGAACATGTTCTCATGGGCATTCAATACAGCATCATAAGGTGCTATGGTAATTGAAAACACTGTACTGAAGATCAAACAGCCATAAACTATCAAGGCTGTCATTTCCCTGCCACTCGGGATATTAAGAATTCCATTAAACAAAAAGAAACCGGCTATGACATACAGCCCACATACCAACAAAGCCAACAAACGATGCAGACGGACTGAAGAATTGAAGATGGTCTGTATGGCTGTAATATCTCCTTTCCCCTCCGCATAACTCATAAAGCGCATAGATGCCGTGCTCATTGAAACACTAAGGAATCCCAGCATAGCCAATGCACCAGCAACCACATTATAGAGTCCATAGTCAGATGCACCCAAAGCATTTAACAGAATACGAGTTGTCAATACGGAAACAACAATGGATGTTCCCATACGTGCATAAAGGAATAACGTGTTCTTTACAACTCTGTTTGCAGTGGATGCAACAAAAAAACTCATGTTTACTTTCTGATTTCCATAATAAAGGCACTGGGGATATAGGCAGTTGACCCTATTCCGTCTGGCACATATCTTACCGACACCCCTGTTTTTGAGCTTATGGCTTCGGGGATGGTATCAGGGGCAAGCCTGACACGCGGAGGTTTAGCCTCGCCTCGTCGAGTTTCCACATTAGACAACGTGTTCATATCGGACCTTTTCGCATTTCGCCCATCGTTCAGCTCGATGCCCGCCAAGGGCGTTTACGAACGCGTCCGTAGCTTGCCAAAAGGCTCATAAATTCGAGAATCGTCCACAAAATTACAAAAAATAATTGATTTGAACAATTATTTATTTATATACCTGTTAGTTGAATTGTAATAATGTTTACAGCATTTAATTCAACCAACGGGTCTAAATATATTATTAATGACATTAACGTATAGGACATTTTTGATATTTAGGGGTCAGAAAAAAGTTCACAAAAAAAACGCAAAATAGAGAGAGAAAGGTGGCATTGCAGTCACTCAGATTGACTGTAAAAAGGTGTTTTTCATGTCCGATGATGTGAAAGCATAGCTTTTAGATTGTAAAAGGTATGCTTTTACAGTGTAATTAGGCATCTTTTACAGCGTAATATGGCAGCCATTACAGTGTAAAAGCTATCATATTACGCTGTCATGTTTTATGCCTCTACTGAATATCAACGAGTTACAACTCGCTGAGAATCGCGTAAAACTGGCCAGCCGTAAACTTTTTCAAAAAACTGCCCTTTATTTGAACTTAAAACGATGGGCGGAATAGGACAAAAAAGGTGAAAGGTGAAAAGTGAGAGGGGCACTTTCACTCTAAAAAATTGCGTAAATACGCATTTTTTTAGAGTAAAAACATAAAAAAGCGCCTTTTCACTCTGAAAAAATGCGTATTTACGCAATTTTTCAGAGTAGGAACACGAAAAATACATTATGATTTATTTCCTGTTTTTATTTACGGAAAAATTATCAACTATGCGCTCATTAAATGAATATTAAAGAAGAGCTCAGAACCAGTGTAGTTGTTGAATTAAAATAAATCTGTAAATAAGGAAGAAAAGATTGCAGGAAAGAATAATATTTACTAACTTTGCAGTGAGTAAATTGACAATCGAATTGCAAAAATATAAAAAGCCATAAGAATTACACGAAATGATAAATAAAAGAATATTGTTTCAGACATGCGCCCTTGCTGCACTGGTTTTTGGTTTCCTGTCGTCATGTATAAGAGAAGAGGCGCCAGGCATGGAATGTGACATTGAAGCAATGTGGATAGAAGGCGATGAATACAAGCCGTACTTCTACAATGCCAACGATATGAAGAGGACGATAATCTCTACCGAAAACACCATTACGTTCCCTGTCCGCTCGCTTTCCATCATGCCAAAGCAAGTGGCGGTGCACTTTGCTCTTACCCCTGGTGCAACAATATATCCAGCGAATGGTTCCGTGCAAGACTTCAGCGACGGTGACGTGACCTATACCGTGACCGCCGAAGATGGCAAGACGACTCGCACATATAGATTGGGATTCAGAGAAACCTCGCAAACCGTCACCGACAGAGCCTACGATTTTGAAAACTATGAGGAGGCACGCTATGCCAGCAGTGAGATATATTATCACCGTTTCTATGAACTGAGCAACAGCGGCGAAAAACTTACAGATATCTGGGCCTCTGGCAATGAGGGGTTCTGCCTGTCTATGCTCAGCAAGATTCTCAGTAATACAAAAGTTTACCCGGAGGAGTTTCCCACCGTTTCAGCCCCTGATGGTCGCACAGGCCGCTGTGTGAAACTGCAGACGCTGAGCACGGGTGACCTGGGTAAGACCACCAACCGTCCTATTGCAGCGGGCAATCTTTTCCTGGGCAAGTTCAACATCACATACGCAGCCTCCAATTCCCTACTTGCCACCGAGATGGGAATACCGTTCACCAATGAGCCTATCAGGGTGACCGGTTATTACAAGTACAAGCGTGGTGCGGTGTTTACCGGAGCCGACAGCAAAGTGATCCCCGGACGCCAGGACGAGGCCGACATCTATGCCGTGCTCTATCTCAACAAAGACGAAAACGGCAATGACGTGATGCTCAATGGCGGCAATGTGCTCACCAGTCCCTATATAGTACGCAAGGCACGGATGGAATCCCTGCCTGAGACAGATGAATGGACACTTTTCGATATGTCATTTGAGGGTGACAAGGTGATTGACGAGACACTGTTGGCAAACCGTGGCTACAATCTGGCACTCGTATTCTCTTCAAGCAAAAGTGGCGCAAACTTCGAAGGCGCCATTGGCAGCACACTGTACATAGACGATGTGGTGCTTTCTGTAAAAAAGTAAGGAGGAACAACTTATGAAAAGGACTATATACAACATCATAGCAACAGCAATTCTGGTAGTATTCATGCCCAACATGGCAGTGGCAGGCAATCTCGGGGACAGTCTGCAGGTAAAGGCTCGCATGGGTTACAACATTGGCGGCACAACGCCTATCCCCCTTCCACGAACCATTCGCAGCATAGAGAGTTACACGCCCACCCCATCGTTTATGTTTGGTGCTGACGCAGAACATTGTTTTAATGACAAATGGGGACTTATGGTAGGATTGCGCATAGAGAACAAGGGCATGAAAGGTTCTGTGAGGACAAAGGCTTACCACATGGAACTGGTACGCGGCAACAGTGTGATGGACGGACTTTTCACCGGTAAAGTAGAGCAGAACGTGACAGAATGGATGATAACCCTCCCAATAGAAGCCACGCTGAATGTGAGTCGCATAGTGAAACTCAAGGCGGGACCATACCTCTCATACGTCTTTAACAAAAGTTTTGATGGCATCGCCTCGGATGGCTACCTGCGTCAGGGAACCGCAACCGGACCGAAGATTCTTCTCGGAAACAAGAAGGGAGAGTGGGCCACATACGATTTTTCCGACGACATGCGAAGCCTGCAGTTCGGCTTTGCCTTCGGTGCAGACTTCAAGGTCGGCAGCCGCTGGGGACTCTCAGCAGATGTCAACTGGGGACTGACAGGTATTTTTAAGTCAGACTTCAACACTGTGGAGCAGACGCTGTATCCTATCTATGGCACCGTCGGAGTATTCTACAGACTGAGAAAGTAGTGAGCAATCTACGCAAAACAGACAACACTCTGACATAAATCCCAATGACCAATTTGGGTTTAAAAGGAAAAAACAGAATAGAATATACTTGAGATTCGACAATTATTGCGTTTTTTGAAGGTTTTTTCAAAAAAAAACTCAAAAAAATTTGGAAATTACATAGAAATGTAGTAACTTTGCACTTGAAAACAGAGGGGTACTTGATTTTCACCTTAGTTTTCACACATAACGATTGGGATATGGTGTAATGGTAACACTGCAGATTCTGGTCCTGCCTTTCCTGGTTCGAGTCCGGGTATCCCAACAAGAAAAAAAGCATTACTCACACAGAGCAATGCTTTTTTTGTTATACACAGGAAAAAGAACGGATTGTTTTTGCACGTATCAATAAAAAATTGTAACTTTGCATAAAGTTTCAATTAAAAAATATGCCGATATTACTTAAGCCAATATTCACTCGACTGTTCTTCTTCATGTACCTTTTGGGAATCGTGAGTAGCATAGTCACAGTGCCCCCCTACAAGAATGCGCACATGTATGTCAACGCTCCCTGGGAGCTTTTCCTCGATGTATATGTGCTCAGTGTACTGATATTACTCATACCCAAGGCCATCAAGCGTTTCCCGTTAAGAGCAGTGATAAAGGGTGTGGTGTATGGCATAATGTATCCCCTATACATCATCGACACCTTCTGTTTCGTAAAGTTCAACAGCACCATCACCCCAACGATGCTGATGCTCCTTGGCGAAACGACCAGCAATGAGGCAAGCGAATTTCTCACGAGTTACGTCAACACCGACATACTGTTGAGTGAGGTAGGCGTGGTCATGCTCGTGCCATTACTCCACCTGATATGCTACGCAATATGGAAACGCTTCAAGCCGAAATGGCACGTACGCTTCCCCATTGCCCTGCGCGTATGTGCAGACGTGGCGATGTGCGGCATAATAATATGGCTGTGCACATTCTGCATCGAAAACAAACAGTTGTATGCAAAGACCATGTCATGCGAAACGATAGGAGACGTGGAGCACTCACTCGCCATCAAGCCACGCACAGAGATGTACCAGCCGCCGATGCGCCTGGCATTCTCCATACGCAGCAACCAGTTGATTGCCAAGCAGCTTGACCGTATCATTGCCACCACAGAGCATGTCACGGTGGACTCATGCGACTATAAGAGCACGAACATCATACTCATCATCGGCGAGAGTTTCAACAAACGCCATGCGCAGCTCTACGGCTACGGCAAGAAGAACATGCCCAATCAGGTAAGGATGAAGAAACAAGGGTTCCTGACCCCACTGGACGACGTGGTAACCCCATGGAACCTCACGAGTTATGTCTTCAAGCACCTCATGACCACATACTGCGTCGGCGATTCCATGGACTGGTGCGACTATCCTCTCTTCTGTCAGATTTTCCGTGAAGCAGGCTATGACGTAACATTCCTCACAAACCAGTTCCTGCCTCAGGCAAAAGAAGCTGTATGGGATTTTAGCGGAGGTTTCTTCCTCAACGATTCCATATTGTCAAGAGCACAGTTTGACCACCGCAACACGAAGCTGCACCTTTTCGATGCAGACCTGCTGAACGACCACCGCGACCTGGCCATCAAGCGCGAGGCAGAGAAGCCCGAAGCGGCACGCCACGACAAGGGAAGGCTGACAATATTCCACCTCATGGGTATGCACGTGGATTACAGGATACGCTGTCCAAACGCAATGAAGAAATGGGGCCCCGACGATTATCCCGACGATATGGACATGCCGAAGAAACGCCGCAAGGTGATGGCAAACTATGACAATGCGGTATGGTATAACGACTCCGTAATCAACCAGATTGTCAAACGCTTCAAAAACGACGATGCCATAATAATATATGTGCCCGACCACGGAGAGGAAGTATTCGGACCCGGTGCAAGACATTTCTTCGGACGCATGCACGACTCAAACATTGACAAGCGACTAGCCGACGAGGAGTTCCGCATACCGATGTGGATATACTGCACACAGAAATACATACGCCGCCACCGCGACGTATATCGTGCCGTGCGCATGGCAAAAGAGAAACGGTACATGACAGATGCACTGTCACACATGCTCATGGGACTGGCTGGCATACACTGTCCATACTACAAACCGGAATATGACCTTCTCTCTCCACAATACAACGAGAAACGTCCACGACTGCTCAAGCACAAGGTGGATTACGACAAAATAAAATAACTATTGCAGTGACACATCACTGCACACACGATTATGACACTATTGAACAGAACCGAATGCAGCGCACTGCGCGGTTTAGCCATCATAGGCATATTCATGCACAACTACATCCATTGGCTCGGACCAATGGTAAAGGAGAACGAGTACCTCTTCAACCACGGCAATGTGGAATGGCTGATGAGGATTTTCTCCAACCCTGACAAGAACTTACTGTGGCATCTATTCTCATTCTTCGGACACTACGGTGTGCCATTGTTCGTGTTCCTCAGTGGCTACGGACTGGTATTGAAATACGAGAAGGACGCCTCATCGCCTTCATGGTGGAAGTTCATGCAGCACCACTTCACGAAACTTTTCCCAATGATGTTTCTGGGATTTGTATGCTTCGCAATGGTGGACTGGATAACGCCCGGACACCACCGCTGGACATGGCTCGACATAATAACGCAACTGACCATGACAATCAACTTCCTACCGCACCCCGACCAGAACATATGGCCAGGTCCGTACTGGTTCTTCGGGCTTATCATGCAGTTGTACCTTATATATATATTGATACTGCACCGCTGGAGACACTGGGGAGTGATACTTTCTCTCGTTATATTATGTTGGGCTATACAAGCGATGTGCATTGACGATCCCATAGGCGACACGCTGAACCGCATACGCTACAACTGCATGGGCAACATATTGCCTTTCAGCATTGGAATACTGCTTGCACGGTTCAAAGGAGAGAATACTGTCAAAAGCAAGACAACCCAGAATATTATTGCAGCGGCCGTACTATGCACCTCTGCAGTGCTGATATTCTTATTGTCACAATCTTTCCACGGATGGCTATGGGTACCACCGTTCATCATCACGGCAGGAGTGGCATTCATCAAACTACAGCCAGCAGTATGCCTGAAAGCATTTAACTGGGTGGGTGCATTGTCTGCCGCCATCTTCGTCTGTCACCCCATAACACGCAAGATATTCATTCCCATTAGCCGTAGCGGACAAGTCGTGGACGGACTGATGCTCTATATCGTCTCTACGATAATGCTCGCCATGCTGTTCAGAATAGTAATAAGACAACTGAAAAAGGAAAAGGCATGAAAAACTACATACAACTAATAAGACCCACACACTGGGTGAAAAACCTTTTCATATTTCTTCCAGTATTCTTCGGTCAGCAATTCACCAACCCCACTACGCTTTTACAGTCACTGGTGGCCTTTGTCGCATTCTGTTTTGCTGCATCGGCAGTGTATTGCTTCAATGACATCATTGACGTTGACGACGACCGCCGTCACCCAGTGAAATGCCAACGTCCCATAGCAAGCGGCGCTGTCAACATCTCTACAGCATACCTGTTTATGGTCATATTGATTGCCCTCAGCGCATCAGTGCCCATGCTGCTGAATGGCGAAGCGCTATACCGTACCATGCTTGTCATTGCTATATACATAGTAATGGAATTTGCCTACTGCACCTATCTGAAGCGTTATGCCATAATAGACATCTGTATATTGTCAATGGGATTTGTGCTGCGCATCCTTGCCGGTGGTACCGCCACAGGTATAATAATAAGCCACTGGCTGGTGATGATGACATTCCTGCTGACGCTGTTTCTCGGCATTGCCAAACGCCGCGACGACGTGATACGCATGGAAGCCACAGGCATAGCGCCACGCCACAACACGAAGCGATACAACCTTGTATTCGTCAACGAAGCACTTACCATCACAGCTGCCGTGATGCTGGTATGCTATATCATGTACACCGTATCTCCAGAGGTTACAGAGAATTTCGGTTCACAATACGTCTATCTTACAACCATCTTTGTAGTCATGGGCTTGCTGCGATACATTCAACTTGCAGTGGTTGACGGCAAAACAGGTGACCCTACCAAGGTATTGCTGCACGATCGTTTCACACAGTGCGTACTGGTAGGGTGGTCGCTGTCGTTCATTCTTATCATCTATATACTATAGGCAGGAATCTACATAACCGCCTATAGGTATTTTTTCACCCTGTTGATAAACAACGAGCACAGCTTGCTTATTATCCATGCCACAGGCACTGAGATAGCAAATGTCAGCAGGAACGTCAGCCAATATCCCAGGTGATGGCGCTCAAGCGGTATCAACACAAACTGAACATGCAACAGGTATATCTCGAGCGATATGCCTCCAACAAAGGTAAAGAACTTATTTACAATGGCCAGACGGTTTGACATAATGTCAAACAGTCTGGTCATTATCATTATAGTGGTAATGGCCAAGACAATGTAAAGCATTCGCTCTGTATATAGAGGGAATTTTCCATGCCGCATCTGCTCTAACCACACACAGGCCCAGAGGCTCAGTGCAAAGCCTCCAACAATCATCCACCATGCCTGTCCGTCCATTGGGCGACGCTGTCTGACAGCCTCAGCACAGTTGATGCCGAGGAAGAATATCGGCACTCTGCTCCAGAATATCTCGATATGTCCCACTGCCTGATGCACCGGCAATACATACTGTACGATGATACACCACATCAGCGGCAATACCACAAGCCATCGGAATACAGGATGACGACGTATCAGTTCCATGTATAACGGAGCAAAGATATACAGCATCATCGTGGCTGGCACATACCAGAACGTCAGTTCGTCATGAAGCCAGAAATCCCAGTTTACCAACACATCACCCAACAAATCAACAGTGTTTGCCACTGTTTTTGTCGGCAATGCCACATAACGGCTCACATAGAAATAACCAGCGATAATGAGCCACGCCGGATAGATGCGCAAAGCACGGTTAAGGTAGAATCGCTTGTAATCCTGCTGTTTCGTCCATGAATACCACAACCCAATGCCCGACAGGAAAAAGAATATATCTACACCGAGGTTGCCCATGCGGCGCAGGCCGAAGAACGGACTGCTCTGCGACAAGTTGACATGAAAAAGCATCACTATGATGATGGCGAAGCCCATCAACTCACCACGATATTTAGAAATCTTACCAAGGTCCATCATAATTTTAAGGTGAAAAGTGAAAGGTGAAAGGTGAAAAGTGAAAAGGTGATTAGAAGATCGGCTGTGCCAGTAGCTGATACATCAGCACACGTGCCATGCGCTCATGTCCCAAGTCATTGGGGTGCAGTCTGTCAGTCTCTGCATCACGGAAGAACTGTGCATATTCGTCAAGCATAGGATATAGTCCGCAAAGCGAATTCATGTCTATCACCGGCACTGCCCATACATTGGCCACCTCCTTTGTGGCATCAATATATGCCTGCAGATACTCTCCGCACTGGTTTGTATAGTCCTCAGAGCACTGCCAGTTCTTCTCATTGGCATGGAAATTCTGCCTGTGTATCGGCGTCATCACTATTATCTGCTTCGTAGGGTACATCTGCTTCACCTTCTTCAAGGCAATGTTTATGCGGCCACGGTATGTATCGTTGTCCATGCACAGATACTGTCGCTTACGCATGGTCATCTTCTTCACCTGGCCATGTCCATACATCACCTCCTCGTCTTTTTCGTCATACCATTTGCCCAAAGGCACACCATTGTTATAGTCGTTGGTGCCCATCAGTATGAGTATGGCATCCACAGTATCGCCATGCTGCTCCATCAGTTGGTCAGCCTGGCGCGGTATGTCGTTCCACTGACGGCCGCTGACGGCATATACATAAGGAGTAATGCCAAGCCATTGTTCCAGAAACGACCAGTATTTGTTTTTCGATGCCTTGTTGCGCGGGTCTGTTATGGAATCACCGAAATAAGCCACTTTCTTGCCTGCCCACGGATGTTTCACCATGAAGGTTTCCTGAGCGCTCACGTTTATTGGGGACAAGGTGAACTGTAAAAGCAATGCCATCAAAGCCACTGCTACTGTGTATTTCTTTCTCTGTGTCATAGTTTTTTATAGTAATTAGTTAATTCAACAGTCTGATGATGCCAACGAGTTCAAAGAACATCGCTATGCCGAGGTGTATTATGATGCCGCCCCACAAATGGCGGGTGCGATATGCCAGTATGCCAAGCGTGTAACCGCCTATCACCGACGAGCACAGTTCAAGGTCGGGCTTGCCGAGGTGTATGCACATATATGCTATTGCCATAGGCAACACCGTGCGAGCTCCGAGCCACCGCGCCAGTCCTATCACCATAGCGCCGCGGAACATGCTCTCCACACCGAGGAAGTCATTGGCATAACACAATTCAAACAACCCTATCAAGCCTGCATTGCTCCACCCTAAGGCGCCGTCGCAGTATGCTATGTCCATCTTGGGATAGTAATTCAGAAACTGAGGTGTGAACGACACTGCCAGGAACATCGGCAGCAACATCACATAGATGAGTGCATACACACGCAGGTATTTTGCAGAGCGACGCAATCCGTACAGTCCGAACCTGCCATCCACCAACCAGCGGAACACGCACAGCGACAGTACTATAAACACCGAGCGAAAAAGGAACGAGCCCACCAGTTGCATATAGAACTTATCCTTGTGCCACGCAGCATATTCCGCAGCCCACCGACGGTAGGTGTCAAACCCCTGCCCCATTCCGTCTATTGTCAGCAGCACCATGGGCAACAGCCATGCCTGCCACCTGCGCAGCCGCCACAGTTCATGGTGCATGGCGAGCGTGGGTATGAGCACAAGGAAATACATCGCTATATACACCATAGGCAGTCGCAGCATCGACGTGCCGTCATCATACGACGGTGCTATGATGATGTCATATATGTGAAAGCGCAGCTGTCCTATTATTATCAGTATGACAAGCAGAAAGGCATACAGGTATTTCAGCGGTCTGAAGTCCTTGCGTATGAAATCTGCTATATCGCTTATGAAACTTCCCACCTCGTGCAGCAGGGTACCTTTCTTAACAAACAGGTGCCACCACCCGAAGGGCTTGCGCTTTCTGCGATATTCAAGGTCACGTTCCATCCTGTATGCCTCACGCTCAAAGTACAGATTATAGTACGCCCGCATGAAGCTGCGCTCCTTGACAGCGCGATACAGCCACTCTATGCTGTACCACAACAGGAACCCCACATACAGCATCTCCCTCTGCTGAAGACTGTGTATGTATTCGTGGTTCTTGTCCACTTCCGTAAGCCTGCCCTTGTCGCTACGACAGAATATCACTCCGCAGATGTTCGTAGCGAGGAACTTACCAAATGGGAAATATTTATTGTAAATGACCTTCAAGAATTAAGAGTTAAGAGTTAAGAATTAAGAATTAAGATTGTGAATTATGAATTATGAATTATGCATTATGAATTATGCATTATGAATTGTGCATTGTGAATTATGCATTATGAATTATGCATTGTGAATTGTGCATTATGCATTGTGAAACGGAGCTTCACATTCTATCACTATCTGCTTTCCTGTCACTGGATGTATGAACTCCAGCCGCGAAGCATGCAGATACATCCTGTCTGCCTCCACCCTGCCATACAGCGGGTCACCGAGTATCGGCCTGTTCAGTCCGTCACGATGTGCACAGTGCATACGCAACTGATGCGTGCGCCCCGTCAACGGTCGCAACAGCGCATTGTTGCCGCATATCTCATATTCCGTCACTGCCTCCTTGCCATGCTCATAGTCCACGCACTGGCGCGGACGGTTGAGGAAGTCTGCCGACAGCGGCAGCGACACCACTCCCCTACCCTCTTTCTCTCCGTCCTCGAGCACTGCAACATATTCCTTGCTTACTCCCTTATGCTTTGCAAACAAGCGCTGCATTGCAACGAACACCTCGTCTGTCTTGGCAGCCAGCAGTATGCCCGACGTATCCATGTCAAGCCTGTGCGTCACCTTATAGCCTATCATATCCTGCGCATTCGGCAGTCCTCTGCGCCCTGGTACGGAGAGCAGTCCGCAGGGTTTGTTTACGGCAATGAGCCAAGGGTCCTCGTATAGAAGTGAAGAGTGAAGAGTGAAGAGTGAAGAATTTTTAAGTGAAGAGTGAAGAGTGAAGAGTGAAGAATTTAAGTTACCGTTTGACTGATGGGAATCCGCATGGGATTTTTCACTCTTCACTCTTAACTCTTCACTTCCCAGCCACCATATTATAGGTTGGCAGCGCGACTGACACAGTTCGTAGAACTTGCCGTGATGGCGCACCTCTCCGCGCGGCGACTCGCCATACCAGAATTCCCTCAATGCCAACGGCTTCAATCCTTGTTTGTTGGCATGGTTGAGCAACTTCGGCGCGCAACATTCACCCGTGCCACTTGGCGGCACACTCTGATGCAGGCCCATATTCCTGGCATATTCTGCAAAGACATCAAGCACCGTCGATGCTTCGCCCTGCGGATTCACCAATCTGAACTGCGAGAACAGCCATCTCTGCAACGCCTGCGAGCGTTCCTTGCGCTCCGCCCTGACGGCATCCAACCGTCGGCGTTCCTCACCTTTCACGTTTATGCCGCGATACTTCTCCACCTCCTTGTTGAGAGCCGTTATCTCCGCCTCATGAGTCTTGAAATATCCGTCAGGCTGCAGGTAGTCGAAGATGGCGGGAACATACCCTTCCCAGTCCGACCGACCGCATATCTGTCCAGAGTATGCCTTGAGGTATTGCAAAGGACTGACGGAGGTAATCATAAACCCGAACATCTTGCCACGCATCACCTCCTCGCGCCATTCGGCACGAGATTCGATGTCGGCAATCATCTGCCGCTTCACCTCCTCCAGTATGTCGTCTGTTATATCGATAGTCTGTTGTTTTATGGTACAAATTTACACATTTTTTTCCGAACTATAAACAGATTGGGATAAAAAGATACAAAGAAATTTATCGGTGTAGGGTAATTTGCGAACAAATGGCCCATCAATTTTTGTTCTATTTCTCCACTACCAAGAAAACTCATTTTAAGGGGCACTGACAGGGGGTGGTGGACCAAGTGTCCGGAAAAGGGGTACCCCCTCTAAAAACAGCCTTAAAAGGCTTTTTTCAATGCACAATGCACAATGCATAATTCACAATTATGCCATGCGGAACAAAAAGTATGAGCTATCCGCAACGATTGTGCATTATGCATTATGAATTGTGCATTAATCTGATAGCTTTTACCGTGTAAAGTGATAGCTATTACACTCTAAAACGATAGCTTTTACACTGTAATATGATAGCTTTTACTGCAAATTAAGAAAACTTTACATTTTTAACATTTGCCTAAATGTCGGATTATCCCCACACAGATTGCAAGGGATTGTAAAGATTTCTATTCTCCCAGCGATTATTTTCTCCCACAGATTTCACTGATATCACAGATATTCTTTGATGAACTCCTATATAACAAATGAATAGTGAAAAGTAAAAAATACGCTGGTGACACAGACTTGATGATAAGTCTAAACGTTACTTGTATTTTTCACTTTTCACTATTCACTATTCACTTCCTCCCTCCCTACTGGGGAGGGTCGGGGTGGGGCTTATTGTCCCAAGAACATATTCACTATCATGTTGGCATCCGCCATCGTGATTGAACCGTCACCGTTCACGTCGGCTGTTTCCTTATCAAAGTCGGATGGCTTGTCAGTGGCAAGGAAATAGTTCACCACGGCATTGGCATCTGCCATTGTTATCGAACCGTCATGGTTCACGTCACCGGGCTGATATGTTACAGTCTTCTCTATCACCACTGCGGCGCCTGCAACTGGAACAAGAGTCAAGACTAACGTGCCTGTTCCTATTTTTCCACTTCCTGACGGTGTTGCAACGACTCGACAGAAGGTGTTTGAAGCAGCATCGAAAGCTGTGCGTGACGGTGATGTCACCTTGTAGCCTTCGGCAGGTTCAAAGGCTTTGAGAGTCAGGAAGCTCTGCTCCGTACCCTTGACGCTGAGTTTTGAGTTTTCACCGCCTACTTTCAACGTGGTGGTATAAGTCGTGTCAGACTCAAGCGACATAAACCGGCGCTGGACATATTCCCTGCCTACCATGCCGTATGTATCGGCTTCTACGTTTACGGTTACCTCGTCGTCTATGTCGAGGCTGTTGGCGGTGGACCTGTTCATCACTATGCCTGCAACACTGGCATCAATGTTCAGCGTGCCTGTGCCGCCGATTACCACGTTGCGTGAGTTGCTGTGTAAGCCTACGCCTTTGCTTGACGAGATGTTACATTCTCCCTCTACGTTGACGTGCAGCGTGTCGAGGGTGGTCTTGATGGCGTAGCCGCCTGTCAATGTCACCTCTGTTATACTGGCATTCTCAAGGTACAGCGTCTTTGTGTCAGGGTCGTATGAGGCTGTGCCCGTTACGCCGGGGATGGTGTTGAGGATGCTGTTGTTAGCAGCCGTCACTTGCGTGCCGTTGAGTGTCAAGTCGTAAGGCTCAGCATATTCTATCGTCACCCTTTTTATCTCGTTGCCGTCTATGTCAACTATGGTGCCGTTTGAGTATTTTGCTCCCAGCGGATCCATTATTGCGAGGTTGTCGGTCAGTGTCAGTGCTCCTAAGTTTTTGCAACTGCCTGTATTGCCAAATATTCTCAGTTTTGTGTCCTTGCCGTTTACCTTGAGCGCATTACATCCGTTGATGCCATACTGTGTGTAGCCTTGTATGTCAAGTTGCACACCGTCGGTAACGGTTAGGCTGTTTAAATTCAGATACTGTACTATTCCATTGACACCTGTAACGGTGAGCTTGCCGCTGCCCTTTATCACGATGTGCGATGAACCCGCTATGCCGGCAAACTTCAATGAACCTACCATACATTCTCCGTTCACCACAATATATAGCGAATCGAGGTTTGTCTGTATGGCAGAGGTCTCATTCGCATTTGTGAAGATTACTGCATCTGTCAGTGTCAACGTCTTGGCAGCATCGTCAAATTTCACTGAGCCGTTCACACCGTTAATGCTTGCGAGGTTAGGCGCGTTCACATCTGTCACCTGAGTACCGTTAATTGTAAGACTATAGGTATTCAGTTTATATGTGAAATAACCTGTCGTGGGGTTGGCGTATGCGGCAGTGGTTTTTGATTCATTATACGAGATTGCGCCTTTAAGGTTTGTACAATAATCAAACATACCAGCAGAAGTGCAGGAAGAATTATTCCATGAGTCGTTACAATATATTGTAGTAAGCGATGAACAATTATAGAACATAGTGTTCATATCCGTCACGTTGGAAGTGTCGAAACTTCTAACGTCAAGAGTTGTAAGATAATCGCACCAACAGAACATAGAGTTCATATCCGTTACGTTGGATGTATTAAATCCACTGACATCAAGACTCGCAAGCCATTCACAACCTTCGAACATATTCGACATAGTCGTCACTTTGGATGTGTTAAATCCACTGACATCAAGACTCTTAAGCTGATAACACTGATAGAACATATATTTCATATCCGTCACTTTGGAAGTATTGAAACCACTGACGTCAAGACTTGTAAGTGATTTACACTCCATGAACATCTTTGCCATGCTCGTCACGTTGGAAGTATTGAAACCACTGACATCAAGACTCGTGAGCTTTTCACAACCCTTGAACATAGAGTTCATATCCGTCACATTGGAAGTATTGAAACCACTGACGTCAAGGCTCGTAAGCAATTTGCAATTCATGAACATACCATACATATTTGTCACTTCTGACGTGTTCAGATATTTCAGATTAGTCACTGTTTTTAAATTCTCCATACCAGCAAACCAATGACAGCATGACCTCGTTTCTGCACTCCTAAAGGACGATTCAAAAACAACATTTTCTATTAATGGAAGTAGCGACTCTTTATGCCATGTAGGGGTTGATCCTGTATTCTCTGCATTAAAACTATATGCTTCGTCGCTGGGTTCTCCATACTTAAACGTCAACGTCCCATCCTTGTACACCGCATAACCATACGGGTCAGCCTTGACACCTATAACCATTGTCACAAGTGCAAAGATTAGAAGGTAAATCCTCTTTGTTTTAGTTTTCATATTCTTTTTGTTTATTGGTTTATATTCTAAATATTCATGAATAATTATATGGGCATTACATGGGCATTATATGTTCCGAAGAAACGCAAAACGTCCGCACACGCAGCCATCAGGCTACGCATGCGGACGCATCATTTTTCTTTCCTATAGAGGTTATTATATAGTGAGTGATATACAAAATATTGGATTGAGCAAATGTTTGCCCAATAAAATCCAACGTGTAATGATTATTTGACTCACAAACAGACATATTACAAACTCTTTATTTCGTCAATCGTCAGTCCTGTAGCGGCGGCTATCTGTTCATCAGAAAGCACGCCCATCGCCTTCAACTTTCGCGCGGTATCACGTTTTTCCTCTGCACGACCTTCCGCACGGCCCTCCGCACGACCCTCTGCACGGCCCTCCGCACGACCCTCTGCACGACCTTTCTTCTCTGCCGTCTGCAACGTGCTCGTATAATCCCAGTATTCCTTCTGGCTTTCTTCATACTGGCGACGCTCCGAAGGATTGTATTTCGCTATCTCTGCCTGCTCAAAGAGTTTCGTAAAGACACGTTCCTGTAGTGCTGCAGGACGCTCAAGCAGATTTGAAAGGTTGTGAAGCACATACATCCACTTGTCAAACATTCCGTTGAGTTCGTCTGCTGTCTTCGTGAACTTCGGCATCTCGAGATAGACAAACGTCAGTTTATCGTAGAACACATGGTCATCCTCCACGTCCTTCAACTTTATCTCGTGGCGATAGCTGTCGGCAGGGTATTCGTCACCAGGGAACATGAAGTTCAGGATGCCGATGGTATATACCTCGTCAAGATGATAGTCCCACTTGCCCTTTGGCGCCTGTTCACGGATGGCGGCGGTAGAGTAATACAGGCTGCGGTCCTTGAAATATTCCTGCTCTGCCTTCTGCATCTCTACTATGAAGCGGCTGCCGTCATCGGTCATGCAATACACATCGAAGATTGAGCGGCGGTCGCCATAGCCTTCGCCGAGGTGCTCACCGTTAAGATACTGCACATCGGTTATCTCGCCTTTCTCACCTTGAAACAGTGCATTGAGGAAACTGATGAGCAGGTCTTTGTTCATCTCTGTACCGAAGAGTTTCTTGAAACCAAAATCGGTATAAGGGTTTATGTAACGTTCGTTATTATCCATATAGTCGCTTGTAGTTTATTCCATTTGCAAAGTTACAAAAACTTTCTTGAAACAACAAAATTATGAATAAGAAATTGAAAATCAAAGTTCTGCAAGGTGCCGTTCAATGGGGATGCCACTGTTTTTGTCTTCATTATCCTTGTTCACGTCAATCCAGCGCGAGAGGGTGGTCATGGCCGTGCGCGTGGCGTTGAGCAGTGTGTCACCGTCCTGCAGATGACCGACGATTATCGATGAGAAGACGTCGCCGGTGCCAGGAAACTGAACCGGGATTTCCTCATATGGCAACAGGAAGTAGTCGCCAGAGAAATGATTATAGCCCACCACCGCATGGTGCCCGTCAATGACACAGCTGGTGATAACTACCGACATGGCGCCGATGCGTCGCAATTTGTTTATCAGTTCGTGAGCCTCGTGCTCGGTGATGCCGTCATGCTTGTAAGGCATCTCAGCCAACAGGCACGCTTCTGTGTAGTTCGGAAAACAAAGATGCGCCACGCTCAGCATCTCACGCATGCAGCGCACCGTGCCCTCGTCAGCACCGCCGTACAGCCTGCCATAGTCGCCCATCACGGGGTCAACGAACACCCTGGTGCCCATGGCCGCTTGTTCACGGCAATAACGTGCTACCATCTGTGCTTGTCGCTCAGACGCCATGAAGCCAGTGACTATGGCATCAAAACGGAAACCCAGTTCGCTCCACTTCTGCAAAGCCTCAGCAATGTAGTCGGTGCTCTCAAGGATGGCATACTTGCCGTAAGGGAAGGTATTGCTCACAAGCATCGTGGGCAGGTTGAAAACGTCATGCCCCATATACGACAATATGGGCATCTGAACAGCTGCGGCCACCTTGCCATAGCCGCACATATCACTGACAATGAGAATTTTGCTCTTTTCCACTATATTACAATATCCTTAACGTATTTATTGTATTCCTGTTCAAACATCGGGGTAAAGACGCCCTTGCCGATATTCTCCATGATTTCCTCCTGCGACCAGAACCGGCCACCTTTCGTTTCCGTCTCCGACGGTTGCAGTCTGACACTGGCATCAACCTTAGTATGATAGATATTTACCAGTTCACGTTCTACGGCACTTTCATACACATATCTGCAGTCAAAGCATGGCACATAGTCCTGCGGAGCTATGCCAAGTTCCTCATACGCTTCGCGCAAAAGAGCCTCGCCAGGTGTCTCGCCCCAATCCACATGTCCACCGACAGCAGTGTCCCATCTGCCCGGCTGTATCTCCTTCCAGTCGGCACGCTGCTGCAGAAACAGTCGGCCATCATTGTCAAAGACATGCAGATGAACCACAGGATGCAGTCGTTTGGAACCACTATGAGCCTCACTTCTGGTCAGTTTTCCGACAACTGCACCCTGACCGTCAACCTCAGGAAAAATCTCGTCTGCCCTATCCTCGCTTATTAACCTATTTTTCATTTTGCGAACAAAAAAATTTAATGACAGTGCAAAGGTAGTAAAAAAAAATTAAATTGTTTTGCAATATAAGGGAAAATTCGTAATTTTGTAATCTAAATATTAATATTTTTGACATAATCTAATGAATAAATTCACATTATTTCTGTCATTGTTGCTATGCACCATCCCTTTGGGCAAGATGCAGGCCCGCACACTGTCACTCGACTCGTGCCGTGCCATGGCTCTACGCTCAAACAAGCAGATGAGCATTGCAAGGGTGAAGAAAGATGTTGCCACGAACACACGCAAGACGGCACGCACAAAATACTTGCCGCACATAGACCTGGCCGGAGGATATATGTACTCCAGCCGCGAGATTTCGTTGCTCAGCGACGACCAGAAGTATGCGCTGTCAAACCTTGGAACTATCGGTACGCAGACATTCGGCAGTATGGGACTGAACGCCACGGCGGCATTCAGTCAGAGCCTTAGCCAGCAACTCACCGGGCTGGTGCAGCAAGGAATACTCACGCCTGCCGAAGCACAGAAATTCGGTGCATTGTCGCAAGCTCTGGCCGGGGCTGCAGGACAGGCTGGGCAGGCTCTGATGCCGGGATTAGAGGCTGCGGTAAACCAACTGGGTGACAAGATAGTGGAGGGGTTCCGCACGAACACGCACCACATGTTCAGTGCATCTGCCATGCTCACCCAGCCAATCTTCATGGGTGGAGCAATAACAGCCGCCAACAATATGGCAGACATATCGGAGCGCATGGCAGAGACGAGCATCAACCTCAAGCAGAACAATGTGCTGTATGACATAGACAATGCCTACTGGACTGTTGTGTCACTGCGCCACAAGCAGAAACTGGCAGAGGCATATCTGGAACTGGTGCGCAAGCTGGACCACGACATCGACAAGATGATAGAAAACGGTGTGGCAACACGTGCCGACGGACTGAAAGTGGATGTGGCTGTCAACGAAGCCGACATGACAAAGGCGAAAGTGGACAACGGACTGTCGCTGGCAAGGATGTACCTGTGCCAGTTGTGCGGTCTGGACTTAGACTCAGACATAACCCTTGAAGACGAGGGCGACAAAGAGATAAATGCAGAACTGCTGGTAGAGAAAGAACAGAGTACAGAGGAAATATCAGCACAGTTGAAGGAGCACCGTCCCGAACTGCAACTGTTGCAGAATGCCATTGACATCAGCAAGGAGCAAACAAAGATTGCACGTGCCGCATACCTGCCGCAGGTAGCACTGATGGGTGGAGTGATATTCACAAACCCAAGTGTATATAATGGTTTTGAGCGCAAGTTCAAAGGAGCATTCAACGTAGGAGTAATGGTCCGAGTACCAGTTTTAGACTGGGGCGAGGCAATGTACAAGATACGAGCCTCGAAATGTGCTACTGCAATGGCGCAACTGACATACGACGAGGCGCAGGAGATGATGCAACTGCAGGTGAACCAATGTAATTTTCGCGTACGAGAGGCTAACAAAAATCTTGCTACAGCAAAAAAGAACATCCGCAGCGCAGAGGAGAACCTGCGTTGTGCAAACCTTGGATTCAAGGAAGGAGTGATGCAGACTTCCGACGTGATGGCTGCACAAACAGCATGGCTGCAGGCACAGACACAGAAGATAGATGCAGAGATAGACGTAAAGATGAGCGAGACGGCACTGAAGAAAGCCTTGGGAGAGATGTAAAACCAGATTACTCAGACTACTCTGAGTATTCAGAATAATCGGAATACTCAGAGAATTCGGAATACTCAGATAAAAATAAAACTACAGAAGATGAACGAAAAACAGCAACATAGAAGTGTGATGATAGCACTGGGCGTATTTGCCCTGGTGGTGCTCATCGTGGGAGCGATTGGCTTCTTCACCATTGGCTCAGAGGAAGAGATAATACAAGGACAGATTGACGTGGAGGAATACCGTGTATCGAGCAAGGTACCGTCACGCATCCTTGAACTGCGTGTCAAGGAAGGCGACTATGTACATGTGGGCGATACGCTTGCCATCCTCGATGCACCAGAGGTAGAAGCAAAGGCTGTACAGGCAGAGAGTGCTGAGAACGCTGCTGCTGCCATGAGCAACATGGCAAAAGCCGGTGCACGCAAAGAGCAGATACAGGGAGCATACGAACTGTGGCAGCAGGCAAAGGCCGGTCTGGAGATCAGCAAGAAGTCATACGAGCGTGTTCAGAGACTGTTTGACGAAGGTGTGCTCAGCGAGCAGAAACGCGACGAGGCATACGCCAGCTACAAGGCTTTTGAAGCACAAGAGAAAGCGGCAAAGAGCCAATATGACATGGCAGTGAACGGTGCACGTACCGAAGAGAAAGTAGCTGCAGCTGCACAGGTAAACAGAGCCAAAGGTGCAGTGGAAGAAGTGTCATCATATATACGAGAAACCGTGCAGACCGCTCAGATGGAAGGCGAAGTGGCAACCATATACCCCAAAGTGGGTGAGCTGATTGGCAGCGGCAGTCCTATTATGACCATCAGCCTGATGAAGGAAGTGTGGGGAACATTCAATTTCCGAGAAGACCAACTGGCTGGACTGAAGACTGGTGATACATTTGTTGCCTTTGTGCCGGCATTCAATAAGGAAATAAAGATGAAAGTCACCTCAATAAAAGACCAGGGAAGCTACGCTACATGGAAAGCCACAAAGTCAAATGGACAGTATGACCTGAAGACTTTTGAGGTGAAGGCGCGTCCCGCAGAAAAGTTTGACGGTCTGCGTCCGGGCATGTCAGTGATAATAAGGAGGAAGTGAAGGCCATTAAGCGTGAAATACTAATAATTCTGCGCCACCCTATATATATAATATGTATGGTGGTGCTGCCGTTGTTTGTCACCTTGTTCTTCACATCGCTGATGAATGAAGGGCAGCCGGTGAAGATGCCTATCGGTATTGTAGACCAGGACAACACATCGACAACGCGCAAGTTGACACGCATGATAGACGCTTTCCAGTCGTCAAAGGTCGTGGCGCACTACGCCACGGCAGAAGAGGCCCGACACGCCATCCAGCGTAATGAGATATACGGTTTCATACTCTTTCCGAAGGATATGACGAAGAAGCTCATGGCTATGCGTCAGCCAAAGATGTCGATTTATTACAGCAACACATCACTGACGGCAGGTTCCGTGTTGTATAAGGAAATGAAAACAATGTGTACGCTGGCATCAGCAGCCGTGGGACAGGCCACCATGCAGGCCAAAGGATTCTCGTCAGGACAGATTACAGCATTTCTTCAGCCTGTGGCACTTGATGCGCATACCATAGGCAATCCTTGGATAAGCTATAACATGTTTCTCAGTTCGATGCTGATACCAGCATGTATATTGCTGTTTGTATTCCTTATGACAGCATATTCGCTCGGCACGGAGATAAAATTCGGTACACAAGAGGAATGGATAGCCAGTGCCGGCGGCAATGTGTACAAGGCCATGCTTGCAAAGTTGCTGCCGCATACTTTTGTATATCTTGTTGTGATGTATGCGTGCATGGCATATATGTTTGGTGCACTGCATTTTCCTGCACCCGGCGGACCGTGGCGTTTGCTTCTGCTTGGATTGATCAGCATACTTGCGGCACAGGGCTTCGGCGTTTTCATATTCGGACTGATACCATCGCTCAGAATGGCGATGAGCGTATGTTCGCTGTGGGGAGTACTCAGTTTCTCCATGGTGGGCAGTGCGTTCCCTGTATTCGCAATGGATGCACCGTTGCAGACACTGTCATGGCTTTTCCCATTGCGTCACTACTACATCATCTACCAGAGGTGCATATTCAACACCTTTCCATTGGCTGATGCCTGGCAGCATTTTGCAGCGCTTGCCGTGATAGCATTATTACCGCTGCTTATGGCACCAAAAATAAAGAAAGCCTTCTTAAACTACGAATACTCTGCATGAACTACTTTGACCACATAGTGAACGAACTGCGCACCATCGTGAAGGACGAAGGTGTGTTGCTGTTCTTTCTCATACTGCCCATTGCATATCCATTAGTGTACTCATGGATATACAACAACGAAGTGGTCAGAGAGGTTCCTGTAGTACTTGTGGATGACTCACATTCGGCTTTGAGCCGCGAGTTCGCACAGAAGTTTGATGCTTCACCAGATGTCAGTCTTGCCTTTCATGCCAATTCCGTAAGCGAGGCACAAAGTATGATAGGTCGTGGTGAGGCATACGGAATTTTATATTTCCCGCATGATTTCGCCATCAACATCGGTCGCATGGAACAGGGACGTGTCAGCGTTTACTGCGACATGAGCTACATGCTGACATACAAGGCGATATTCCAGACTGCCACAGCGATTTCAAGCGTTATGGGAACAGAGTTGCAGACACAGATGCTGGGCAACCACACAAAGCGTGAAGATGAGATATCAACACGACCACTGGAGTTTGACGAGGTTCCTATATTCAATACCACTGGCGGTTACGGCAATTTCATTCTGCCAGGAGTGCTGGTGCTGATAATACAGCAGGCACTGCTTCTCGGCGTGGGCATGATAGCAGGTACAAGACGTGAGGAACGCCTTGCCAATGCTTTCCCTACATCGCTGCGAGGACGCGACAGTTGGGGAGAAGCCATAAGTACGCTTGCTGGACAAACCACGGCATACGTATTGATATTCAGCGTGATGCTGGCATGGGTATCGTTGGTAGTGCCGCATATATTCGGATTTGTATCAATGGTTCATGCACAAGACCTCCTGCTGTTCTTTATTCCGTATCTGCTGGCATGTATTTTCTTCGCTATATGTTTCAGCGTCATGATACGCTACCGTGAAACGGTAATGCTGGTTGTAGTATTCACTTCAGTGCCATTGCTGTTTATCTCTGGCGTAAGTTGGCCGCAAAGCAGTATACCCGGAGTATGGCAAGGCGTTTCGTGGCTGTTTCCCAGCACCTTCTGCATACGAGGGTTTGTACGCATGAGCAGCATGGGAGCATTGCTCGGCGATGTGGCTACCGAATATCATGCTTTGTGGATACAGACTGTAGTCTATGGATGTCTGGCATTAATAATAACGAAACTGAGAACAAGGACATAAAAGAAAACCCTCGCATGACACAATATATCACGCGAGGGTGCGTTAATTAATAATATTCATATAAAAAACAATAATACGTCATATCTCAAGACAAACAACATGAAGAAACTGTTTCTCTCTGCAATAATATGCATTCTCGGCACTATTAACATCTATGCACAGTCAAGCATGACAGACGACCAAGTGTTGCAATTCGTCATAAAGGAACATACGGCCGGTACGTCACAACAACAGATAGTTACGAAACTGATGCAGAAAGGTGTTGACATCAGTCAGATACGCCGTGTCCGCGACAAATATCAGAAACAGATAAAGTCGAACGGAGCAGAGCAAATGGCCGATGGTGCTGTTACTAACGCTGAGAACATCATGCGAAAGGGAACCAACACCAAGAGAGAGGACATTGCACAAGAGCGACAGGCAACCACCAAACGCAAACAGGTGGAGAAGCAAAACACAGACACTGAGTCTAAGAAAAAAGACGAAATCAAGCCTAAAGCAAACTATACACAGCGCAAAAACGAATATACCAGTGAAGACCTTAGCTTCTTGACTGATGAGGAAGAAGAGGATGAGGAAGAAGATAAATTCTCAACAGAAGCGCTCTTTAATGGCAAACGGGTATTCGGACGTGACATCTTCAACAAGAACAACCTCACCTTCGAACCTGCTATGAACATTGCCACACCGCAGAATTATGTATTGGGACCTGGCGACAACGTGAAACTCGACATCTATGGAGCATCACAAGCATCTAATGTCTATACCGTCAGTCCCGACGGCGATATCACCATCAGCGGCTATGGCCCAGTGAACGTCAGCGGATTGACTGTAAGTCAGGCACAGGCACGCCTTCGTTCCACGCTTGGCAGCAGATACAGCAGCAGCAGCATCAAGATGGGACTGGGGCAGACACGCACCATAACCATCAACGTAATGGGTGAGGTGCAGACTCCTGGTACATATACCCTGTCAGCCTTCGCAAGCGTTTTCCATGCACTGTATATGGCTGGCGGCGTAAGCGAGATAGGTACTCTGCGTAACATCAAAGTATATCGCAGCGGCCGACTTGTTTCCTCTGTCGATGTCTATGACTATATCTTGAACGGTAAGTTGACCGGTAACATACGCCTGGCAGACAATGATGTCATAGTAGTAAGCCCATACGACTGCATGGTAGAAATCACCGGCAACGTAAAACGCCCGATGTACTATGAAATGAAAAAGACAGAGAGCGTTAGTTCTCTGCTGAAATACGCAGGAGGTTTCACCAGCGATGCATACACCAAGTCTCTGCGAGTGTCACGCAAGAACGGAAACAAGCTTGCAGTATTCAATGTTGGTGAATTTGACATGAGTTCATTCAAGGTTTCTGACGGCGACGTAGTCAGTGCAGAGACCATTCTGCCTCGTTATGAAAACATGGTTGAGATAAAAGGCGCTGTATTCCGTCCTGGCATGTATCAACTTGGAGGCGAAATAACTACAGTAGGTTCACTGCTCAAGAGTTGCGAGGGAGTAACTGAAGAAGCATTTACCAACCGTGCCGTGATGCACCGCATGAAGGAAGACCGTACACTGAAGGTAATCAGCGTTGACGTGAAAGGCATTCTCGCAGGAACCACACCGGATATCCCATTGCAGAACGAGGACGTGCTGTTCATTCCGACAAAGGCTGAGATGCAAAACGACCGCACTCTTACTATCCATGGCGAGGTAATGTATCCCGGTGAATACAACTATGCCGACAACGAGACACTGGAAGACTTCATCCTTCAGGCTGGAGGTCTGAAAGAGACAGCCTCAACAGTTAAGGTTGATGTATCACGCCGCATATACAATCCAAAGGCTTTGAACACAGACAGTGTGATCGCTAAGACATTCAGTTTTGCCATCAAGGAAGGTTTCGTGATTGATGGAGAACCAGGATTCATACTTGAACCTTTCGATGAGGTATATGTACGCCGTAGCCCTGGATATGAGACCCAACAAAATGTCATGATTGAGGGTGAAGTGGCATTCCCAGGTTCATACGCTCTCAGTAAACGCCAGACACGCCTGTCTGATGTGATCAAGGCTGCAGGAGGCCCTAATGCCATGGCATACGTCAAGGGAGCACGACTGGAGCGTCAGATTACAGACGAGGAACGCCTGAGAATGAACGAGGTGATAAAGATGACAAAGATGCAAGGTGGCAAAGGTGATTCCATCGATGTGGCTAAGCTTGATCTTGGAGACAGATACTACGTTGGAATACAACTCGACAAAGCCATCGAAAATCCCGGCACAGACTATGACATGATACTGCGCGACGGTGACAGAATCATCGTACCACAGTATATCAACACCGTAAAGATAAGTGGTGATGTCCTTTATCCCAATACCGTACTTTACAAAAAAGGAGAGGGAGCCAAGTATTATGTAAACCAGGCCGGAGGCTTTGGTTCCAATGCGAAGAAGAGCCACACATATATCGTTCACATGAACGGTACGGTGAACCAGATGGGCAAAGGCGAGAAGCCTACTCCTGGATGTGAGATAATCGTGCCAACAAAGCCACAGCGCGATGCAACGAAACTGTCACAGTATCTTGCCATCGGAACATCAACGGCATCTATCGCAACAATGATTGCAACCATTGCCAATCTGATAAAGAAATAGTTCACTGTTAATCTGAGAAAACAGTTTACTATTCACAGTTCGGAAAAGAAGTCAAGCATAAATGCACAATTCATAGTACATAGTTATGAAAATAGCAGTAGCAGGAACAGGATATGTAGGCCTCAGCATGGCCACGCTTCTCTCACAGCATCATGAGGTGATGGCTGTTGACGTCATACCAGAGAAGGTTGAGAAAATCAACAAACGCATATCCCCCATACAAGATGAATATATAGAGAAATACTTTGCTGAGAAGGAACTTAATCTCACCGCCACCCTTGACGGCGCCGAGGCATATCGTGATGCTGACTTCATCATCATAGCAGCACCAACGAACTACGATCCTGTGACGAATTATTTCGACACACACCACATAGAGGATGTCATTGACCTTGTACTCAGCACTGGTAGCAAGGCTACAATGGTGATAAAAAGCACCATACCTGTAGGCTACACACGCTCTCTGTATGTAAAATATGCACAGAAGTTCAAGGCTGAAGGAAAGGATGCCTCTTTCAAACTGCGCCTGTTGTTCTCGCCTGAGTTTCTCCGTGAAAGCAAGGCTCTGTACGACAACCTATATCCTTCACGCATCATCGTAGGTTATCCGAAACTCTTGGAAGGTGATGACTACAGCGAAGAGAACGAAGCAATCAAGTCTGTCATGGGCAACCATCTCGAAGATGCCGCCCACACCTTTGCGGCATTGTTGCAGGAGGGTGCAGAGAAGAAAGAGATCCCAACACTGTTCATGGGGATGAAAGAGGCAGAGGCAGTAAAACTATTTGCCAACACATACCTTGCACTGCGTGTTTCATATTTCAATGAACTTGACACATACGCAGAAGTAAAGGGACTTGATACACAAGCCATCATCAACGGTGTAGGCCTTGACCCACGCATCGGCACACACTACAACAACCCTTCATTCGGTTACGGAGGTTACTGTCTGCCAAAAGACACTAAACAGTTGCTCGCCAACTACCGTGATGTACCTCAGAACATGATGACAGCCATTGTGGAAAGCAACCGCACACGCAAGGACTACATTGCTGATGCAGTATTGCGCAAGGCAGGATATTACGATTACTACACCAACAACCAGTACACTGGCAATGGCAAGGAACAGACTCCTGTCGTGGGTGTATATCGTCTGACGATGAAATCCAATTCCGACAATTTCCGTCAGTCTGCCATACAGGGCATCATGAAAAGAATAAAAGCAAAGGGTGCTACCGTTATAATATATGAGCCTACGCTAAATGACGGCGACACATTCTTCGGCAGCAAGATTGTCAACGACCTTGAACTATTCAAGAAACAAAGCGATGCCATCATTGCAAACCGATACGACGCATCACTCGATGACGTATCAGAAAAGGTTTACACACGAGATATATTCAGAAGAGATTAACAATAATATAATGAAAGAAAACGTAAAGAAACTTGTTGACACCATCGTCAACGGCATACAAGAGAAAAAAGGACGCAGTATAAACATAATTGACATGGAAGGCATGGAAGGCGTTATTTGCCAGGCCTTCGTAGTCTGCGAGGGCAATTCGCCTTCACAGATTTCTGCTATAGCAGACTCTGTTGAGGAGTTTATGCGCAAGGAGCAGAAAGAAAAGCCTGTACGCATTGCTGGTATGGAAAACTGCATTTGGGTAGCCATGGACTATGTGGACGTTATGGTTCACATATTCCTGCCAGAAGCACGCGACTTCTACAGTCTTGAGTCACTGTGGGAGGATGCTCCTACAACCGAAGTTCCAGATTTAGATTAAAACAACATGGCAACATCATCACCATCTAATCCTATGGGCGGTAATCAGCCAAAGATGCCACGCTTCAACATGAGCTGGATATACCTTGTCATCATTGCAGCACTGGCGGTGATATTCTTCACCGACGGCGGGCAGACAATAGGGCAATCTACCGTTCACAATACATCATATTCCAACTTCAAGGCATACGTCACCAAGGGATATGCAAAGAAGATAGTCGTCAACAAATCGGAGTCGAAGATAAAACTCTTCGTCAACTCTGCCAACATACGCGACGTGTTTCACCAGTCACAACAGCAGACCGGTTCAGACCCTTGCGTGGAAACCGTATATGGAAGCATTGACCAGGTAGAGCAGTTCCTTGACCAGCAGCGCGCCACAGGTAAGTTCAAAGGTGAACTGACTTACGAGGTTGAATCCCGCAATGGTTTCATGAATCTGCTGATGAGTATTGCACCGCTTGCTATCTTCATATTCCTGTGGTTCTTCCTCATGGGACGTTTCGGAGGTGGAAGCGGTGGTGGCATGGGCATCTTCAATGTCGGCCGCTCAAAGGCGCAGATGTACGAAAAGGGTAATGACCTCGGCATCACCTTCAAGGACGTAGCCGGACAGGCTGGTGCCAAGCAGGAGGTGCAGGAGATTGTTGAATTCCTGAAAAACCCAAAGAAATATACTGACCTTGGTGGCAAGATACCCAAGGGCGCATTGCTTGTAGGTCCTCCGGGAACTGGTAAGACACTGCTTGCAAAGGCAGTGGCTGGCGAGGCTGGCGTTCCATTCTTCTCCATGTCTGGTTCAGACTTTGTGGAGATGTTTGTCGGTGTGGGTGCATCACGCGTTCGTGACACCTTCGCCAAGGCAAAGGACAAGGCACCATCCATCATCTTCATTGATGAGATTGATGCAATAGGCCGTGCGCGCAGCAAGAACCCAGGATTCGGTGGCAACGACGAGCGCGAGAACACTCTCAATGCTCTGCTGACAGAGATGGACGGCTTCGGCACAAACTCCGGTGTCATAATCCTTGCAGCCACCAACCGTGTTGACATGCTCGACAAGGCACTTCTGCGTGCAGGACGTTTCGACCGTCAGATACACGTTGACTTGCCCGACCTCACAGAGCGCAAGGAGATATTCAACGTACACCTTAAACCTATCAAGGTGGACGAGTCACTTGACATCGACCTGCTGGCACGCCAGACACCTGGATTCTCAGGTGCTGACATCGCAAACGTGTGCAACGAGGCAGCACTCATAGCTGCCCGTCATGACAGTCAGGTTGTAGGCAAGCAGGATTTCCTCGATGCAGTTGACCGCATCATCGGTGGATTGGAGAAGAAGACAAAGGTGATGACAGCCAAGGAAAAACGTGCCATAGCACTGCACGAGGCTGGACATGCCACTATATCATGGTTCTGCGAACACGCCAATCCATTGGTAAAGGTGAGCATCGTACCACGCGGTAACGCACTTGGCGCTGCATGGTATATGCCAGAAGAGCGTCAGTTGACCACCAAAGACCAGTTGCTCGACGAGATGTGCTCACTGCTTGGAGGCCGCGCTGCAGAAGAACTCTTCACCGGCCACATATCAACTGGTGCCATGAACGACCTCGAGCGCAGCACGAAGATGGCGCAGAGCATGATAGCATATTACGGTATGAGCGACGTCCTGCCAAACATCTGCTATTACGACAACAACGAATATACGTTCACCAAGCCTTACTCCGCCGAGACCGACCGTCTCATCGATGCAGAGGTGCTGAAGATGATCAACGAACAGTACGCACGTGCCAAGGCACTGCTTGAGGAACACAAGGACGGCCATAATGCCCTTGCCGAACTGCTCATCGCCCGCGAGGTTATCTTCGCTGACGACGTAGAGAAGATATTCGGCAAGCGACCATGGATCAGCCGTTCACAGGAGATAATGGAAAGCAACCAAGCAAACCAGGAAGAACAGAACAAACTGGAAGATCAGAGTAATCCGAGTACTCCGACAGATTCGAATACTCCGACAGATCTGAATACTCCGACAGATCTGAATAATCCGACAAATCTGAATAATCCGACCAATCCGACAGACCAAAAATGAAACAACTCATAACACGAACAATAACAGGTGTGCTCTTCGTAGCCATCATACTGGTATGCTTTCTCAAACCAATGGCAATGATACTGCTCTTTGCCCTTGTGACCGGTATGACGGTATGGGAGTTCACAGGCCTTGTCAATAACCGCGACAATGTGCAGACCAACCGTTTCATCTGCACCGCAGCAGGTGTGTTTTTATTTCTTGCCGTATCAGGTTTTTGCAGCAACATCACGCCATCATCGGTGTTTATTCCATATCTGCTGACGGTGATCTACCTCTTCATCAGCGGACTGTTCACACACACTGACGACCCGATAAACGACTGGGCATACTCCATGATGTCGCAGATGTATATAGCACTGCCGTTCTCTTGCCTTTCGGTACTTGCATTCCGCGCCACCATCACAGGTGAAGTGACATACAACATGCTTCTGCCCGTCAGCGTCTTCATTTTCCTTTGGGCCAACGATACCGGCGCATACTGCACTGGTTCGCTCATAGGCAAGCACAAACTCTTTCCGCGTGTCAGCCCTGCCAAGTCATGGGAAGGAAGCATAGGCGGCGGAATACTGGTAATGATCATCGCCGCCCTGATAGCATGGGCTGACGAAAGCCACGCCTTCGAAAGCCTCGGTGCAACGGAAACAGGATTGACAACCATTGAATGGATGGGACTCGGACTCACCGTCGTCATCTTCGGAACGCTTGGCGACCTTGTAGAAAGCCTTTTCAAACGAAAACTCGGCATCAAGGACAGCGGCGCCATACTGCCTGGTCATGGCGGCATGCTCGACCGTTTCGATTCATCGCTGATGGCAATACCTGCAGCAGTGGTTTACATATACACACTGACAGTCATATAAGACATATACGACATAAGCCTATAGTATCTATAGAAATATAGTTACTGTAGGCTTTTATTGTTTCTACATATACTATAAAACTACAAACAATATAAAATGAAGAAATTACTGACCGCATTTTTTATCACGCTCTGCACAGCCATGCAGGCGCAGTACCCCATCACCCCTGTACCGTTCACACAGGTGAAACTCAACGATTCCTTCTGGAGTCCACGCCTGAACGCAAGCCGTGACGTAACGATACCACTGGCTTTCAGCAAGTGTGAGGAAACCGGGCGCTATACCAACTTCACAAACGCCGCCAAGCACCTTGCCGACCCGACACAGGAGTTTCCTGACAAGGGATGGACATTCACCTTCGACGACACCGATCCATACAAGACCATAGAGGGTGCAAGTTACCTGTTGCAGACATTCCCCAACGCAACATACAAAGGCAAGCGCCTCGACAAGTATGTTGACAGCGTTATAGCAGTCATTGGCAGCGGTCAGGAACCCGACGGATACCTCTATACCGCACGCACCAAGTCTCCGTCGAAAACCCACGACTGGGCTGGCAACAAGCGATGGGAGAAGGTTGAAGTCCTCAGCCATGAGTTCTACAACCTCGGTCACCTGCTCGAGGCTGCATGCGCACACTATCAGGCCACAGGCAAGCGCACCCTGCTCGACATCGGCATCAAATACGCTGACTGCGTATGTCGTGAAATCGGTTACGGCGAGAACCAGCTGAAGCTTGTGCCCGGTCATCAGATTGCCGAGATGGGACTCTGCAAACTGTACCTCGTTACCGGCGACAAGAAATACCTCGATCAGGCAAAGTTCTTCCTCGATATGCGCGGCAAGACCGCACGCAAGGATGCCTACTCACAGGCCCATAAGCCTGTAGTAGAACAGGATGAAGCCGTAGGACACGCCGTACGCGCCGAATACATGTACAGTGGTATGGCTGATGTTGCAGCACTTACCGGCGACTCTGCCTACATCAAAGCCATCGACAAAATCTGGGAGAATATCGTGCAGAAGAAATACTACATCACCGGTGGTGTGGGTGCCCGCCACTCCGGCGAAGCATTCGGCAGCAACTACGAACTGCCAAACGCCTCTGCCTACTGCGAGACCTGCGCTCAGATTGGCAATGTTTACACCAACTACCGCCTGTTCCTGCTGCACGGCGAGTCTAAATACTACGATGTAATAGAGCGCACTCTCTACAACGCGCTTATCTCCGGCATCAGCATCGAGGGCGACGGTTTCTTCTACCCCAACCCACTGTCATGCCGCGAGGAGGCACAATATGCACGCAAGCCGTGGTTCGGCTGTGCCTGCTGCCCTTCAAACATCTGCCGTTTCATACCATCAGTGCCGGGCTATGCCTACGCCTGCAAGGACAAGAACCTGTATGTCAACCTCTTCATGGGCAACACTGCCGACATGAAGGTCAACGGCAAGAGTGTGACACTAAAGCAGGAAACAACATACCCATCCAACGGCGACATCAAGATAACCGTAGCAAAGGGTGGCGGCGACTTCAACCTCTGCGTGCGCATACCGGGATGGGTGCGCGGCGAAGTGGTACCGAGCGACCTCTATTCGTTTGTTGACGGCAAGCACCTCGACTACTGCATCAAGGTCAACGGCAAGGAAATCATCGACAGCAACGACAAGGCTCATGCCCTGAACAACGGCTATGCCGTGATAAACCGTACATGGAAGAAAGGCGACGTGGTGGAGGTACACTTCGACATGGAGCCACGCCTCGTGAAAGCCAACGACAAGGTAAGGGACGACCTCGGCCGCCTTGCCGTAGAGCGCGGACCGCTGGTATATTGTGCAGAGTGGCCTGACAACGATGCCGACGTAAGCACATATCTCCTCAATCAGCACCCACAGCTCAGCATGGGCAAGGACATACAGATTGTAGAGGGCCATACCGTACATTCCATCACCACCGATGCACAGACACTGTCTATCGGCACTGACGGCAAACTGAAGACCGCTGACGCCAAACTCACCCTCATTCCATATTACGCATGGGACCACCGCGGACAGAAAGGCGGCATGGACGTATGGCTGCCAGCCACCGTGGGTGCAGCCTCTGCCACACACGTTACGGCAGAGAAGCAGGCCGACAACGGTTTCTTCGGAAAATAAACAGACATACCGTCAAACAGGCCTTTGCATACGCAAAGCATTATTATAACTTTGCGCCGTCTGCATACGTGCAGACGGCGCAAAAACTTTTCATGCAACTAACATGAAGCATACCGTCAACAAGAAAAAAACGCACTCCGCAACATGACTTTTGAGAATATTGAAAGAGAGAATTGAGAATTCTGTTCAATCTTACAATCTAAAAATAAGACACTTATGATTAAACGGGGGTAATTCTTTATAATGGACATTGGGAATCTACTATACAAATAATACGAAAGCACCTTATCATATTCTAATAGCTTTAATCCCTCCCATCATATTACGTAATATGACAGGAGGGATTATTTGTTTGAGGATTAACCTTGTAGCCATGGGACACCATAGTCTGATTCCATATCTTCTGCAGCAAAGAAATCATCAGGTGGTAAAATTATTTTGGCCTTTGACAACCTTTCAAGATAATTTGAACGAACATTTGCATCCTCTATTTCTTCTCTTCTCGCTTTGCTTATAGACAGAAACTCTTCTTCTATTTCCAAACCAAGATATTTTCTACCAAGCAAGTTGGCAGCAATACCCGTTGTAGCACTTCCGTTGAAGGGATCTAATATCCACGCCCTAGGTTGAGTACTCGCCTGAATCAGTCTTGCCAAAACTCCTAATGGCTTTTGTGTAGGATGCTTACCGCATGATTTCTCCCAACGTCCTATTGCTGGCAACTGCCACACATCGGTCATCTGCTTATTACCATTAAGTAGCTTCATCAAATCATAATTGTAGTAGTGAGCAACTTTTGGCGACTTTCTCGCCCAAATGATAAATTCTGTTGAGTAAGTGAAGTATCGGCAAGATATATTTGGTGGAGGGTTTGTTTTGGCCCAAGTTATTACATTCAATATCTTGAAGCCGAGTTTCAATAGCTGCTGTTGAACACTGAAAATATTATGATGCGTTCCAGAAATCCATATAGTTGCATTATCTTTCATGTGCTCTCGACAGGCGGCCAACCATTTCAAATTAAAAGCATCCATTTCTTCCGGAGTTGTAGGCTTATCCCAATCTCCTTTATCCACGCAAACGACCTTACCACTCTGACACGATATACCTCCACCAGACAAAAAATATGGGGGATCAGCAAACACCATGTCAAAGCCAAATTTAAACTTTGACAATGTATCAACGCAGTCGCCCTGGATAATAGTAAAATCGTTGTTAGGAGATTTATAGTATGATGGTATCATTACCCCTTAACTTCTTGAAGAAAAAACTTAATACTTGTAAGATTATAGATACTTGGAATAATATTATATGCTTCCTGCAATTTGTTCCTTGCACTTTTCCAACCTATACCATCAGTTATCCAAACGAATTCAAAGCCTGGCACGGAATTTATTTTAGGAGCAATATCTGAGTACGAGCGAGCCACCTCATTAAGTTTTGACCCTCCACCACTATAAAAATTCACTTCAATCAGATAAGTCTTTTGAACGGTTTGAATAACAAAATCAAAACGTTTCTCATCATCACCCAACACTTTAGTAATAGCTGGCCATTCACTAGAATAGACCTCTTGTCTATAATCTATATTATTTTTATCAAATACACGAGCAACCATGCCTTCCATAACATGCCCGCTTCTATTCTTACGAGCATTTGTGTCAAGTCCTGTTTCTATGCCAAAAACATAATCTACAAGATCCTTGATTTTCCTTGTTTGAAATATATCTGCCAAACCTGTATTCTCAAGAAATTCCATTACTCCGTCAACAGACTCAAAAAGAGAATCCATAACAACACATTTTCCAATGCTATTAAGAACCTTTTTCTTACCTTCACTACGAACCGCAATAAGAATATCCATGACATCAAAAGCAGACTTGTCACGATTCCATATCGTTTCCACCGACTTTCGCATATCATCAGAGCCTATAAGACTATTCAACATGCATAGGCTTAGCTTTATATTCTCAACATTCTGCGCAATTTTATCAAAGTCACAGAAGAAATCAAGGGTTTGGTTTGTCTCTTGCAGCTGAGACATAAATTCATCAAAGTCTTTCATTATTTGTCATTGATTTACGGCTAAAGCAAATTCATGCTGAGAAATTATTTTTTTGCTAGCTTTAAGTTTAAGCAAACTTGTTTTTGTACAATTCCTCGTTTCTTGATAGTTGTGAACTAATATTTCTGTCAATTTTCCTCGCTTATTCGGATTTGAATTGATGCTTCTAGACGCCCACACACGTTCTATCTGATATGCCTGATATAGCACATCAAAGAAGTTATCTTCCTCATTTTTTCCCTTACAATCGGAGTTGCTTAGCATGAACTTATAGCCGGAACTATTAATTCTATCACAAAATTCTTTCAAACGAATTTGCGCATCATCATTGAATGATTCTTTTGTGTAATCATTAAAACTTGAAGTGTCACTAAGAGGACGATATGGTGGGTCAAAATAAAAAAATGTATTGCCCTGCGCATGTTCAAATGTTTCCTCAAAGTCACCATTTAATATTACAACGCGTTGCAACAACTCGCTATCTTTCCTTATCGTTTCAGCATCACATATTGTTGGGTTTGTGTATTTACCAAAAGGCACATTAAATAGTCCTTTCTTGTTTACGCGATATAGCCCGTTAAAACAAGTCCTATTCAAGAAAATAAATTTTGTTGTATTCTCAATCGGTTCAAGATTCTTTTCATTATATCTGTCTCGAACCGCCATAAAGAATTCTCTTCTTGCATCTTCTGATTCAAGCGCAAGATAAGCTTTCTCTATATCTTTTAAAGAGTCTATCAATTGCTCTGGCGTATCTCTAACAGTACGATAACAATTTGTCAAATCTGAATTTATATCATTGATAATCGCATGTTTGATATTAGGATAACGCTGAAGCATATAAAAGAGCATTGCTCCACCACCAACAAATGGCTCTATGTACGTAACATTTTTCCAGTTACCAAAGTCAGCTGGGAGTTGCTCATCCAGTTGTTCTATGAGCTGACTCTTCCCACCAACCCATTTGATAAAAGGTTTTGCTTTTGCCATATTCCCTATTGTTTAATTATTCCTTGCGTATTTCTTTTGTAGCAAAGAATCATTGACAAATGCAAAGTTACAAAGATTTTCTGAATGAAACAAAATTTGGTTTATAAATATTTTAAACTGATCTCATTTTATTCCCTTTTATTAATTTTATCCCACAATTTGCACTCTACCAGTGCACTTTTTGTTAAAAATTGCACTCGACGAGTGCGTTTTTCGCAAAAAGTTGCACTCGTTTGGTGCATTTTTTGTAACTTTGCAACATAAAATCATTTCAACACACATAATTTATGGAACATCTGATAGCTAATTACAGAAAACTGCTGGACGAGACTCCTACAGACTTTCACCGGTATATCTACGACAAAGTGAACTGGGCTAACCGCCTTGTAGGCATCGTTGGTCCGCGCGGCGTAGGCAAGACTACTCTTTTACTGCAATATATCAAGGAGAATATGAATACTGACGACACACTATATGTGACGGCAGAGGATTTCTATTTCTCCAGACACAGACTGACAGAACTTGCTGATGAGTTCACAAAGATGGGCGGCAAGCATCTCTTCGTGGACGAGATACATAAGCATGAGGATTGGTCAAGGGAACTGAAACTGATATATGACTATCATAAGGAGCTGCAAGTGGTGTTCACTGGTTCGTCTGTACTCGACATTACAAAAGGCGCCACATCCGACCTGTCACGCCGCGCCATAATCTATAACATGCAGGGGTTGTCATGGCGAGAGTATCTCAGCATGTTCCACAATATTGAGATACCACAGTATCCGCTTGATGACATATTGCAAAACAAGATTTCCCTGCCTAAGGATTTCAGACCGCTTGTCTTCTTCCGCAAGTATCTGAGAAAAGGATATTACCCTTTCGCAGGAGAAGATGATTATGATAAGCGACTCTTTGCCGTAATCACAAAAACCCTGGAGGTTGACATTCCACAATATGCAAACCTTAGTGTTTCCATATCAAGGAAACTCAGACACTTGCTTGCAGTAATAGCAGAAAGTGTACCGTTCAAGCCAAACATGACATCCATAGCACAAGTACTCGGTATCAGCCGCAATAACGTTGCCGACTATCTGTTGCTCATGGAAGAGGCTGGCATGATAGGACAACTGCGAGACTCTACCAGTGGCATACGCGGTCTTGGCAAGGTGAACAAGGTTTATCTCGACAATCCGAACCTTATCTACACCCTTGTGCCAGAGAAGGCAGAAATAGGCAATGTGCGTGAGACATTTTTCTATAACCAGATGCGGGTAAACAACGAAGTGATATGCTCCCCTGTATCTGATTTCCTTATCAACGGTCACACCTTTGAGGTTGGCGGAAAGGGAAAAGGTAAGAAACAAATAGCCGATTTGCCAGACAGTTATATAGTGAAAGATGATATTGAATACGGCTATGGCAACGTGATACCGTTATGGGCATTTGGTTTAAACTACTAGGCTTTCGTGGCTTCTGCAAACATTCACTCTGAACAAAGGCACAGGGATATTATGCTACCTGCGGGAACATGTTAGAAACGAATTATCATGATTAATATTTTGAAACGAATTATTCTAATTGGTCCTAATTAAAGGTGGGTTCTAAAAATTCCCACGAGTTAAATTAGTCAATTATATGAATATCATTATGTCATCTTTTTGTTTTCTTTCGGTGCAAACTGTTAACTTCTGCGGTCACATAGCCCGCTATGCTCCCTTATCAGCAAACATTTTGCCCTCGAAATAAATTCAAAAATCTGACAGTGGTAATTATTAGAACCCACCTAAAATCATTATTATTGAAATTATGATACATTATGGTAATTCGTTTCTAAAAATACAGATAGAATGTTTCTTCAACCACGAATTCACACGGATTTTCACGAATGCCTACCGGAAGGAATAATTTGTGTGATTTTGCGATAATTCGTGGTTAAAGTTCATGATGGCTAAAATGTATTAGACTATATGAACAAGAAGACGCAATGTCCCTTAACTCCTGCGGCTGAAAGCAGCAATAACTTCCCTTAACTCCCTTTTATTCCCAAACAAAATTTGTCGAAAATTATTCTATAACTCCGATTTTAACACTCCATACGTTATAATTTTAACACTACGCAGAAATATATGCGTGGGCTAACTGGTCAGGAGGGCGCAGAAATGCGTTCTCCTTTTTTATATATCACCAGATAATTTTCCCCACCTGGCACAGAGGAATGCAAAAGCATAGCTATTATGCAAGCGAAGATTGATTTTCTGACAACAAAATCTATAATGCAGCATCATAATAGCAATCACTTTACCATGTAAAAGCTATCATATTACAGTGTGAAAGCTATCATATCACATGGTAAAAGGTATGCTTTTACACCTGCCAGGCATGGAGAAGTCGTTTTTAAGGCAGAAACAGAGCAACAAAACATTTATTCAATAACTCCACCATTTAACATTTTGAATGTTTCTTAACGTTTCATACTGACAGGCAGAACTGACATACATAGCATTACCATGAACCAAAACTTGAAGAAAGATAATTTTTTTACATATAAAAAATAAGAAAATGCATCAAAATTTGTCCCATTAATCTTTTTTTATTAATTTTGTACCGACAACAGTGATTGTCGGTGCAAAAAAAAATCAGACGCGAACAATAATCAAATCTAACACAACCCAAAAACCATGAGCCTAACGCAGAAAACCACATGCTGGTATCTAAGCAAGGAAGCACTACCATATTGGTGCATATTGACGCTTGACACATTTACTGTCATGGCTTTCTATGTTTTCGCCTATTACTGCGTACTGGGTGGTAATGGCGTAATCCAACATTTCTGGCCGAAATTAGGATATATAGCGCTGATATCGTTGTTCCATATCATTTTCTTCAGAGTATTTCACATCTACAGCAACATCATACGCTATTCCACCTTCATTGACTTGCGCGACGTATTGTTCGCCAACATCGGCGCATCGGTAATAGCAATGATTATCCGCCTGACACTGGCATCACAGCCAGACTCCTATTTTCCGTGCCTGCGCATCATCATAACTGCATGCTGTCTTGCTACAGCTGCCATGTGTGCATGGAGAATACTCGTAAAAACCATGTATGACACACATACCAGCAATGCCAATGCAAAGCCCACATTCATTTACGGAGCCCGCGAAGGAGCGGTGAGCATTGTGAAAGGCATACGTAGCAAGCAAGACTCACGATATAGGATAAAGGGACTGATAACTCCCGACAATCAGGTAATGCCTGGCAGCTATGTGGCGGGAATACCTGTATATGCAAAAAACTCATGCTTGGTAGCCACATTAAAGAATAGTGGCATCAAGAATCTTATTGTATCACCATTGTATATCGACGAATTCCGTGAAGACGACCATTTCATTAACGAACTGATACAGGCCGGCATAAAGATATACATGCCACAGGAGGATGTCACATGGGACGGGAGCAGCGCTCTCAACACATCTTCATTGCATCAGATAAGCATTGAGGACCTTCTGCCGCGCGACAAGATTGAGATAAACATGGATGCAATAGGACAGTTGCTCACTGGCAAGAAAATAATGATAACAGGTGCAGCTGGCAGCATCGGCAGCGAGTTGGTGAAACAGGTTGCCATGTTCAAGCCAGAGGAGATGATACTGATAGACCAGGCAGAAACGCCTATGCACGACATAAGGCGAATGATGGCACAGGATTTTCCCGACATCAAGGCTCACACCATAGTAACCAACATAGCCAAGTCCCAGCGCATGGAACAGGTGTTCAGCAAATACAGACCTGACTACGTGTTCCACGCAGCAGCATACAAGCATGTGCCTATGATGGAGGACAACCCAGAAGAAGCCGTACAGAACAACATCTACGGCACGCGTATCATGGCAGACCTCGCCGTGAAATACGGCACGCGTAAGTTTGTCATGATATCTACCGACAAAGCCGTGAACCCCACCAACGTCATGGGCTGCTCCAAGCGCATCTGCGAGATATACTGCCAGTCGCTCAACTCTGAGATACAGAAGCCCGACTGCGCTATCAAACAGGAGAACGGAGAGAAAGCCATCACACAGTTTGTCACCACGCGTTTCGGCAACGTACTTGGCAGCAACGGTTCAGTAATACCTATCTTCAAGGAACAGATAGCCCACGGAGGTCCCGTCACCGTGACGCATCCCGACATCATACGCTACTTCATGCTGATACCAGAGGCATGCAAACTCGTACTTGAAGCCGGCACATTCGGAAAGGGCGGCGAGATATTCGTCTTTGACATGGGCAAGCCCGTCAAGATTGTTGACCTTGCAAAACGAATGATTGCATATTCTAAAGTCCCGAATATAGAAATAAAGTTCACCGGACTGCGTGACGGCGAGAAACTGTATGAGGAGGTGCTCAGCGATTCAGAGACGACACTGCCCACCACCCATCCGAAGATTCGCGTGGCAAAGGTGCGTGAATATTCATACGCTGAGGCATTGCAGAACGAGGAGCGGTTGCTCAAGGCCAGCTTCACCTACGACGACATGGCTGTGGTGAAGATAATGAAAGAAATAGTACCTGAGTTCAAATCACGCCATTCGAAATACGAGTCGCTGGACTAAATGCCTGAGTGAAGCATACACACTCTGCAACAAACAGAGTAAGGAAAACAAAAATCCCCTGATGCAGATGCACCAGGGGATTTCCAATATATCTATTAATCTATACCTTAGCAATTAGAGGTTTGGATTCATTGTCTTCCAGTCAGCCACTGCTGGGATGATGCCGAGAGAAATGATTTCGTCACGCATCTTCTGCAGGTGCTCGTAAGAAGAGTTGAGGGCAGCCATCTCGTCAGCTGTACCAACAGGCTTTGTGAAGCTTACGCCATCCTTTGTGATCTTTGTAGGCATAGCCATCATCACGTTCTTGTAACCGCACTCGTCGCAGTTTACATAGCAGCCAGCAGGCAGTGTGAACTCTGCGCCACCCATTGCAGCCTCAATCATCTTCACAGCCTGGTATGCAGGGCTCTGGAATGAAGAGCGGCCACGGAGCTTGATGATGTTAGAACCACCCTGGATGGTGTTGTGCTTGATTTCAGCCCAACGCTCTGCAGAAAGAGGGAGGTCAGCCAATGCACGGCCGTCAACCTTCACCTGAGAAGCGAATACAGCCATCTGCTCACCGTGACCACCGTATGTGTGTGCACCGGTAACCTTGTCCTGCTGTACGTTGAACTCCTTAGCCAACTGCTGCTGCAGACGAGTAGAGTCGAGAGCTGCAAGAGATGTCAGCTGGTTTGGCTTCAGACCAGAGTGGATGAGAGCTGTGAGAGCAGTAACGTCTGCAGGGTTGAAAATAACCACTACGTGCTTTACGTCTGGGCAGTACTGCTTGATGAAATCACCAAACTGTGCAGCAATCTGGCAGTTGCCTTTCAGCAGATCCTCACGTGTCATGCCCTCCTTACGTGGAGCACCACCTGAAGAAATGATGTACTTGGCGTCAGTGAAAGCCTCCTTAGGGTCAACAGTCCATGTGATGTTTGCACCAGGGAAAGCGCAGTGCGCCATCTCGTCAGCAACACCGTGAACACCTGGCTCGAAGATGTCGTAAAGACAGATGTTAGGAGTGAGACCCAGCATAAGAGCTGACTGAACCATGTTAGAACCAATCATACCGCCTGCACCGACGATAGTAAGCTTTTCGTTTGTTAAAAATTCCATAATCGTTATACCTAATTACAATTTCAATTTGCTACTGCTATATTATCGCACGAAGCTAACAACGAGTGTCTGAAAAACAGGCTCGTGGTCGCTTTTGCGAGTGCAATACTATCGCACGAAGCAAACAACGAGTGTCTGAAAAACAGGCTCGTGGTCGCTTTTGCGAGTTTGCGAGTGCAAAGGTAGTAAAAAAATGGCAAAGGGCAAACGGTTTTACTCCTTCTTTAAGTTTTTAAGAAAAAAACAATAAAGTTTGCCAACTCTGTATTGCACTTTCAAAAAAAATGATTAACTTTGTATGCGAGAATCATGAACTCGATACTTGACCAAGACATAATGTACCTGCCGGGCGTCGGTCCGTCGCGCAAGAAGATACTCAGCAAGGAACTGGGTATAGAGAGTTTTGGCGACATGCTTGAATACTATCCATACAAGTATGTTGACCGCAGCAGGATATATTCCGTGCGCGAACTCACACCCGACATGCCTTTCGTACAGTTGAAGGGAAAGATACTTTCATTTGAGACCTTTGACATGGGACCTCGCAAGCAACGGCTCGTGGGGCATTTCTCCGACGGAATGGGAGTCATCGACCTCGTATGGTTCTCAAGCGTGAAATGGGTTATACAAAACTATAAGGTGGGGAAAGAGTACATCATATTCGGCAAACCAGGAATATTCAACAGCCGATACCAGATAACGCACCCTGAAATCGATGATGCCTCATCACTTGAACTAAACAGCATGGGAATGCAGCCATACTACGTTACCACGGAGAAAATGAAGAAGGCTGGCATCACATCACGCACCATGGAACGTCTGATGAAAACAATGCTGTCGAAACTGCCGACCCTAAACGAGACACTACCCACCTACATCACCAACCCTCTGCATCTTGTAAGCCGCGACGAGGCAGTGCGTGGAGTTCATTACCCGCACAATCAATATGAGATGCAGCATGCACGCGAGCGACTGAAGTTCGAGGAATTGTTCTACGTGCAGCTCAACATACTGCGATACACCGCCGGCAACAGAAGGAAATATCGCGGTTATCTCATGCCGAAAGTGGGTAAGGAATTCAACGAATTCTATCGTGAGAACCTGCCGTTCAGCCTGACCGGAGCACAGAAGCGCGTGATGCATGAGATACAGAAGGACATGAATACCGGCCGCCAGATGAACCGTCTCGTACAAGGTGACGTAGGTTCCGGCAAGACTCTTGTGGCACTGATGGCGATGCTGCTTGCCGTTGACAATGGTTTTCAGGCAGTGATGATGGCTCCCACCGAGATACTTGCCGAGCAGCATCTGAGCACCATACGCGAGTTTCTCAAGGGCATGGACGTGAATGTGGAGTTGCTCACTGGCGTCGTTAAGGGAAAGAAGCGCAAGGAGGTCATGGAAGGCCTCATCAGCGGCGACGTGAAAATCCTTGTCGGCACACACGCTGTGATAGAAGACAACGTGCAATTCCGAAATCTTGGATTGGCAGTAATTGACGAACAGCACCGATTCGGTGTGGCCCAGCGCGCACGACTGTGGGCAAAAAACGACAACCCGCCACATATCCTCGTAATGACAGCTACACCAATCCCACGCACCCTTGCAATGACAATCTATGGGGACCTTGACGTGAGCGTCATCGACGAATTGCCACCCGGACGCAAGCCTATACAGACTCTCCACCGCTTTGAAGACCAAACCGTGAGCCTTTACCAAGGCATTCGCCATGAGGTTGCAAAGGGACGGCAGGTATATGTAGTATATCCTCTTATAAAGGAGAGCGAGAAGATGGACCTGCAAGACCTTGAAGCTGGTTTCAAACATCTGCAGGATGTCTTCCCCGAATACCGCATGAGCAAGGTACACGGCAAGATGAAACCCGCAGAGAAGGAAGAGGAAATGCAGAAATTCGCAAAAGGCGAGACACAGATGCTCGTTGCCACTACCGTCATCGAGGTGGGAGTGAATGTACCTAACGCCAGTGTCATGGTGATCATGGAGGCGCAACGCTTCGGCCTGTCTCAGTTGCACCAGTTGCGTGGCCGTGTGGGCAGAGGTGCAGACCAGTCTTACTGCATACTGGTGAGTGGTCGCGAATTATCGTCAGAAACGCGTAAACGACTTGACATCATGTGTGAAACTAATGATGGTTTCCGCATTGCCGAAGCAGACTTGAAGTTGCGTGGCCCCGGCGACCTTGAAGGTACGCAGCAGAGCGGCATGGCCTTCGACCTTAAGATTGCGAACATTGCGCAGGATGGACAGTTGGTGCAGCTGGCACGTGACGAGGCACAGAAAATCATCGACAGCGACCCAGAACTGTCTTCTACGGAGCACGCTCCACTACTGGCCAGACTTAAAGAGATACGCAAATCAAACATAGACTGGGGAGGAATCAGTTGAGTTAAGAGTTAAGAATTAAGAGTTAAGAATTAATATTTGCAATAACAACTATACTAATTATACCAATGACATACAGGAATCTTACACTTGATGAGATAGCGCAGTTACGCGAGCAGGGATGCCGCAGTGACAATTGGGAATCTATCAGCGTGGCTGATGGCTTCTGTGCTAAAGATATCAGGAACGTCCGTTTCGAGGGCGAAATACAAATCGGCAACGACGTCAGGATTGAAAACGTCGGCATAATACGCACCACAGACGGAGCAAGTTTCGGTGAAGGTGTATGCGTGAGTGTGAAAAACGAGGCTGGCGACGGCAACGTCATTCTTTACAGCGCACTGACAGCACAGACTGCCGCCCTCATGGTTCGCAGTGCAGACAACAGCGAGCTGTTCGGCAAACTGCGCCAGATGGCGAAACGCTATGTGGAGGAGTGCGCCGCAACATGCACCACGATAGGCTCTGGCGTAACCATCACAGATTGCCGCGAACTGACAAACGTCAGCATCGGTGACGACAGCGAACTTTGCGGTGCTTCACGTCTCATAGACTGTACTCTGGTGTCAACGCCTGAGGCTACTGTCTATATAGGTGACGACGTAATAATGGAGAACGTGATAGCACAAGCCGGAGCCACCATCGTTGACGGTGCCAGACTATATGATTCCTTCGTTGGCGAGGCATGCCACATTGGACGAGGTTTCACATCAGAGAACTCTCTGTTCTTCGCCAACTCACACATGGACAACGGCGAGGCATGCGCAGCACTGTGCGGTCCGTTCGCTGTCAGCCACCACAAGTCATCTCTGCTCATAGGCGGTGAATATTCTTTCTACAACGCCGGTTCGGGTACCAACTTTTCAAACCACGCATACAAGATGGGACCGATACACTACGGTACGATGGAACGCGGTGCAAAGACTGCCAGCGGTGCACACATACTGTGGCCAGCCCACATAGGTGCATTCTCAATGGCAATGGGCAAGATAGAGACACACCCCGACACTTCCATGTTCCCATTCTCATACGTCATAGGCGGACCACGCAAGACGAGTCTGAAGCCCGGACAGAATCTCTGCACGGTGGGTACATACCGTGACATCACGAAATGGCCGAAGCGTGACAAGCGCCCGGCATCTGGCAGGCGCTCGCTGATTACCTTCGACTGGCTGTCGCCATACGTGGTGGAGCGCATCAAACGCGCCATCGAAGCACTTGAACGATTGCGCGACGAACAAGGTGAAGACACTGACGAATACATCTGCAATGGGTTCACCATCAGTTCTGCGGCATTGCAGCGAGGCCTGTTCTACTATGACATGGCACTGCGCATGTACGAGGGCACCGACAGTACAACCGAATGGACAGATCTGCTTGGACTGCTGGCACCGGTGGAGACCGTACAGCAGATACAGGAGGACATACTCTCTGGCAACATCTGCACCATCGAAAGCCTGGAAGAGTGCATGCAGGACATTCACGACAGTTACAGCCAGTGGAAAGGCTTTGCCGAGGGCGAGGCAGACCGCGAACAGGCCGTAGAGGAATGGAAGGATGCCATACGCCGCGATGCTGAACGCGAATATGACATGGGTGACGTCAGCGAAGAGCAACTGACAGAGTTTCTTGAGAGCATGTAACAATGCACAATGCACAATGCATAATGCACAATTCATAATGCATAATGCACAATATATAATGCACAATATATAATGCACAATATATAATGTATAATTCATAATTATTTTGAATATGCGGAAGTTAATATCACTTGCAATAATTTCCATTCTTCAATTTTTCAATCCTTCAATTCTGTCACTGCAGGCCGCTGACTACGAGACAGTGCCCGGTGACCCTATGCAGACTCGCATCTACACGCTGAAGAATGGTCTGAAGGTATATCTGTCAGTAAACAAGGAGAAGCCGCGTATCACTGCCCACGTGGCTGTGAACACCGGTTCGCGCAATGACCCGGCAGAGACTACCGGACTGGCTCACTACCTTGAGCACCTGATGTTCAAGGGTACACACCAGTTTGGTACCACCAACTATGCTGCAGAGGAGCCGCTGCTACAGCAGATAAGCGACCTGTATGAGCAATACCGCACGTTGACCGACCCGCAGGAACGCAAGGCGAAATACCATGAGATTGACAGTGTTTCGCAGTTGGCTGCGCAATACAACATTCCGAACGAATATGACAAGATGATGTCGTTGGCGGGTTCAATAGGCACTAATGCATATACGTCGTACGACGTTACATGCTATGTGGAAGACATACCGTCAAACGAGATTGACCGATGGGCCATGCTTCAGGCAGACCGTTTTCAGAACATGGTGATGCGTGGTTTCCACACCGAACTGGAGGCTGTCTATGAGGAGAAGAATATCTCCATGACCAAGGACAGCCGCAAGGCCATCGAGGCTCTGCTGGGCAAGCTGTTCCCCACCCACTCCTACGGCACACAGAGCACCATCGGTACGCAGGAGCATCTGAAGAACCCTTCGCAGGTGAACATACGCAATTACTACAATAAGTATTACCGCCCAAACAACGTGGCTATCTGTATGGCTGGCGACCTTGACCCTGACCAGACCATCGCTATACTCGAGAAGCACTTCGGCTCATGGAAGCCTGGCACAGACATCAGCCCGAGGCAGTTTGCTGCACAGCCCGCCATCACTGCTCCGCAAGACACAACCGTTCTCGGCCTCGAAACAGAGAACATCATGCTCGGCTGGCGCCTTAACGGTGCCTCATCGCTGCAAAACGACACCATAGCCATGATAGACATGCTGCTGAGCAACGGCGACGTGGGTTTGATAGACCTCGACATCAACCAGAAGATGCGCTGTCTATGGGCCGGCAGCGGCATCTGGGAACTGAAGGACTACAGCATATTCCTCTTCCAAGGCACGCCAAACGAAGGGCAGACACTCGACGAAGTGCGCAGCCTGCTGCTCGGCGAACTGGACAAGATAAAGCGCGGCGACTGGGACGAGAAACTGATACACAGCATCGTGGCAAACGAGAAACTCTCTGAACTTAACGCCCTCGACAACAACCGCAGCCGCGTGAGTCAGATGGTTGACTGCTACATCAACGGCACACCATGGAAGCAGCAGGTGGAACGCCTTGACCGCATGGACCGCCTGACCAAGGCCAGTCTCATGCAATGGGCAAAGGAGCACCTGACCGACGGCTTCGTATGCGTATATAAACGCAAGGGCAACGACACCACGATAGTGACAATAGACAAGCCTGAAATCACTGCCATACCGAGCAACCGCGACTTGCGCAGCAAGTTTATCGAAGAGTTTGAAAAGATTGAGGTGGAGCCAATCCATCCGCAGTTCATCGATTTCAGCCGTGATATGCAGAAGGGCAACACTCGCAAGGGATTGCCAATACTCTATAAGAAGAACGAACAGGACGAGCGTTTCACGCTGCAATACCGTTATGAGTTTGGAACCGATGCCGATCGTCGCTACGACGTAGCCGAAGACTATTTTGAATTGATAGGCACGAAAAAACAGAGCATGGAGCAGATAAAGCGCAATTTCTACGACATTGCCTGCTCTTACAGTTTTTCTGTTGAAGACAAATCAATGACACTTACCCTCTCCGGCCTGCAACAGCACATGCCCCAGGCGGTGAAGATGCTTGACGAGATTACCGCCACGCTGAAGCCCGATGCTGAAGTTTACAACCAGTATATCGAACAGGTGCAGAAAGGAAGGATGGAAACGCGCACCAACCAAAATTCATGCTACAATGCATTGGTGCAGTATGGTCTGTACGGAAAGCAGTCGCCTACGCTCGACGTAATGTCTATAAGTGAGATGCGACAGACCGACCCAAGTGTTTTCACCAATCTGATCAAGGACCTCAGCGGACTGAAGCACACCGTGCTTTACTGGGGACCGGCAACCATACAAGAGGTGGCAGACATCATTGACAAGAGTCACAAGACGGCACGCACGCTCGCCGACGTGCCACAGAACAAACGCCGCGAGCGCTCCATAACGACGCACGACGAGGTATACCTCGCCCCATACGATGCCCAGAACATCAACATGCGCATGGTGTATAACGAGAACCGCCCACTGGATCTTAACGACACACCGCTGGTGAGCCTCTTCAATGAATACTTCGGTGGTTCGATGAATGCCATAGTCTTTCAGGAGTTGCGCGAAGCACGCGGACTGGCCTACAATGCGTGGGCTGCATACACAACGCCAAACCACAAGGAAGAGACGGAGTATTACCAGCAGCACATCATATCGCAGAACGACAAACTCATGGACTGCATACGGGTGTTCCGCGAAATCACCGACACACTGCCTGAGTCGCAGGTATTGTTTACCACCGCACAGCAGAGTCTGATGAAGACACTTGCCGCAAACCGTACAACAAAGACTGGCGTACTCGGCAAGTATATCAACGCTCAGCATCTCGGCATAGACTACGACATCAACCGCGCACTCTATGAGCGTATTCCACAGCTGACCTTGCAAGACATCGTGGGCTTCGAGCAGCAGCGTATCAAGGGTAAGCCGCTGCATTACCTCATTCTCGGCGATGAGAAAGTACTCGACATCCCAGCACTTGAAAAGATTGCACCGGTACAACGTCTGACGCTTGACGATATTTTCCCGAAAGCAGAATAAATAAGTGAAAGTAAATAATGTAACGAATACTGAATAGTGAATAATACAGATTACTTTTTGACTGTCATTAAGTCTAATCATCAACGTATTATTCACTATTCATTATTCACTATTCATTATCTACTGACCACTGCTCAGGAACATTATATACAAAAAAAGACACTTATGACTATTTTTCATAAGTGTCTTTTTATTACGATTTGATATGTTTGTCAATCAGAAATAGTAAGCCATACCCAACTGCCAAGAGTTGTACTTACTCTTTACTGTGCCTAAAGCAGCTGTTTTAGTGGCATTCCATACGGTAGCCTCACCAGTCTTGCCGCATGCAATGTTGTAGTTTGCTTTCAGCTCAACATGGCTGAGGATTGTGCAACCGAGACCGATGTTAATGGAGAAGTTGCTGGTGTTCCATTTCCAATCAGCAGCACTTTTGAATATGCTCTTGTCCTTGGCGAAGTTGAATGCCACCTGCGGACCTGCAAACAGGAATACGTCGGCAACAGAACCGAGGCCCCATCCATAGCGTACATTGACAGGGATAGCCAACTGACGGGTTATCATACTCTCTGTTGTGTTAGTGCCCTCTACAGTCACCTCTGTGCTACGCTGGTCATAGAGTGCAGATGCATCCATTGACAGGCCAACGATAGGCACTGTGAACTTTACTGTAGGACCGATATAGAATCCCGCACGGTTGTCCTTTGCAAGATTATTGGTGAAATCACCACTCAGTTTCATATTCACAAGGTTTGCGCCACCACGAAAACCGAACTTCACTTGTGCCTGTGCAGGCATCGCCAAAAGCAACACTGCCGCCATGACGATAGTAGAGTAGATTTTTTTCATAATGTTTTCAAGATTTACTATTGAACAATTCTTTTCTCTATATACTGTTTATTTAGTATTCATATATTATTTGCTATTTGCTTTCTATAACCATTGGTAAATAGTAAAAGTCAATCATAAATAGTAAATAAAATTAGTGTCTCTGTCTGCGCACACTGACACGTGCTGAGCCACTGCCACCTGACGATGATGTGGTACGTGAGCGTTTGCGACTTGCCGTTGCTGCCTTGGTGTCGTTGCCGCTGGCTGTAGCTGATACCTCAGCATTTGCTCCTGCTGCACGACGGTTGGCACGCGATTTCTTCACCTTTGGCTGCGATGCCTCAACCTTGGCAATGGAGTCAAGGGAATCCTTGCGAGCCTTGTCGCCCCAGATATTCTCCTCAAAGGCCTTCAGTTCTGCCTCGATACGCTGCTGTTCCTTTGCCATAGCCGAATCAGTAGGACAGTACTGTGCAAGTGTCTGACCAAGCATGTTGTTGGTCTTGTATATCTTGCCACGATACATATTCTTTACGAAGTAATCATCCATGCTCATTGTTGCGGCATTGTTGATGTCACTTGTCATGATAGTCTGCTTGGTAAGGAACGGAGCTATATCATCGTATTTCACCCAGAAGAGCGGATAGCGTGCCGTACCGTCGCCGAAGTCATCCTCACGGAACATTATCGGGCAGAGTGCTATTACCTTTGTATGGAATGTTGCAGAGTTCTGGTCGAAATATGATGACTCCTTGATGTAATATCCCTTCACCTCGCGCGATGGGATGTCAGAGTTGTCGAGATGAAGTTTGCCACCTTCGTCACGCGTATAATAAATATTGTAGTCATCGAGCAGAGACAGAGGCTTGAGTTGGTTGGAAGCCTCAAACGACTCGTTGCCGTCGATATTGTACTTGTAAGCCTTCACCTGACCTGACAACACGAGTTTGAAGAGGTAAGTGAACAGGTTCATCTGCGAGCCTACCGGTTCTACTGGATAGTACATACCAGAGTTGGAACCCTGCGTGAGATCCAGTTCACGGTATATGTCGCGACGCCACACCACATCCTCACGCATCTGCATGGATGCAGGATATGAAATCTGTGCACGCGTAGTCAGCGTGGTTGGATTCTTACGTGCCGTAGTTCCCGTCTGCGACTGCTGTGTCTGCGGACGACGTCGAGCGGGCTGAGCCTGAATCAAATTATAAGTGAATAATGAAAAGCAAATAACACAGATTACCTTCAATGCTGTTCCACTTATTTCTTTTATCTTATTCATCATATTATATTCTTGTTAAATCATCATTAATTATTTAACCACAACCTCCATACCGCCAGGCAGCGTGCGTGCTATGCCGTCAGGTCCTACGGCATGTACCTGCGTAATGAAGAAACTCTTCGAGCGTGACAGTTTGCGGAACAATTCCATCTGACGTGGGGAGAACGAAGCTCCGTTGCTGACGATAGGCACACGGTTACCCATGTTGTCGAAGAATACCGCCACAAAGCTTGTTACCTTGAATTCTATATCGAGCAGTCCGTCGTCAATGGCTGCGCGCAGCGTGGTAACGCCCATAAGGTCACCTTTGGCCATATTGCCACCCTTGAAACGGTTATCTCCCACTTTGATGTAAGGTGTTGGGTCAGGAAGCTTGCGCACATGGAAAGTGAAAGAACCCATCCTTACTGGCTTTCCTGTTGCCATACTTGAAACAGTGATGGTAACATCCTGTCCTACAGCTGACGGACGAGCAATATAGTGTCCTGCACCTGTTGGAGTAAACGAGCCGCCGGTCATTGTTGCCGATACCTTATTAAGCGGTACACCCGGTATGCTGACGGATATTGGGTTGTTGAAACCAGCATACAAGACGTTCATAAGGTCTGCCGATACTGTCGCAGATGGATCAACAACAGTGTATTTCTGTTCGAAATCACGGCGCAATATCTGACCTCCGCCGTCCTTCATCGTCATATAACCCGAAAGGGTGAAATCGCCGGTCTTGCCTGGCATGAACTCGTATGTATTGTTGCGCAGTTCCACCTTGCGGCCTCCGATATACACCTCCGGCTGCTGTGTAGTATCAATGGCAGCCATCACTATCTGTGCAGAGAACTTATCGCCGCGTATCACTGTTTTGGCATCAGGTATTACGAAGGCGTCGAGTTTGTTTACGCGTATATCCTTGATGTCGATATTGCTCACCAATGTATGCAACACCTCACCCTCAGCATAGCGTACGTCGTTCTGCAACTTTGACAGCAGAGTGACTGCTGCAGCTACAGGCATCTGCTCAAACATATATTCCTGCCAGTTCTTACCGAGAGCCTTTGCCTTTGGCGATACCTCGGTTGACAGGTTGCCTTCGATGATTTTGCGCAGACGCTCGTCTTTAAGCAATCCGATGCAACGGGTGCGATAGTCCTCTATCATCTTCTGCAACTTCGGACCTTTGCCTCTACCTGGTGACAGCATCACCTGAGATGCAGCCTCAAGGTCTTCGCGGTTTTCTATGTTGTGGATGTCGCCGTCCTTTCCGTCGGCTTCCTTAACTATCGCCACTTTCAATTCCTCAGCGAAGTTGTAGAGTTCGTCACTCATCTTCTTCACCTGCTGCGCTTTCTCATACCATTCACGCGTCTTCTGCGGATTGGCCTTCATCTGCGCATCGAAATCGGCGTATATTCCAAGGTTCTCCTTCGTAGCATTGACGGTAGAGCGGTCAAGACCCTCCGATACAATAGAGAAGCCGTTGAGCACCTCCGTGGAGACGTTCATCGCAAGCATCGCCATCAACACCACATACATGAGGTTGATCATCTTCTGACGAGGAGAAACTGGTCTTTTCTTTATTGCCATCTTATTCTGGTTGTTTGGTCGTTTAGTTCTAATGTTATAGAGAGATTACATGATATTCCCAATTTCCTGAACGACTAATTTCCTAAACCACTGTTTGCACCTGGCATATTCACTGTCATGGCCTCAATCATTCGTGTATAGATGCTGTTGAGTTCCTGTATCTTCTGTGCCATGATGCGTGTCTGCTCATTGATGGAGTCTTGTGTAGTAATCTGCTGTGATGCAGACTTAAGCTGCATCTCGTAAACACGTGCAATGCCAGTGAGTGTACGGTTGAGATTTTCCATCTCCTCGCTGTCTGTAGAGAGACGGGAAGTGAGTTGACCAACCTTCTCGAGCATCTCGTTGAGTTCAGCAAGACGCTCTATATATGCCTTTGTCACCACCTCCATCTCGGCTGCAGTCTCGCGAGACACTGCCGGTGCCGGAGTGATAATCTGGGGAGCTGAAGGCTTTGCAGAGCTCTCTGTATTGTCAGTATGTTCAGAGTATTCTGATTGTTCAGAATTGTCAGAGTGTTCAGTTTCTCCAGTAAAGCCTGAGATAACAGAAGATGGTTTCTCTGATGAACCACCAACCACTGATGAGCCACCGCCAACGACACCGCCAACAACGCCGCCAGTACTGCCACCACCGCCAATGATTATCGTTCCGTTGCCAGGAACATTGCTTGTTGCAGCAGTCTGAACAGTGCCAGATACAGATGCTCCATCTGCAGAGCCACCGCCACCTATTACTATTGTGCCGCCTGATGCACCACCGCCGATGTTGCCGCCGCCGACACTGCCGCCACCAACTATGACTGGTGCTGAACCACCACCAGAAACTGCAGGTGAAACAACCGGAGTCTCAGTTGTCGTAGCCTGTGGCTTGCCCTGTGGCTGTGAGTATGGATGCTGCTGTATTGCAGGGTTCTGCTGCACTGGCTGTGTTGCAGGTGCGCCCAATGGATTGACAGCCACGTCATCAATGACATTGTCAGACATGTGGTTGTCAAGTGCCATATCAATTGTTGACTTGTCAAACGGACGGTCGAATGCTGAGATGAAGAACACTATGACCTCAGTACCCATACCTATGAAAAGCATAAGGTTTGCACCCGGCAGGTGAGTCAGTTTAAACAGGGTTCCGAGGATTACGACTGCCGCACCCCATGAATAAGCGTAGTTCAGGAATGTCTGTCCCGGTACGCTGTCCATCCATTTCTGCAGGAAGTAGATGAAATTTATTTTGCTATATTTTGACATATACTTATTAACTATGAATATACTTTTATGCTTGAGAACAACTCAAAACCATGAACTATGAATTGTTATCACCTTTTCTTCTTTCCTTTGGCATTCATACTTGGCGAACTTGCCAGTGAACGCACGCAACGGAAGCCGATGTATGAGCGCGGCTGGTTCTGGTATTCCCATGAGCGCCATGCCGAGCGTATGTGGCTTTCAGGGTCTTTCCATGAGCCGCCACGCACCGACTTCTTCTTCATCTTATACGGGTCTTCCTTCGCTGCCTTGTATTCCAACTGAGGGTTGAGGTCGTTCATTGCCTCCACACCTGCTTCGGTGTATATTGTGGAAGTCCATTCTGCCACGTTGCCCGCCATGTCATACAGTCCATTGCTGTTGGCAGCATATAATCCCGTCTTACTCGTTATGAGGTTGCCGTCCTTAGTGTAGTTGCCACGGTCGGGCTTGAAGTTTGCAAAGAAACATCCGTCGCCGTTCTTCACGTCAGGATTCTCCCACGGGAACTCCGTGCCGTCCTTACCGCGAGCAGCATATTCCCATTCTGCCTCGGTCGGCAGACGGTAGCGTTGCACATAGCGTGCCGCACCTGACAGACCCTTCAGCAGATAGTCTGTGCGCCATGCACAGAAAGCATTTGCCTGTTCCCATGTCACGCCGACTACTGGATAGTCGTTGTATGTGGGGTTGCTGAAATAGTTGCGCAGATACATCTCATTGTCACTGTTGGTAAAGTCGTTCACCCAACAAGTGGTGTCAGGATATACATTAACTATATATGTATTCACGAAATCCCACGGACCAGACAGCGGACGGTTGATGGTCTCACGTATTATCTTGCCCTCGTCGTCAATATATGCAGTATCCTTTGAAATCATCACCACCTCGTTAGGATCGACAGTAATGTCGGTGTTAAGGTTACGTTCCTCCGGGTTTATACGGTTACGACGCAGTGCCGCCGTGGTGTAGTCATAAATCTCATAACGGTAGTTCAACTGCCTGTAGTCAAGCAGTTTCTCACCCGTCACCGGGTTAGACACGTACATACTCTCTATGGCACGCTGTTCGTCCTCGTTAGGCTTGCGTGGCAACGGCTTCTTCCAGTTTATCTGCGGCGTGATAGGATCACCGTTCTTATCCTCCGTAATCATGTACGTCTCATCACCACCGTATGCGGGGTCTGCCAGACGAGTGCGCAGGATGCTGTCACGCACCCACATTACGAACTGTCTGTATTTTGCGTTACTTACCTCTGTTTCATCCATCCAGAATCCGTCAACCGACACATCCTTTTCTGGAGTCATCTTGCCCCACAGAGAATCATTCTTGCTCTGTATGCCCATGTGCAGGAAACCACGATTCACGAGTGTCATACCGTATGGTGTCGGTTCCTGGAATCCACGTCCCGTGCTGATACCTGTAACCTCACCTCCGCGTTGCGACTGTGACAGTTTTCCTCCGAAACAACCTGTAAGGACAAGGCAGAATGCAAGCATAACACCCAGTCCTGCGCCCTTTCCAAGAGAAGGGCATAATATGTGTTTGTCTTTATTCATGTATCTTGTTTTTTCTTTTTCTTCAGTTGTATATCATAATGTCCTTGTAGTCTGATGCCGGTTCTTACCTCTCTTGCCAAGTTCTATATCGGTTTGATAGCCAACAAAAAGCTCATGAGAACCGTTTTTAATGCTTATGCCGTTTGTAAACATCTCAAAAGAGTATCCCACCACTACACCATGGAACTTACCTCCTACGAGCAATGTCGCAGAGTTTGTGGGGCTGTACCCTATACCTGCATACATCATCTGGTCGTCGTATGTATATATGACACGTCCCGTCACGTCAGCACGATATGCCACAAGGTCGCTCTGCACGAGCGCTGATGCTGCTACTTTCAGCAGAGGGTTTGGCAACTGGAATGTCATGCCACCCGTAGCATAAAACACTGCATCCACATCAAGTATGTTTGACGTACCCAGTTCTATTGTAGGATATGTCAGATGCAGAGCACTCACGCCTGCATACCAGTTCTTTCTCTGATAGAACAATCCCACGCCGAGGTCGAAGCCGTTGCCGTCCACATCACCCGTTGGAAGAACCCTGTCGCCATCTTCAGCAAATTCCGCCTTTCCGCCTTCCCATTTCTCATCGAGCAGTCCGACAGAGAATCCACCTGACAGCCATCCACCGCCCAACGGCTTACGCAAGGCATATTTCAGGTTTATGCGCTGATGCGTGAACAGACCTATCTGGTCGCTCATTATCTGTGCCCCCACTCCATGCACTTGTTTCAATGCCATAAACGGCACGTCACCCGCTATGGTGAATGTTCGAGGCGCATTCTCAAAACCAGCCAGCGACATAGCATAGGTTGCCGTCACATTCAACTGGTCCTGCTTGCCTACCGTTGCAGGGTTATACAGCGGTTGCAGGTCGAAGTAGTGGGAGAAGTATGGATCATACTGCGCCAGAGCCTTTGCTGACACCAGCGTGAGGATGACAAATAATATGACAAATCTACACTTCTTCACTTTTTAACAAACGCAAAAGGGATGGTTTTATTTCCCATCCCATTGTTTTTTTTCGCCCTGCCTCTCTTTTTTTAACAATTATTGTGCGGAAAAGAAATAAATAAATTGAAGGATTGAAGTTCTAATCACTTAGCAACTTCAATCCTTCAATCCTATGTTGGAACAAATCATTCGTGGGGAGCGTCTTCTGTGCGGAGCAGGCGAAAGTCTTCGCTATATACATCCAACTTGCCGTCGAAGCGCTGCATCGTCAGCTCGTTTGACTTGGTACCCCAGTAACCCTTGTATTTGAACGGTATGACTTCCTTGCCATCCCTGCTTACCGCTCCGAAGGTCTTGCCGTCCTTGGATACCGGCCAGGCAATGCCGCTTAGCGACAGTTTCACATAGACGAAGGGAAACAGGGTGTTGCCGTCAAGGTCTGTACTGCCGTATTTCTCGTCCTTCACACCCACAACCAGATTATCCTTGGTGTTGATGGTGGTGACATCATCATAGATGAACGGAATACGGACGCGTCCGTCGTAACCGAAGGCACCGTAATGCTCCTTGCCGTCCTTTCCCATCTCTGACATGATAATGAAATCATAGTTGGGACGGATGAAATAGATGTTCAAAAGACAGTATTTCTGCGGAATCACCGTCTCTCCCTGCTTATTGATGACGCCCCATCCATACTTGTCTTTATCGGCCACGCGGACTTTCTTGAAGACATCAGGCGTTACCGGTCCGAAACGTGGCGCCTCTGTCACCGCATACAATCCGTTGCCAATGTCGCTGTAGCCTGTATACGTTTTTTTGTTTACGGCTATGGCGGTCAGGTCCTTGAGCAACTTTGCTGGGTCACAGCTGTAGGATTTCACCGACGGGTCAACGTAACTGCTTTGTGCCGCCAGTTCCTTCTTGGCTTCCTCCAGCTGCTGTTTCATCTGGGCTGCCAACTCCGGACTGTTCTTTTCTATCTCGGCAATTTTGTCACTCAGTTCTTTCTGTACCTCCGGTATCTGCGTGTTGATATCCATCTGTGCGGATTCCTGCTGGAAGGTGCTGAAAGTATCCAGTACCTTTCTGTGTTTTACCACTGCATCTTCGGATATCATCAGATACTGTTTCAGGGTATTCTCCTTGTCGGTTCCTCCCGTCGCAACCATGTGAAGCCCGGTAACGTCCAACCAGTCATCCTGTGCAAAAGTCAATCCTCCTGCGGTAAAGAGGATCATCAAAAGAAAGCATAGTCTTTCCATCGTCGTAGATATTTTGTTCCTGTTTAATGGTGGGTTATATAAATTCTCTGAAGCATATCATACATTCATTCGAATATCACGAGTGCAAATTTACGAATTATTTTCCATTCACCAAAGAAAAGAGGAGATATTTTTTCCGACACATTTTCTACAGTATGAAAACTACGCATAACTGTGCATGCCGCCGAGGATGAAATTCACGCCAAAATATGTTGTCAGTACGGTCAAGAATGCACAGATGATATATATGTGGTAAGTGCGCGGATTGCTGAACGTCGGTACTGATGCCCTGTGCAACGGTACGGCATATACCATGAAGGTGATGAGTGCCCATGTCTCCTTCGGGTCCCACGACCAGTATGTGCCCCACGACACGTTTGCCCATACGGCTCCGAGGAAGATGCCTATGCCAAGCAGGAATACTGCTGGATAGAGCAGCAGCATGGAGAGTGCGGTGCTTCTCTCGAGTGCTGCGATGTCATTCTTGCGCAACAGCCACAGCGACTGTATGCCGAGCAGCACCTGCAGGGCAAACAGTGCGTATGCGCACATCACCGTCATGACGTGCACGGAGAGCAGTGGAGATTGCAGTACTGGCATCAGTTGGGTAATCTGCGGTGAACCGCCGGCAAGCATTGCCACGAGCAGACAGAAGGCGGCAATCAGCGTTCCGAAACCTATGATGATGGGGAATTTCCTGTGCAGCAACAATGTGATGACGAGCAGCGCCCATGCCATGAACTGCATGGTCTCGTAGCCGTTGCTGACGGGAATGTGGTTGCCCACCCACCATCTCATGGCCAGCAGTGCGGTGAGATATGCCGCGAGCACAGACACGTATGCAAGCGTGGCATGGCGGAACCATCTTCTCTGTGTGAATCTCCATGAGGCGTTTGTTGCCACACATATCAGCAGGCCCAATGTGAGTGACAGGAATACGACCCAGCGTTGCGAGTTCATCCTGTTGTATGTTATCTCCGCATTGGTGATTGCCTTGGATGGAAGGACAGAGCCAGCCATGTCTTTCTGAAACAGTTTGATTTTGGCTATAATCTCAAAGGCGCGAGGTTGCTGTCCGGTGACTATGCTCTCGGTTAGGAAGTCCATTGCCTGTTTTATGAAGAACTGCTCCTTTACGGGAATGTCTCTCGGCAACACCTGACTGCCTGGGGTGTACCAGTTTATGCTACCCTTTGTTTTATAGGGAAATATGCGCAGCATCTGTCCTTTGTAAAACATCTCCACAACGTGGAATTTCTCGTCGGCATCAAGCAAGCCTTTCCTGTCTTCCACGTTCTTGCCGCTCTGCATGTTGGCAATGGCGTCCTTCAGTTTATATTCATTGTAGTGGTCTATGAAATCACTGTATGACGCCCACTGGCCGTCAATGCCGAGCATACGCTGCACGCTGCTACTTTTTATGCGGATGATTTTCTGTTCTTCCCACGAAGAATAGTATATCATCCAACTCATAAATATCTCATCGGCACTGTAGCCGTTCCATGTTGGTTTGCCCGCAAGCTTCGTCACGAAGTCGGTGGCTACGGTGTTGACAGGACAGATGCGACTGTTATAGAGTACGTTCACAGTCCCGAAACTGTGGGCAACGTCGGCATTCACTATTTCTATGTTGGCAGCAGAAGCACTTGTACCGCAGCACAGCATCATGGCAATGCAAGTTACCTGCATAGCCTTTCTGTAAAGACTCCGCACCTCTGTCTTTCTTGACAACAGTGTGAACACCACACCAAGCAGGAACAACAGGTAACCTGTGTATGTAACGGCTATTCCAATAGGGTCGCGATACACACCAAGCGTAACACCGTTCATGTCTGAATCAAAACTTGACTGAAACAGTCGGTAACTCTCTGCTGTTCCGATGTTGTTCATGGATATTACCACGTCGTGACTCTCTCCATCCTGCTTCACAGAAACCACACTCTGATAATCCTGCGCTGCATCAGTGCCGGGGTAGTTTACCACATTGAATCTCTTCAGTGTCAAAGAAAACGGCAGCGTACTTTCCCCGTCTTTGTTATCGGTATAGCTGTTCAGTGTTTTTCCTGTGCGCAGACTCACCGTGCCACGCTCTGCCATAAGCCATGTGGTCAGTGCACCGGCGAGAATGACGACAAACGAGAAGTGAAGCAAGGCCACCGCCATGCGACGGTAGAGTTTCACCTTCACCATGTAAGCCACCGATGCAGCCGTAAGCAATGCCCACAGCACCACAAACCACCATGCACCGTATATGTTGTCAGAGACGTATGCGGTGCCACGATATTTCTCTATTATCGTAGCAAACCCTATACACACTATGAGGAGTGTGTATAGGGCGTAGATAGATTTCTTAATCACGTATCAGATTATTAAATAGACTCAATGAAATATATAACCTGCTCACGCTGTTTCTTGTTGAGGTTGCGGAACTTCACCACAGCACTGTGAGCATCGCTCGTGCCTCCCTCGCTGTTGCAGCCGTGCCACATGATGGCCTCAAGCACATTGCGTGCGCGACAGTCGTGCATGCGCTCCACGCCACTGCCGCACTTGCCAGCCAGTCCTCGTCCCCACAGCGGTGTGGTGCGGCACCAGCCGGTGCGTATGTCGTTCTTCATCCACAGACGGTGCTGCACGAAATCAGTGTATGGCCATATCTTCTGCTTCGGATAACGAGGCATGTCGCTGTCAGAGAAAAGCAGGTTAGGATCCTGTATATGGTCGTCGCCGGTCTGCCATGACGGACGGTGACATGCTGCACAGCCAATCTGGCTGAACAGTTTCTTACCTTCCTTGAAATCCTCTGTTGTGGTATTGCGTGCTGCCGGTACGGCAAGTCCGCGATGCCATATCATCAGGTTCTTGTATTGCGCCTGAGTCATCTCCGCGTCAAGGCTCTTGCTGGTGAGATAAGCATAGATGTCTTTCTCCAGGTCTCCAGTGTGCCATTCGGGATGTGACTTGGTTGGGTCCACCTTGTTGATATAGTCGGCAAAGCCAGCCTGCACCTCCGGGTCTTTCGACGATTGTGTGGCATAGTAGGTGCCGGCAAGGTCAAGGTAATGGTAGCGGCGGTCAGGACGAGTCACGTTGGTGATGTTCCAGATGGCATTGGCTCCGGCAGCGTCGAGTATAGGACCGCGCGACAATGCGTAGGTATAGCGGCGCACATACTTCGTGCCGTTGCCCTGCAAAGAGTTGCTGTAGTAACTGTTCCATGTATTTGTTGACTGGTTCCACATGGCAGGGTTAAGCGCATCGGTCTTGCCTATGCTGTTGAAAAATTCGCTTTCCTTCACCCACTGCTTTGTGATGGAGTCGTCGGGGATGGCGTCGGTAAGTCCAGTGCCGTAGATACCGATGGTTGACTCAAGCAGCACTCCTATCTCGTTGTTGTATTGTTCCTCGGTCAATGTCACGTCGGTACCGCCGCGCGACACCACGACAGGAGCGTAGAATGCACTGTAGGCAATCTTCACCTCAGGATAGATGAGCGAGTATGTCTCGCCGTCAGGGAACTGGTTGCCCCATTCGTCGGTGTATTCATTCCATGCTATGCTCACCTTGCTCTCGTCAATAGGAGCCTTGAACGGCTTTACGGCACCCGTCTGGGGCATACCTGCCACGGAGCGCACGTAAGCGTTTGTCGTCTTGTCGTAAATCACAAGCAGATAGCCGTTGCGGTGTGTGTCGGCCTTGTACGATGTCTGTCGCGCACCGTGTCCGTAACCAGGATGGCAATAGAGGCATCCGCGGCGCACATAGACGGGACCCAATCCGTGGAAAGCACCCTCGGTGTTGGTGTTGTAGTCTTTCTCGAAAAGATACTCGCCCTCGTTGAAGGCTGTCATCATGTTGGCATTCTCAACCGCCTTGGAAGGTTGCTTGAAGGCAGTGGATGCGTTGACGCTGGTGGTGCCGAGCAGACCGCCGGCATAGTAATCTTCTGGGTAGTCGGTGTTCGTTGGGTCGCCAATATCCCATGAAACGGGTTCATCTGCATCGGATGAAGAACATCCGGTGCAGATGGCTGCGCCCATAAGAACAATACCGAAAATCGATAGTTTGTTCATAATGTGTATGTTTTTGTTTTCTTTATTTATTTGGTCTTGATATCCAGAATTGACTGATAGAGTTTGTAAGCGTTATCGGCAAGTGTGCGATATGTCAGAAGGATGACATTGTCAACATAGTTTGCGTTGATAACCTTGCACTGTGCCTCGACAGTAGCATTTCCTGCATAACCGCTCAATGTAGTCTTCAAAGCCTCAAGAGCATCATCAAGTTCACCGAGAGCATCGATGGCAGCACCGCAAGAAGAATCAGAGTAGTACAGTGCGAAAGGCTTCTTCATGGCATCAATCTTAGCCAGAGCATTGTCAAGCTTTGACTGTACGGCCTCTGCTTGCGACTTCAGTGTACTGTTGTTGCTGTTCAGACAGAAATAGATGAGCGACTTCGCGTTAGGAGTTGTTGCACCCACACCACCGTAGAGAGCGTTCTTACAGCTGATGATGTTGTCGTAGAAGTCGATGATTGAGTTGTAAGCGTATGGAGACTCAATGTATGTAGCATCCTCGCCAGTGTATGGCAGACCGATTTTTGAGTCGCCCACCTCGCCGATGATGTCCTGACATCCGGCAATGATTTCTATTGTAGCATCGAGAGCTGTCTCCCAGTCACCTGTGCCAGGGTTCTTGAATGCCTTGCCGAAGTTTGTGAAGGCGTCAAGTTCCTCAGTCTGCTCGTCGTCATCGTTTACGCCATAGTGCGTGCTGATATAGTTGAGTGCGATGTTGTGGCGGTCAACGTTACTCTCCTGCGAGTCCCATGCAGCCTCGAGGGTTGCCGTTGCGTTGTAGAGGTCTTTTGCCACTGCGCACACATACTTATATTCAAGGTCTGTAATCTGGCTGATGTTGCGTGGCTTTCCCTCGCGGAAGAGCACGTACTCTATGCCGTGGTAACCAAGGATACCCACGCTGGCAGTCTTTATCTGGTTGTCAATGTCATTCATGAACGTGTTGTCGCGCAGCACCTGAGACAAGGCAGCAGCATCTACCGGCCAAGTGTCGGTGTGTGGGTCAATAGAATAAACGTCGGCAGCACCGAAGAGGAAAGCCTCAGTGTTCTCCCAGTTTGCGCGTGCAGTCTTCCAGTCTGCACATGCCTGGTCGAGGGCAGCCTGTGTTCCAGCCACAGTAGAGGTGTTTACATCATCGTCATCAGAGCAGGAAGCAAATCCTGCCACAACTACGGCAGCCATGGCTGCCATTTTTGAAAGATTCTTGATTGTCATTGTTTTATTTTTTTTCGTTATATCGTTATGTCGTTATGTCGCCATCTCGTTATTTCGTTATAACGTTATTTCGTTATAACGGCTTTTTTTCAGAGAAACCATCCGCAATATGTCACGCTCAGGCTGAGGCTTGGCTCATTGTTGTAAGGCTGTATATAGAGCGGACTGTCGGAAGTCAATCCGTTGTTGTTGGGTTTCTTGAAGAAACGGTATGAATACTCACCCTTGAATGTCACCTCCTTGATTGGCGAATAGTTCACACCGAAGGCACAGCGGTATTTCTTTGTGTATTTATACAATGACTTGTAAGTGCCAGATGCCATGCTGTTGTAATGTTCGAAGCGCCCGAACACATAGAACTTCTCATCCTTCTGGCGCAGTTTCTGTATCTGAGAGAATACATTGTAGCCTGCCTCTATGGCATACGCCACAGCATGACTGCCTATGTTGGTATAGTGGTGCGGATTACCGTCCTGGTATTTGTGGTGGGTCCAGTTTGCCTGGTTGTATGAGGAAATGGCATCGGCATCAGCAAAGTGGGCGAAGTCCACATTGCCTCTTACGATCCAATTCCAGCGCTTCAGACTAAAGTCAAGGGCAATGATACCGAGTGCACCCGTAACGTCGTCATACTTCTTGCCGGGTGTGCGCAGTGTATTGCGGAATGTATAGCCGTAATAACCACTGAGTCCGATGCGCAGGCCTTTTATAGAGTAGTTGTCTACGCGGAAAGCACCTGCATAGTTGTTGGCAATTTTGAACTCATACGGACTCGTAGCACCATAGTGTACGAAATTCTCTGCTGTGAAACTCTCTGAGTTCAGACCTGAAAGCAGCTGCACCTCGTAGCGCCAGTCCTTCAAGCGTCCCCACAGCGACACGCCCACCTGATGCCATGTGTTGGGCATTATCGTGGACTCGCCCTCCGGACGGTAACAGGTGAAGAAGTTCACTGGCTCGTGGTAGGCATTCGAGTAACCCACCGGAACGATTATCTCGCCAGCCTTCACATTGAACTTGCCTCCCCAGAACTCTTTGTTTATCCAGAACTGCTCAAGGTTTACCTCGCCGCCTTTCTCTACCTCTGCCTCATATTCTCCAGCCTCCTCTGCCTCAATCTCCACGGCAGTGCCGTTGCCTCCGTGCTCGAACTCAATTTCTGTACCCATCGTCCAGCCCTTGCCGAAGTCATACCCTATGTTAAGGCACACATGCGGCAGGTCGAAACGTCCGTGACTTGCATCGTTCTTATAGTTCTCGGGATATTTATAGCGATTAAAACTCTGGCTGTAAAAGTTGCGTGTCATCACGGCCTCGCCGTAGCCACCAATGCTAAGGCGCGATAGAGCTGTTTCCTTATTGTCTGTTCCCTGTGCCGCCATACTAAGCGATATTGCCGTGGCAATCATGGCGGTTACCAATCTTTTTCTTGTCATATCTTCGTTTATTCTGATACTTAATATTTTGCAAGTGCAAAATTACTGCTTTTCGGGAATGTGGACAATACCTTGAAATTATGATTTTCAACCATAAAAAGACCTGACATACTACAAAAAAACAACTGCAATACTCACTTTTGAGTATTGCAGTTGCCTAAGAGTATTTTTCAAGACCTATAGCTCATTTTGCAGGATGGAATAGTCTTCAAAGGCTGATGAATACAGGTATTTTGAGCGATTCAAACGTTTCAGCACCAAAATTGACGTTCAAAAATGCTCAATAGCTCATTTTGCAGGATGGAACACACTCTAAACCACGATAAATACTAACTTTGTAGGCATTTGAAAAGCCTAAAAACAGAGTTGGTATGAACAAAAGGAAGTGTGAGGTGTGTGGTTCGTCACATACCGTAAAGAATGGGGTACGCAAGGGTGTACAGTTGTACAAATGTCAGGATTGTGGGCATCAGTTCCGTGCTGGTACTGTTGTGAGTGAGGAGGAATTGTGGGCAGCCTATCAGAATGGGAAGCAGACCATCAGGGAGTTGTCTGAGCGATATAAGGTTAGTGTGTCTACCGTCAAGCGCAGACTGCACGACATCAAGCGTGAGTGGGAGCAGCCTCCGCTCTTAGGTGAGGGATTCGTGCATCTGGACGTAACATACTGGGGACGCAACTTCGGCGTGCTGCTGGCCCTGGACAGCCAGACAGGAAACCCTCTGTACATGTCCTTTGTGAGGAGTGAGACCGTGAAAGATTATGAGGATGCGGTTGGCAGCATAACGGGACGCGGATATATCATACGCGGACTAATTATAGACGGCAAGCTGACTCTGTTCAAGACTTTCTCGGAATATCCGATACAGATGTGTCAGTTCCATATGAAGCAGATTGTCAGGCGTTACCTTACGCAGAATCCCAGGATGTTGTCAGGCAGGGAACTGAAGGATCTGACA
>JAEEGK010000465.1_pt1 | contig 102094 bp, 85 predicted proteins | sample 8958771 | NCBI WGS metagenome assembly JAEEGK01 (sample SAMN16246547, study PRJNA631951) | gut metagenome | biome: gut microbiome; feature: rumen; material: SC-attached | host: Bos | place: Iran: Karaj | collected 2018-10 | reverse complement strand
AAGCCATGGGGATGAGAAGGAATATATATGAAAAAAGTAATTACTTACGGAACCTTTGATTTATTCCATGAAGGTCATTACAAATTATTACAAAGAGCAAAAGCACTGGGTGATTACCTAATCGTTGGGGTGACCACTGAGAGCTATGATAGACAAAGAGGTAAGCTTAATGTAGTTGATGATTTGCTTACTAGAATAGAAAATGTCAAAAAATCTGGTTTTGCTGATGAAATTATCATCGAGGAAAGTTACGGTCAGAAGGTAAGCGATATCCAAAAATATAATGTTGATATTTTTACCGTAGGTAGTGACTGGGTAGGATACTTTGATTATTTGAGAGAGTACTGTGAAGTGGTATACCTTGAGCGTACTAAGGACGTATCATCTACTATGCTTCGCAATCAGAATTTCAGTATCAAGCGAATCGGCATTATTGGTAATGGTCGTATAGCAGGTAGATTTGTAGCTGAGGCTCGCAAGGTATCAGGTGTTAATATTCAAGGTGTATATAATCCTAATACTGAAAGTGCAAAGGAATTTGCAGAAGAACATGATATAAATTTATTCAAAACAGAGCAAGAGCTACATGAGAACTCTGATATTATTTATGTTGCTTGTCCTCATCAATATCACTATGAATATATTAAAGCAGCATTAACACAAGGGCTCCATGTGATTAGTGAAAAGCCACTTGCCCTTAAGGAAGATGAAGCCAGAGAGTTATTTGACTTGGCAAAGGAGAATGGCGTCATCTTAATCGAGGGAATTAAAACAGCATATTGTCCTGGCTTTACAAAGCTTATGGATGTAGCTAGAAGCGGAATAATCGGAAATATTAGATATGTAGATGCATGCTTTACTAAGCTTGAGAAAACTGATAGCAGAGAGTTAACCGATACTAAGTACGGCGGAAGCTTCATAGAATTAGGAAGTTATTGTATGCTACCAGTTATTAAGCTTTTTGGCTTGGAATATGATGATATTAGCTTTAATAGTATCCATGCAGAAAATGGACTGGATGTATTTACCAAGTGTTCAATGATTTTTCCTAGGGGAATGGCTACTATCACTTGTGGATTAGGAGTTAAAAGCGAAGGCAGATTACTTATCGCAGGAACGCAGGGATATATAATCGCAGAGGCGCCTTGGTGGAAGACCACTTATTTTGAAGTACATTTCGAAGATCCAAGTAGAGTCGAAAAATATTCTGAGACATTCCTAGATGACGGACTTAGATATGAGATAGCTGATATGTTAAATCAGATAAATGGTAATGAAAGAAGCGAGTTCAAGCTCACAAGAAAAGAATCAATAACTATGGCTTCTGTTATGGAGAAGTTCCTCATTCATGAGAATAGAGGAGTTTAACTAATAGGGATTGGGCGGATAATGAAAAAAGAAGATTTGTACATTTTAAAAAGAAGAATAAAAGCACTGTGTAACAGCATGTGCTTTTATTTTTGTAGAGTTTTACCCATTGATAAAAAACTTGTAAGCGTATGTACTTTTGAGGGAAAAGGCGGATTTGGATGCAATCCTAAGTATGTGGTTGAAAAGCTTCATCAAATGGATGGATCTCTTAAATTCGTGTGGTTTGTAAATAAAAATGCTTGGGAAAAAGAATTCCCTGAATATATAAAAAAGGTTCCAAACACTCTGTGGTATAGAGCATACTATCTGACCCGTTCAAAAGTGTGGATTGATAATTACAGAAAACCTTATGGAACAGTGAAGAGAAAAGGTCAGTACTACGTAAATACGAATCACTATACACTTGGAATTAAGACTGTTGGATTATGGCGCGGAGCAGGCTTTTCAAAAATGGCATATCTGGTTAGTAAAAATGATTCGGATATGATAGATGATTTGATAATCGATTCGAAATTCTGCGAGCTGGCTAGTCCAAAGGGGCTTATTTACGACGGTCATTATCTTAAGACAGGTGCACCTAGATGCGATGTGCTATATGGTGACAGAAGCGTCATTAAGCAGAAATATAGGGTGAAAAATGGTCTGCCAGAAGATGCAAAGATTCTTTTGTTTGCTCCTACTTTTAGAGAGGGTGCCAAGGATGGAAAACGTTTTGTATATTCCCAGCTTTGGAGTGTAGATTTTAAGCATTTGATTGACTGCCTTGAGGAGAAGTTTGGAGGCAAATGGTACATCTGTTTTAGAGTACATCCGCAGCTTGCAGCAGGATTTTCTGATTATGAAAATGATGAAATCGCTGATAGAATCCTGAACGAAAGCCAGGCAGACGATTTATATGAAATCATGGCGGCTATGGATGCCTACATGACAGATTACTCTAGTGCATGTTTTGAGGCAGCATTTGCAAAAATGCCTGTATTTATCTACGCAGACGACATAGAAAAATATGAAAGGGATAGAGGGTCATTATACTGGAACATGACCACTGACTCCATTGATAAGGTTACAGCAAATCAAGAAATGTTCCCAGGAGAGGACTGGGTATTCCCATTCTCAATCGCCACCAATAATGATGACCTGGAGCACGATGTGTTGCATTTTGATCAGCACAAATATGAGGATAGGCTGGATGAGTTCTTTGGAAAGATTGGATTGGTATTTGACGGTAACGCCAGCGAGAAGGTGGCTGAAGAGATTTTGAGGAGGATGGAGTAATCTTATTTCACCAAGCCATAAAAAGTTCACGAAAAGTTCATAGTTTGTCGAAAGTTTCAAAGGAAAAGGCCGATAAATATGTTAGAATATTGCTATGGGAAATATAAGCAATACCACATAGCGGAAGCCTTTGATGCAGTGTGATTATATGGTAGTGTTTTTGTCAGCTGGGTCGTTAGGCCCAGCTGTTTTGATGTCACAGACTTTACGAGCAATATTGTGTACAACAGATGAGGTTCTTGAATGGAAAAAATAATATTGATGGGAGCAGGTAGGGCACTGCAGTATTTAATAGATACATATGAAGCTTTTTTTAAAGATTATTGTATCAAGGGAATATGGGATAACGATAACTCAAAAACAGGAGAAACTATATTAATAAATGGGATTGACTATGTTGTAGAAAAGCCTAGTTCTCAAAAAGTGAACTGTTCAATAATAATAACAAGTGAACTCCATTTTGATGATATAAAAAAGTCACTAATAAAGAATAACGAGCTAAATTTGAGCGATTCTGATATAAAGCACAGAAATTATATTTTTCATATAGTCAAAGAAAAAATAATTGAGAGATATAAAGATGATGATGCGGTAGATATACAAGATACTATTAATTATTTGAGGAATAATGATTTAGAGATATTTATTAATGTTCCAGAATATAAAAAAACCGTTGAAAATACTGCATTTGAAGTGTCTTATGATGAGGAGGCGCAATTATACTATTCAAAATGGATGGGAAAGAAAATCTATCTAAAGAGAGAATACAATACTGAGAAAAAGGTATCCGATTATTTGAAAAATATTTATGCGGAGCAAATAACAAACTCACCTCATTGCTATGAATGTAATGGATATGAAGTGGGAAATGATGATGTGTTAGTTGATGCAGGTGCAGCAGAGGGCTTTTTTGCATTAGAAAGAGTAGATATTGTTAAAAAAGTTATTCTTATTGAGAAAGATGAAGAATGGGTAGAAGCCTTAAAATATACGTTTGCACCATATGGTGACAAAGTTGAAATGGTCAATAAATATTTATCAAATATATCAGATGGCGACAACGTAACATTGGATGAGCTGGATACAGATAATCAACCTATTACATTTATAAAAATGGATATAGAGGGAGCAGAAGTAAATGCACTAAAAGACACGAAATTTATTAAATTGGATAGAAATTTAAAAATTATAGCATGTACATATCATTATGAAAATGATGAGAAAAAAATAAAAGAAATACTTGATCAGGCTGGGTTTGAAACACATTATTCAAAGGGATATATGTTTTTTAGAATGTATGAAGATTCTAGTGTGACAGATTTGAGACATGCATTGTGTTTTGGAAAGAAAATAAAAGCAAAATAAAATTGTTGTCAGGAGAATAAATGCTAAATTTTTTGGATTTTGATTTAAAAGAATTGAAGACATTTATTAACAATAACAGCATCTATTTATTTGGAGTTGGAATCCAAGGAAAGAGATGGATGTATGTATTGGAGGATTGGAATCTTAATCATGCTATAGCTGGGTTTATAGATAACGATTGTAATAAATGGGGTATAGAAATAAAAGGAGATAAAAAGAATTATAAAGTATATTCACTTTCAGAGATAAAAAACAAAGAAAATGTAGCAATATTTGTTACAAGTATTCATTATAAAGAAATATGTGCACAGTTAGAGGCAGAAAGTAACAATGATAGTTGGAGGGTTATAGTAGCAGATAAAATTGCTGAGAAGCAGATGCAAGTATCTGACTATGAAGCAGTAATAAAAGAGAGCGACCAAGAACTTATTCCTAGAATCATCCATTATGCTTGGTTTGGTGGAGAAATGCCAGATGTATATAAGAGAAATATAGATGAATGGCAGAAGATGTGCCCTGATTTTGAGTTTAAGTTATGGAATGAAAAAAATTATGATGTGACTAAGAATCGCTATATGTTAGAGGCGTATGAGGCAAAAAAATGGGGATTTGTGCCAGACTATCTGCGCTTAGATGTCGTATATAATCAAGGCGGGATATATCTTGATACAGATATTCAAATTATAAAGAACTTGAAGGAACTTTTATATCAGAAGGCATTTGGATGTATTGATTGTACACTAACGTTGAATCTTGGAAGTGGATTTGGAGCAGTACCAAAGAGCAAAATGATTAAAACGTTAATGGAGGATTATGAAAAGGCTAGATTCATTAGAGAAGATGGAACAATCGATAATACTTCTTGTAATTCAAGAAACTATATGTTGATAAGAAAAATGGGTTTTTTGTTAGGTGATAATCAGCAAAAAGTGATGGATATGAATATATACCCTATGATTTTTCAAGGGGCTTGTTCACATACAAAGACTATAAGAAAAACAGATAAAACTTTTTGGATTCATTATGAAAATATGAGTTGGTTATAGGAGAAATATGAGTTCATCAATAGTTAGCGTAATTGTACCTGTATATAACACGGAAAAATATCTTCGAGAATGCTTGGATTCTATATTAAATCAGACATATAAAAATATTGAAGTATTAGTTACAGATGACGGATCCAAGGATGATAGTTATAAAATTATGGAAAGCTATGCTCGAAAAGATATTAGAGTCCATATATTTAGACAGGAAAATCAAGGCCCTAATGCAGCTAGATTGAATGGTTTAAAACATGCAAAAGGCGAGTATGTGACATTTGTAGATGCTGATGACTTTATAGATGAAAATCTGATAAGGAACCAATTGGAAGTAATCATAAAACAGAAAGTCGATATGGCTTTGTCAACAGTAAAAACAATTGAGTTAGATGGTGATTATTCTCATCCTAAGGATTTTTTGGAGGGGAGATTTAAGGGAAGAGAATTAGCTGAACAGATGATAGATATAGAGCATTTTTTCAAAATGAATGTCCGAATATCATTTTGCTCACATTTAATGAAAAAAAATTTGATATTGAATATTATGGATGAGTTTGATCAGAGAATAAAGTTATCTGAGGATGTGGCATGTATGATTTTGGCATGTATGGATTCAGACTATGTTTATTGCTCAAACACAGAACAATATGTTGCAAGAATGCATGTAGATTCATTAATGCATGAACATAAAACTGGTTATTTTGATGCCATGAAGTATCTGTATAAATATATGCAAATTGAATTAGAAAAAAGAGATGCAAGTAAAAAAATAAAAAGGGAACTTGAAATCCTGATAATTAGAAATCTTCTAATTGAAGGATATGAAGAAGCGTTTGGAGATAGTGAAGACTTGTATCCTTTTAAAGATATCAACAAGAATAGTAAAGTGGCGGTATATGGGGCAGGAGCGTTTGGACTGGAACTTATAAGAGTATTGAAAAATAGTTTATATTTTAAATTAACAAAATGGGTAGATAGAAGTTGGGAAAAATTAGATCAGACAGAATTTCCAATAGAAAGTCCGCAAAAACTCGTAGATGATGACTCTGATTTTATAATAATCGCAAATACGAAGTATAACCAGATAAGAGAAATAAAGAATAATCTAATTAAAATGGGGATTAGTGAAGCAAAAATAAAATCTATTGATGTCAGTAAGATAAATTATAGGTTTTGCCCACGATTAATTGATAATTAGCAAGCATATGATTTGGAGAAATGAATTAAGATAATGGATAAAATCAATTTATTATGTGCAGGAAAAAGAGCGAGAATTATATTACAAGGAATGGGAGAAGATGCGCTAGATAATGTCTTTTTATATGACATGGACTCAAGTAAATGGGGGACATACGTTGATGCATGGAAAGTAAATGATCCTAAAGAAATAGATACGAATGATTATTGGTGCATCTCTGTTATTAATCACATTTTGTATCCAGATATAAGAAAGGATTATATTAGCAAATATGGTTTGCGTGAAGATAGGGAAATATTAATCGATGAATTGATGGTTAGTTTCTTATTAGAAAAAAAACAAAAAGGAGATAACTCCATAAAATTGTCAAATGATTCGAATAGAAATGTTATTTGGACTAGCATTAAAGGTTGGAAAGCTGGTGGAGTTGAGGAATGGATGTATGATATATATAACATTTTTATTAACAAGCATTCGAATCATAAGTTTCTCGTGGGACAAGAAAAACTAGAACATAATAATGAAATCGGGGTTATTCCAGTCGAGATCGATAATGACAATGTTTTAAATCTTAAGGTTGCAGAAAATGTAATACAGATATTAGAAGAAAACTTACCTCTAACTATTATTACAAATCAATTAGATGAAACCTTTTGGGCAGCAGTATGTCTGAAAAGATTATATGCTGAAAAAATTAAGATAATTAGCGTTATTCATAATGGAACCGAATATGCATATGACCATAATTATTGTTTTAGAAAAGATGTTGATTGTTTCGTCGGTGTCTCCAAAGAAATTTGTGAAGGAATGATAGAACGAGGAGTTTCAAAAGAAAAAGTCAAACATATGACATGTACATTTGAATGCTCTAAATACTTAGATAGAAAGTATTCTTGTGAAGAAAATACGCCGTTACGTATTGGATATGCAGGACGACTAGATGGTTTTGAAAAATCCCAAAAAAGATTGGATATTTTATTAAATACGATTGAGGAACTAAATAGTAGGAACATAGACTTCAGAATAGAAATAGCTGGGGATGGAGAAGCTAAAACTAAGTTGCAGGAAAGCGTTAAAAAATTAGGGCTTGAGGAAAAGGTAACCTTCCTAGGATGGTTGAAAAGAAAAGATATTAGTGATTATTGGAGAAGACAAGATATTGCAATTAATACGGCCGATTTTGAAGGAAGATCAATTAGCAAATTTGAGGCAATGGCTAATGGTGCTGTACCAGTAGTAACTGATACTTCTGGAGTAAGAGAAGATATCGAGGATGGTATTAATGGCTATATAGTTCCATTGAGGGATTATATGACTATCTGTGACAGAATTGAATATTTAAATACCCACAGAAAGAAGATGGAAGATATGGGCTTGAAGGCACATAGCTCAATATACCCAAAAAGTAATTTAAACGATCATATCGAAATGTGGGAAAATCTTTTAAATGAAATAGGATAGAAGGTAAAAAATGTTTGGAAATGCTTTAACTATTTTTTCTTTTTACGAACAAGAAGGATATGTAGATGATTATGTAATATATCTATTAGAGCAGTTACAAGTCAATTCGGAAAGATTGATAGTGGTAGTTAACGGCGCTATTAATCATGGGAGAAAAAGAATAGAAGAAATAACAAAAGAAATCTATATCAGAGAAAACGTAGGATATGATTCTGGAGCTTATAAAGACGTAATTTTTAATTATTTAAATGAAGGAGAATTGCAAAAATATGATTATTTAATATTGTGCAATGACACTTTTTATGGTCCATTTATTCCATTGGCTAATATATTAAGTAAATTTAATGATGATTGTGACTTCTTTGGATTAAATTATATGAGAAATAGTATAACAGGATATTTGCAATCATTTTTTCTTGTTTTTAACAAAAGAATTATAGAATCCCAATGCATTGAGGACTATTTCAAGAACTATATATCAGAAGATGAATATGATATTAATAAGATATATACAAGTTTTGAAACAGGATTATTTAATTATCTTAAATATAACGGGTATAAGTATGGTAGTTATTCTAATATACAACTAGTAAATCCGTATTATTCTGGAAACGAGGTGCTCAAACAAGGTTTACCAATTCTAAAAAAGAGGTTTTTTTTAGATAGTAGCTCGATGGAAAACATTATAGAGGCTTTGAGCTGGATAAATGATAAGTATGATTTTGACTTAAATATTTTATTGAGAAGTGTGGAAAGACGAAATCCAGAATTGAAAATAAAAGAATGGGAAAAACGTTTGCCAATCGATAAAAATAATATTGTTGTGAAATATGATTCGTCAATAGCAAATGCTGAGAAGAAAATAATTGAATACCTAAATAACCATGAGGAAGTATATGTATATGGGGCAGGTGGACTAGCTGAATTGCTTTATAAATCATTTGTCATATTTAGAAATAATTCTTTTAAAGGTTTTATTACAACAAAAAAAAGTGAGGGTTCATTTTTGGGAAAACCAGTGTATGCATATAACTCTGAAGTTGATTCATCTAATGTAATAGTTGCTTTAAATGAGTCGAATACGAAGGGATTATTAGAGCAAATTGGGTACAAGGAAAGATGGTTATATCTATATGAGAAATGAAAAGAATGAAGAGCTTCTCTTGTCGATAGTAATGCCTGTATATAATAATTTGAAATTTTTAGAGGCTGCAGTTGAAAGTGTTGAAAAGCAGAACAAAGACAACTATGAATTGATTATTGTAGATGACGGTTCAACTGATGGAACTGACAAACTAGTAGATAAATTAGCTAAGCAGTATGAGAATATACAAGCTATTCATCAGGATAATCAATGGATATACGCGAGTTTTAACAATGGTATAAAAGCAGCTAGGGGTAAATATATTTTCATATTAAACTCAGATGACAAAATGGCTGACGGTACAATTGAAGAATTTTCAAGAACAGTAGAAAAATATAATTATCCAGACGTTATATGGACAAAGTGCGTTGCTTGTTATTGCGATAATGAACAAAATGTATATAAAAAAATATCTGTAAATGAAGATGTTGTGGAAGAAAAATATTATTCAAAAGAGGAGAATAAAAAACTAGTGGAAACTGTTTTATCCACAATGCAAATAGGAGGGCAGTTTCACTTTTATAAGCGAGATTTAATGCTTAAGCATCCATATCATAATGTTTATGCTGGAGACGATCGCATTTTTAATTTTGAAATACTGCCGGATATAAAGCATTCAGTTATTATTCCGTTTGAGACATACTTGTTTCATTACTATGATGATAAATCTAATGCTGGAGCTAAGTACTACGGAAATGAGCATAGTATGTACAATGAATGGTATATAAGTGCAAAGCAAATGCTCAGCAAATGCGGGATAACAGATAGAAAAGTATTAGATATTATACGAAAAGAAAGAAGAAATAATCTTTCAACAGAAGTTAAATTAATACTTAGACAAAATTTTAAGAACGAAGACAAATTTGAAATTATTTTTTCAAAAACCTGGGATGAAATTGTTTCAGAATGTTTTGATGATAGAGAAGAATTTGATGCAAGAATTTTGTCGGCTGTAAGAGCATATTTGATTAATAATACAATAGAGGAAGGCAGTAAATATTATTTTGTATTTGAATTAATAGATGTGTTGCTTCGATATGAAAAAACGGAAGAGGATATGAATAAGCTAAAAGAGGCAGTGAATGATTCGAATAATCCGTTTAAAATTGGGAAAGTGTTTTTGGAAAAGTTAAACATCAATATATTGTAATTGATAGAAAGATTTAAAATATAGCTAAGGAAGGTGTTAGGAATAATGAACCCGGCAATTGTTATAGTTGGATATAATAGAGTTAATACCATAGAAAGGTTGATGCGAAGTGTTGTAAATGCCGAGTATTTGGTTGACGATGTTACGCTAATAGTTAGTCTGGATCCATCAGATAAAAGTAATGAAATAATAGAAACTATTAATAAAATAGGCTGGACTCATGGTGACTTTATTATTAACTTGAATGAAGAGCGCATGGGGTTAAAAAAACATATACTGAAATGTGGAGATTTGACCCAAAAGTATGGTGCAGTAATAATACTTGAAGATGATTTATATGTGTCTCCTAATTATTATCTTTATGCAAAGCAAATGATAGAGTTTTATTGTGATGAAGAACGGATTTGTGGCGTGAGTTTGTATTCACATGCGTGGAATGGATATGCTAATTATTTCTTTATGCCGCAGCGTAATGAGTATGACGTCTATTTAGGGCAAATTGGAATATCATGGGGGCAATGTTGGACAAATAAGCATTGGAAGTCATTTAAAAAATGGTACGAAAAAAATAAAAATATAAAAGAATTTAAAAGTAATAAATTACCTGCTTCAATTGACTTATGGGGAGACCAATCATGGGCAAAATATTTTTACAATTATATGGTTCAAGAAGATAAATATTATGTAATCCCATATACAGCGTTATCAACTAATTTCTCCGAACCAGGAGAACATAACAATGAAACAAGTAATTCATACCAAGTCATGTTATTAAATTCTCGTGAAAAAAAATATAATATTCCAACTTTTGATCAAGCTATCAAGTATGATATGTTTTTCGAGAGAATACTAACTGGGAAGATTATAAATGGAATATTAGGAGAGGACATTTGTGTAAATCTAAATGGCTTGCATGTAGATTGCGAAGGTAAGAAATATCTTTTAACGTGCAACAAATATGACGGAATTAATTATGTTGCTTCCTTTGGATTACGCATACGTCCAATTGAAGAAAATATTCTTCATAATATTTCAGGCGATGATATTTTTTTATATGAATCAAAAGACCTAAATAATTTGGAAATTATGACATACAGAAGGAGTTCAAGGGCTAGAATTAAATATGAGATTTATGATAATCCCAAAAAGCGGTTTGAAGAGTTTTATGGGTAATAGTAAATTTGTTTTATAAAAAAAGAAGAAGGGAAAAAATGATAACTGTAATAATACCTTGTTATAATGCAGAAAAATATTTAAAAGAGTGTATAGAGGATTTATTAAACAAGCCCAACAGCATGGAAATTATCATTGTTAATGATGCATCTACAGATGGTACAGGTAAGATAGCTAGTGATTTGGAGAACAGTCATGGCAATATAGTTAAAGTTATTACTCTAAATGAAAATAGAGGACAAGGTCACGCTCGAAATGTAGGAATTAATAATGCAAGCGGGGAATGGATTATTTTCCTAGACGTAGATGATTATTTAACAAAGGATATTATCTCAGAATATGAGAAAGTTATAGACTCAAATAATAAAGTAGATATAGTTATAACCAATTTTGCTATTGAAGAGAAGGGGGCCAATAGTATTCATATTAATTCAACATTTTGCAAGGATGGTTTTGTAAGTAAAATGAATTTGTTGGCTAAGTATGGTAATGGGTATGATTGGAGCTATTTATCATGCATAGGCAATAAGCTTTATTCGAAAAAATTTATAAATGAGAATAATATTAGATTTAAGGATGAATATAGCTATAACGAAGATGGTGGTTTCATTTGTGAAGCATTAGCTGAAACTAATAATATTTATATACTTAATAAATTGGGATATGTATATATTCAACATGAGTATAGTTCTATGCATTCTTATAGAAAAAATGCATATAAAAGTGTTAATCGAGTAGATGATTTATTAAAAGCTCTTTTTTGTGATAATAATCTTTGGGAGGCTAAGAAACAATATTATTATGAAAAGACAATTAGCACAATAGTTGCATCCTTGGATAATGCCCTTGAATATGGAAAACAAGAAGATTATGAGGAGATTTTCTATGAATTGACTCATAATAAAAAGTATTTAGAATTGTTTGAAGAAGTAAAAAATAGTGATAAAGTTGCTACTAGCTATAGAGAAATGGCATGTATTTTATTAAATGATTTGAAGATATCTTTTGCAGAAGTAAGTAAAAAGAAGTACTTAAATAAAATTTTAGAGCAGATATATAACAAAGGAGTCGGAAACAGAGATATCTATATTCCATATGAAAAAGTAGCTTTATATGGAGCAGGAGTGATTTGTAAGTATTTAATTAAGTTGCTGAAAGATAACAATATAGCTATAGAGTATGTGGTTGATAAAAATAAGTTTGGGGAAAAAATAGGAGATATCTCAATAATAAATATAAATAAAATACAGGAACAAAGAAATGTAGACGCTATAATAGTTACTACACTATATGGTTATACTGAAATTGAAGCAGAATTGAAAAAGAATTCGAATATAGGTATATTTGAAAACATTAATTCATTTTTGGATAGTATGTGAGGAATGTAATGTATATAGACAAAATTGATGATTCATTATGGGATGTGGCTGATAATTTTTATGAAATGCAATCTAGATTAGAGCGCTTTATATATAATAAGCCATCATGTGGAACAACCTGGATGTTTCATTGTATTTCGAATGATAAGAGGGAATGGTATAACCCTGAGTATTCTATAACTTTGAAAACATTTGAGGAATTAATTCAAATTTATAAGGAACACGGATATTCGTTCAAGTCGGTAGAACAGTTATTTTCGGGTGATGAAAAGAGCATATATGTAACATTTGACGATGGCTTTAGAGAATTAGCAAGTGGTGTGTTATCTATTTCAAAAGAGTATAGTATTCCCATTTGTGTATTTATCACTGCGGATTATATAGGGAAAGAGAACTATATTGATGAAATTGATATAAAAAGATTGTCAAAAGAAGAATTGTTTACAATTGGAGGACATACTCTTTCGCATCCAATATTGCGCGATATTTCATATGATGCTGCTAAGAAAGAGATTGTGGGTAGCATATCGTATTTAGAGAAGATTATCGAAAAAAAAATTAATGTATTTGCATATCCATATGGGAGTATAGCTACTGTTAGTGGAAAAAATATTTCTGTTTTAAGAAATAGTGAAATAGAAATGGCATTTTCAACTCTTCAAACTCACAACATTAAAGATGAAGGGGCAAGGTACTTTCAACCAAGGGTTAATATAAATGAAAGTGTTGCTTTAGAAATGATTGCAAAACTAAAAAATGACGAAATATTTATTCCAGAGAAAAAAATATTTGAAGCATTGAAAAATGATTATTACAAAAAGTTCCTTTTGAATTGGATTTCAAAACTTCAAAAGGGATATGATTTACATACGTGGATTAGTAATCATGGATATAAAAAAATATGTATTTGGGGAACTAGGGGAGATTTAGCAAGAAAAGTGATAGATTCGATAGTTTCGAATGCCTATGATTATGAAGTTGTTGCACTAATAGATAATAATAGGAAAGACGAATATGATGAGGAGAGAGATTTAGCAATTATAAACAGTGAAGAAATATCAGAAAATGTAGATTTGATTGTAGTTATCCCAGGTTATGATATAGACATAATAAGAGATCAAGCAAACAGAAATAATAAAAATAAAATGATTGGCATAAATGAATTGGTTAATTAATTACGCACTAATTAGAGGGGGTAAAGGTAAGGATGCAAAGTAGTGGCGATATAAAGTTAGAAAAGATTCTTCATTCTGACAGTCTTATAGAGCAGGACGGATATATATATATATCAGATAGTGTATTTAACGGTTTGTATAGAGCGAATGTAGATAAATGGATTGTCGAGTATATAGGTGATTTTAAGGAAGAACTTAAAGGTCAATATGGTTTGCATGGAAAAATAATATGTAACAATAATCAGCTGATTTTTACTCCATCGTATGCTAACTACCTTTATGAATATGAATTACTTGATGGAATAATCAATGCTAAAACTAAACTTATAGAATCAAATAATAAACCCAAATATCTTAGTGGGATAAAAATAAAAAATAGCATTTATTTTCTTCCTTTTGAAACATCCAAAATTATAGTTTTAAATGCTGATGATGTTTACAATATAGAATATTTAGATTGTGAAGTATCGGTATCACATGCAGTGGATAATGAGGGGGATTATATTTGGGCAGCAGATGCTAGAACTAATAAATTGTTGAGGTTTAACACTGTTAACACAAAATCAGAAATTATTTACATTGAAAATATCAAAACGGGGTTTGAATATTTAGTTTGTGTAGATGACAAAACTTTATTGTTGGCGACAAAATCTGATAATAGTTTATATAAATATAATGTAGATACTGGAGAACTGATAACAATATTAAATACAGAATTGGGAATAGAATCGTTAATTCATATAGAAAAAAGAATTATAGTAATAACAAGTAGCATGAAAGAAATCTATATTGTTAAAGAAGATGATTTATCAGTTGATAAGAAGGAATTAGTCTGTAAAGGAAATGTTAGTTATTCAAAGGTAATGCATATCAATGATGGCATAATGATATCGGATGATAGGCTATTATTGGCAACTAGATATGATTCAGAATGTACATTCATATGTATAGATATAAAAACTCGTGAGATAGAAATGATAGTTCTAGAACGTCCTGATATAAAGAGGGAATATATTGATTTGATAAAGACAAGAGTTAATGCGAGCGATCTTATAGCAGAAAATTTTTCATCTGATTTAAAAATACTTATTTCTAATATATGATGTGTATAGGGGGATGGATTTGGATAAATATAAATTGAGTTTTTGCATATCGACATACAATAATTCTGACGCAATTGAATGTTTAGTTAATCAACTATTAGAAAGTAATAATAAAGAATTTCAAGTTGTAATTTCGGATGATTGTTCTCAGGATGATACTCTCAATCGCTTAAAAAGAATAGATGATGAACGTATAAAAATAGTTAAGCATAGTAAAAATATTGGTGCGAAAAAAAACTGGTGTGAAAGTCTAAAGGCAGGTGATGGAGAATATTTATATTTGGTTATGGGAAGGGATAAGTTAAATGGAAAAAAGATTGATACTTTAATTAAGCAACTTGATTTGGCTCTAAAAGATAATATTTCATTATTAATGGATAGAAAATGTTTTGGTGACAAAGAGGATTATTGTGGAGTAGAAGCTTTTATATATTCCTTGAGGCAGGAACACCCGACAGGTTTAATTATAAGAAAAGAAGATTTTATAAAAATTAATAATGTGGAAGAAATGTTTTCTAGTTCCATGGCCTATCCTGAAATATATGTAAAAAATGAAATATTATGCATGAATCCTATTGTACGAGTGGTTAATACAGGTGTTTTTATATATCAGGTTAATGTTAATTTGTCTACAGTTGTTAGTAATTTTGAAAGAATGAATAGAACTGAGGACGACATTTTTTGGGCACCCAAAAGGAGAATGGAAGAGTTTTTTGAAATAATACAAACTGTAATGGATAAGAGGATATTGACAAAAGAGGACTTCGAATTATTTTATTATAACAAGCTAGAAACGGTATTTTTGCCAGAAATATCTCTAGGATTTAAGGCATTAATTGAAGATTATGAGTGTACTTCTCATTATGCAATAAAAAAACGCTATGTCTCCAAAGAAGAACTGATAGAAACTATAGAAAAATCCAAAGAAATGATAAAAAATAGATGGCCACAAATGCCCGATAATATTGTAAGACAAAGCATTGTTTTAATTGATTCATATATAGATATGATTAAAACTAAAGATAATTTGGGATATACCTATTATAAGAAAGATTCTATATCCAGGGTATTATTAAAGATGATAGAGAAAAAGTCACAAGGGAACAATTTTGCTTTAGAGTTAAAGCGATATGGGGTTCAAAATATTGCAATTTATGGATTTGCTGAAGTAGGTAAAGCGTTGTACAGCATCTTAAAGAATGAGGATGAATCAATTGTAAAATATGCAATTGATAAGAATTGTTTAGATATATATTCTGAGTTAGATATTTATTCTCCGAATCAGAAACTAGAAAAAGTAGATATGGTAATTTTGTCATTGATTGATAATAGTGAACTCGTTATTAATAAGTTAAAGAAAAAATATGATAGTAGCATAAAATTTATATCGGTTGAGGACTTTGTATATAAAATGAATTAATTGATATTAGTATCAATTTGCCAGAGTAAAGTTGCATAACACTATTACAGAGGACAGTATATATGAGAAAGATAATTCAGTCTTTGGGCAAGAATAGAAAAAAATATGTTTTTAAAGGAGAAAATATAGAAGTAGATTTGCTGGGACAGGGAGACAGACATGGCAAATATCCAATTATTAAACAGTTGTTACCTGATTGTCCGTTGGTAATTTCTACGGGCATAGGAGATGATGTGGAAGCTGAGATGGATTTGATTAATAAATATGATGCTTTAGTAATAGCCTTTGATCCTAATATTGTCTCTGTAAAATACGTTGCAGAAAATGTTCATTCAAATAATTTTGAATTTATTCCTGTTGCTATAGCTAAATATAATGGACAGATGACAATGTATGATACGGCTAATCCGAACTATGCCTCATGGATATCAAAACCGGAGCATGTGAATTGGTGCAAGGTAAGTGATAAAAAATACATAGTTGAATGTAAAACAATAAAAACAATAATGCAAGAAAAGGGGCTAAATAATATAGATTATTTAAAGCTGAATGTTGAAGGTTCTTGTTATGATGTTATAGAAGAAATACTAGAGGATAAACTAAATATAACTCAAATTGCAGTATGCATACCTGGACGGGGAGATAGGTATAATTATAAGTATGATAAAAAAATGTATAAATCGCTCATCTCGGCAGGGTATAGATGTGTAAAAGGGAATGATGACTCGCATTATTTATTTTATAAATAAAAATTAACTATTGTAGCTAAGAGGTAAAAGTTTTTTACTATTGGGCAGGTGATTATTATGAAAATTTTCATATCAGGTGTTGCAGGTTTTTTGGGAAGTCATTTAGCAGACGTAATGTTAGCAGAAGGACATAAGGTGATAGGGGTTGATAATTTAATAGGTGGTTATTTAGATAATGTTCCTGAGGATGTTGAGTTTTATCAGGTGGATTGTAGATATCTAAACACCATGAAGAAATTAATGAAGGATGCAGATATAGTTTATCATACGGCATGCACGGCATATGAAGGGCTTAGTGTTTTTTCTCCAGAATTAGTTTGTGAAAATACATATCAAATTACTGCATCATTAATTTCTGCAGCAGCATCACAAAATGTTAAAAGATTTGTTTATTGTTCAAGTATGGCCAGATATGGGTCTCAAGATGTTGTTCCTTTTACAGAGGATATGATTCCTAAACCGCAAGATCCATATGGTATATCAAAGTATGCTGCAGAAAATCTAATTAGATGTTTGTGTGAAGTGCATGGAATGGAATTTGTAATAGCTGTTCCTCATAATATTATTGGACCTAGGCAAAAATATGATGATCCGTATAGGAATGTTGCATCGATTATGATTAATCTAATGCTTCAGGGACGACAACCAATTATTTATGGAGATGGATTGCAAAAAAGATGTTTTTCGTTTGTTCAAGATGATATTGATTGTTTAAAAAAACTTGCATTTCAAGATAATGTAGTTGGTGAGGTTATTAATATAGGACCGGATGAAGAGTTTGTGACAATAAATGAGTTAGCAGAAACAATTGCTGATTTGTTAGATTTTGATTTGAATCCTATTTATGTGCCGGATCGTCCACAAGAAGTAAAATTAGCAACATGTTCAGCTGATAAAGCAAGACGTCTTTTAGGATATGAAACAAAATATACATTAAGGCAGGGACTTACAGAAATGATTGCTTATATAAAAGAAAAAAAACCTAGAAAGTTTAGATATCATCTAGATCTTGAAATTGTAAATGAGAAAACGCCTAGAACGTGGAAAGATAGACTTTTTTAAAAGCGAATCGTGATGATAAGAAGACTATAATTTACATTGATAATCTATACTTGTATAGGTGTTGAAATAAATGTTAATAACTTGCAATAAATATCGATTGGGGGCTTATGCGTAAATATTTTAAAGACCAATGCTTTGAGACGATGCAAGGCTTGGATGAACTACATTCAGAAATTGAAAAAGGACTTTCAACTGGTAGTTTTGATCAGGTGGCAGAACTTTTGGAGTTATGCCAACAGGCAGCGATTGGAATTGGTACTCTTATCGAGAAATCTGAAGGTGAAGGAACTGAGGCTGTATCACAGCTTGAGAAATACTGTGATTATACTTATGAGCTTCATCAGCAGGTCCTTGATGCGTCAGAAGTTCAAGTTAATACAAACAAGGCAATGAAGAATCTTAGAACCTTCATTCAAAAGACAATTAATGAGTTAAATAATACGATTCCTACAACAAAAGAAGTAGTATTTCTACCATATAAAGCCTCAATGTGGGATTCATTGGAAACGGTGTGGAAAAAGTTTGATGAGGACCCTAATTGTACAGCCCTTGTTTTGCCAATCCCATATTTTGACAAAAATCCAGATGGCTCATTTGCTAGGATGTATTATGAGAAAGACCAGTTTCCTGAATATGTTCCGACGTACAGTTTTGAGGCATATGATTTTGAGGGGCGTCATCCAGATGCTATTTATATTCATAATCCATATGATGATATGAATTATGTTACTAGCATTGAACCATTCTTCTATTCCGAAAATCTTAAAAAATATACAGATCAGCTAGTATACATACCGTACTTTGTCCTTTGGGGACTAGAGCCAGGTCAACCATGTCCTGTAGAAAGAGCAAGAGACTATGCACTTACTAAGGGAGTAATAAATGCTGACAGAGTTATTCTTCAGTCAGAAGAGGTCAAGGCTGCTTATGTGCAGTCTTTGACAGAATATTTTGGAGAGGAAACAAGGTCACATTGGGAGGCAAAAATTGAGGGGACAGGTTCTCCAAAGATTGAAAAGGTAAAAACGTTGCGAAAGGAAGATTACAGCATTCCTGATACTTGGAAAAATATTATTGCTAAACCAGATGGAACTAGTAAAAAAGTAATCTTTTACAACACTAGCCTTAAGGCTTTTTTGGCAGACACAAATGCTATGCTTCACAAGATTCAACGCACTCTTCAGTTTTTTGAAGAGGAAAAGGATGAGGTGGTCCTTTGGTGGAGGCCACATCCTCTGTTTAAATCCACTGTAAGTTCTATGCATCCTGAGGCTTGGGAAGTATATAGTGCATTGGTTGATGATTATATAAAAAAGGGATGGGGAATCTATGATGATTCGCCAGACTTGGACAGGGCAATAGCATACAGTGATGCCTATTATGGAGATGGTAGTTCTGTAGTAGAACTGTATACTCATACGGGGAAACCTGTTATGATTCAGAATACATCCGTTTAAGTTTGGATTGACAACTAAGCTTAGTATGGAAGTTAAACGGGCTTGCGATAAAGAAGAATGGAGGAATGAATATATGACATTACTTCAAAGAGATAGAGAAAAATATGAGGAAGGCAAGGCAGAGGGAAAAGCGGAAGGGCTTGCAGAAGGAAAGCTAGAAGGAATCGCCGAAGGTTTAATTGGGTTGGTAGTTGACGGACTTCTTGATATTGATATAGCAGCTAAGAGGCTTAATAAATCGCCCGAGGAATTACAGGAGTTAATTAAGAAAAAAGATAAATAAAATTAGGCAAATAATGCAGATGCCGCTCTGCAACTAATTAAAAAGTTGACAAATATTCATATAGCCTCCATAATCAAATTATGGAGGCTGTTTTTATGTCTAATGAAAGAAATGCAGGGCGTAAGCCAATAATAAGCAGTGAGCAGATAAAAGAAATTGAACATCGTTATAGTAATGGAGAAAGCCTAAGCAGGCTTGCTGAGGAGTATGGAGTATCACGCCAGGCATTACATAAAAGAATAAAAGCTGAGAAAGAAGAGCCAATTCGAGCAGACTGGATAGTAGACGGCCAGTGCGTGACTTCTTTGGATATAGATATACACAAGCAGAATATCAGGATTTTTAATTATGTTAAGCAAATTTCCAAGTTACCTTTTAGCTTCAAAAATAATCCAACTTGGGACGATTTTATAAAGGTCCTAGAGGAAAAGTATTTTGCGCAAGAGGGTGCAGATGAGCTGGGAGTACTTTTGATGACTGATGGAGAAAAAGGATTTTCACCATCGAAAATACAGGAATTACATATAAATGGAAGTGATGATATTCCAGAATTTGCTTTTACAAAAAAAGATATTCTAATCACCAGGACAGACACTGATGGTTTTCAGATTAAAGCGTTATCGGATGGTAGAGAGTTCTTTATAAAGTCACAGGCGTTGATGTCTGGAATTAAGATGGATGATTGGGCAGTTGAAATTATAGCGGCTAATATAGCAGAACAGCTTGATATACCATGTGTTAGACAAAAACATTGTTTTTTTGCATATGCTGGCCGAAAATATGATGCAGTGTATTCAGAAAATTTTGAGTTAGATGGATATACATTTATTTCATTTGAATCCCTATTAGAATCAAATCATTTATCCACCAAAGAAGATTATTTTTTGAGATTAGATGCTATTGAAAAATTGAAATGGTGTGCTAAACAATTATCAGAGCTAGGAAATATAGACTATGGCTCTACAGAAAAATATATGATTGACCTAGCGGTATTGGATTGCTTGGTTGGAAACGTAGATAGGCATACCAGAAATTTTGGTTTGTTTTTTAATTCTCAATCAGAAGAATACGAGATTCCATTGATATTTGATAATGGAATGGGACTATTTGAGCATGACTACTACAGAGATAACTACAAAAATTTCGATGAAGCTATGAATAATGTATATATAACTCCATATGGAGAAGATCCATTTGATATGCTTTTATTATTGCATGAGGAGTTTGATTTGAAAAAGATATATGCTGGGATAGATAGAATTAAATACTTAGATATATTATCCAAGCCATTTGCATTAGAGTATGAAAGGAGGATGAATGAGTTATGGCAGAAGTTAGATTGATCAATAATTTAAAAGGCATTCTGTACTATTTAGATACTCCTTTGATGGATTTTGAGATTAAAAATCGTGAGTTGATTAAAGCAGAAGATTTAAGTCAAACAAAGCTTTATCCATGGGAACTAGCAAAACTAGGAGTTTCATACGGTAGCTTTGTTAAGTTTTTCCAAAGACGTACTATGCGAGAGGGATGTATGTTTTACAGGGAGCATCTAAGGGCTCTTGGCATGGAAAAAATGGATTTTGATTTATATATTAGAAAAAATAATGGAAATAATCATTTGGATAATTACTGGGTGAAGTTCGATGATTTTGGTGCCAAGTGCTTTGCTGAATTGTAGATGGTACAGTTGTAAAAGTAGCTGTTGATTGTCAAGTAAAAATGACCCACTGAGGGTCAGTTTTAAGTATAAATCAACAACATAGAGGTGGAATGTGATCACAATTTATAAAAACAAAAAGTATATGCCAAATGCTGTATGCATTGATTTCAACGATGTTTATTTTAATCAATACACTTCACGTGAAATTGATGAAAGAGCAAAACCGGTTATTGCTAAAATAGATGGTGCGACATTAGTAGAAAAGTATAAGTTTAAATCAATATTTAATGCTGAACTGCTTGATATAGATAAACTATCATCAGGCTGTAAGACAGCACTTAATATTTTGTATTTTCCAAATGCACTTGTTTCGATAAAGGAATGTGGTGACAATGCGTTAAGTGTTATTTTTGGTTTTGAAGAAGGTAATGTTTATAGCGATTATCCGCTGATACCTTTTGAGTTTGATAGTGTATGTGTTTCTGATGAAAACGGAAAGCGGATTATAAAAGAATATGATGAATTAAAGACATGGTGGGAAAATGAAAACTAAACCAGTTGTTACTACAGAGTATAAAACAGCACATACTTCTTTTGAGGTTGATTTTTTATTCGATAATAATATTACAATAATAATGGGTGACTCGGGCACGGGAAAGAGTGCGACATACTCATTTTTAAGAGAAGCAATGACGTTAGATCCAAATCTAGTATGCTTTAACTATTTAGATGCTCAGAAAAATATTAGAGAAGAATTGACCAAATTACATGGAAAACTAATAGTTATTGATAATATGGATATTATTCTTGATGAAGAGGCAAGAAAATATATTTCAACTGATGGCACTAATCAATATATTTTGATGGGAAGAGATCTGCGAAATCTTTTTGCGACTTCAGATAATTATTACGAGCTTGTTTCTGAGAAGCAAGGAGAACTAACTATATTTAAGTTAAAAAAATATCTATAGCCTGTATGGTAACAATGTAAATAGGGGTGCTGCAATGCGTAAACATTTCAAAGAGCAATGCTTCGAGACAATACAGGGCCTCGAGGAGCTACATTTAGAAATTGAAAAAGGAATTACATCTGGAAGCTTTGCTAAGGTAGCAGAGCTTCTAGAATTATGTCAACAAGCCGCAATAGGAATAGGAAATCTAATTGAAAGTTCTGAAGGTGAAGGAACTGAGGCAGTATCTCAATTAGAAAAGTACTGCGACTACACCTATACTTCATAAAATTCAACGAACTCTTCAAATTTTTGAAGAGGAAAAAGACGAGGTAGTTCTTTGGTGGAGACCACATCCTCTATTTAAATCCACTGTGAACTCTATGCATCCAGAGGCTTGGGAAGTTTATAGTGCGTTGGTTGCTGATTATATAAAAAAGGCTGGGGAATTTATGATGATTCGCCGAATCTGGATAGGGCAATAGCCTATAGTGATGCCTATTATGGTGATGGTAGTTCTGTAGTAGAGCTTTACACTCATACTGGAAAACCTGTTATGATTCAGAATACATCCGTTTAGGTTTGGCTTGAAGATTATATAATTGGAGAGGCTCACACTAATGATTAATAATAACTAAAAGAAGTATAGCTTCTCATTTATGCAAGCATGCATGAGGGCAGCATTTTCTATATGAGGAAGTTATAATATTTTTAGAGTATATGGAAATTATATAATAGTTACAGTTGGAAAGGTTGGAAGATATTCAAGAAATAAATAGAATATATAATTGAACATTGATTTAGCCGTACGGCTTATTTTTAGATTGAAATAGGGATATAACGCCGTACGACTAAATATCAGTGTATATTATTTAAGATAATTAAAATTGTTGTATCTTTTTAACGTGCAAGTGGATTTTTTGTTTCTGTACTTAAAATGCAGTTGAAAGCAAATATTTATATAGAGGAATTACAGAGATTTTTATACCATCTATGTCGAGTGTTTTCTCATCGTCTTCGAGAGTAACAATAAGATAGTTTTTTACAGAATACTGTTCATCTTTTGAAAGCGTAACAAAGCTCTTTGTCTCTCTAGTAAAATCTAAAGGATTTAGAGTATAAGTTACCTGAATAGCTGTAGAAAGTGAAGGTAAGTAAAAATCAATATCGATTCCTGTTGTTGAAGACTTAAAATAATATAAGTCATTACCACACAATCGTTTTAAATGTGTGGCAACTATATTTTCTAGTAGGAGAGAATCTTTGTTGATTAGAAAAAGATTCAAAATCCCATTATCGTAGAAATAATATCTCGGGGTCGACTCACGTTCTGTGAATTTAGAGATATAGTTTTTGGTGGTAAATAAAAGAAATGCAGATTCGGCATGATTTATATATGATATCAATGCATCTTTGCTAAGTTTAACCCCGACAGAATTAACAGCTTTGTATAATTTTGTATAAGAAACTTCACTTGTTATTGTCTCTGCAATTTTTTTCATTAATATTCTTAATGATTGTATATTGCGAATTCCATTTCGTGCTGCAATATCCCCTAGGAGAACTTTATTATAAACATTTTCAATATAAGAGCGCTTATCCGTAAAGCCAATCGTTTCAGGAAATCCGCCATTTTTTAAATAGTTTTTTGCGGCCGCACGTAGTTGACCATTTAATGATGAAGTATGGAGATGGGCGAGGTCATTGCGCAAGCCAATCGCTGTTATATATTCCAAGAAGGAGTAAGTTGCTATCTCTTTGGACAGATAGCGACCACCAAGAGTTGCCTCCATCTCAGAACTGAGCATTTTAGCATTGCTACCTGTTATGTACACTTTTTTCTTAGAATCAGCTAGGCGTCTTGCAAATTTTTCCCATCCTTCAATATTTTGTATTTCATCAAGAAAATAGTAAGGTGTTTTTGTAGTCATTTCACCTGCAGTCAAAACGATATCTTCAAAATCTGAAAGTGTAAAATCTGCCAAACGATCATCCTCAAAGTTTATATATATAATTTGATCCCATTCTACACCGGAGGAAATAAGTTGTTGGACCTTTTTATATAGAAGAAAAGATTTACCGGCACGTCTAAGCCCAACAAGAACATAGTTGGCGGCATCTTCTAGCGGATAACGTCTTTCAACAATGTTGTATGTACGAATTAATTCATGTTGATCATATATAACGGCTTTTATGTTATCGTGATTCATAGAAATACCTCCTGTCTAATATAGTATATACAAACAAGGGGATTTTGTCGAGCTAATCAGATGAAATAGCAGAGATTTTGTCGGATATACCCGACGGACTAAGTGCAAACTTAGAATAATTGTAAAAGGTGCAGTTTTAATAGTAATTATTCAACAAAATAAGGATTCAATGATATAAACTGCCAACTTTTATCATTCTTTATCATTCTGCAAATAGGTCACAGGATTGTAATTGGAAATATTTTGTGAAAAACCAGCGCCTCTCCTTGAAAAGGAGAGGTTTTTATTATAAAATTTTCTCCGAAAGACGAAATCGTTAAAGTGTTCACAAAATCAATGTTTTTATAAAGGAGTAACAAAATGATAGAATGGAAAAATTTCGACAAGCTTAACTCATTCAAGAAGCTTCAGGGCCTCAAGAACCAGGTAGAGCTTAAGACAGTTATGGCAGGAGCAAATGGTGCTAAGCGTGTTGCTGAGTACTCAGTTCCTATGTCAAATGGTATGGTTTACAACTTCGCTTCAAAGCAGGTAGACGACACAGTTCTTGATGCACTTGCAGAGCTTGCAGAGGAGACACAGCTTACAGAGAAGTTTGCAGCACTTTTCAATGGTGAGGTTATCAATACAGGTGAGAAGAGACTAGTTCTTCACCAGCTTACACGTGGTCAGCTTGGCTCAGATGTTGTTGCTGATGGCGTTAACAAGAGAGAGTTTTACGTAGAGCAGCAGAACAGAATCGCTGAGTTTGCTAAGAAGGTTCACGCTGGTGAGATTGCAAACGAAAAGGGCGAGAAGTTCACAACAGTAGTTCAGATTGGTATCGGTGGATCTGACCTTGGTCCTCGTGCTATGTATCTTGCACTTGAGAACTGGGCAAAGGTTACAGGTACATTCAAGATGGAAGCTCGTTTCATCTCTAATGTTGACCCTGATGATGCTGCTTCAGTACTTGCAGGTGTTGATGTTGCACATTCTATCTTTATTCTCGTTTCTAAGTCAGGTACAACACTTGAGACTCTTACAAACGAGTCATTTGTTAAGGACGCTCTCAAGAACGCAGGTCTTGATGCTTCAAAGCACATGATTGCTGTTACTTCAGATGCATCTCCACTTGCTAAGTCATCAGATTACCTTGATGCATTCTTCATGGATGATTACATCGGTGGCCGTTACTCATCTACATCTTCAGTAGGTGGTGCAGTTCTTTCACTTGCATTTGGTCCAGATGTATTTGTTAGATTCTTAAATGGTGCAGCAGCTGAGGACGCTCTTGCTAAGAATGCAGATATTCGCAAGAACCCAGCTATGCTTGATGCACTTATTGGTGTTTATGAGAGAAATATCCTTGGCTATGAGTCAACAGCAGTGCTCCCATATTCACAGGCACTTAGCCGTTTCCCAGCTCATTTACAGCAGCTTGATATGGAGTCAAACGGCAAGAGCGTTAACAGATTTGGCGAGGCAGTTGATTATGTTACTGGTCCAGTTATCTTTGGTGAGCCAGGTACAAATGGTCAGCACAGCTTCTACCAGTTATTACACCAGGGAACAAACATCATCCCTCTTCAGTTCGTAGGCTTCAAGAAGAGCCAGATGGCTACAGACGTAGTTATCGAGGACAGCACATCACAGCAGAAGCTCAAGGCTAATGTAGCAGCTCAGATTATGGCATTTGCTTGTGGTAAGGATGATGACAATAGAAATAAATATTTCGAGGGCAACCGCCCATCATCAATCATCGTTGGCGAGCAGCTTACACCAGAGACACTTGGTGCTCTTCTTGCTCACTTCGAGAACAAGGTTATGTTCCAGGGATTTGTATGGAATCTTAACTCATTCGATCAGGAAGGTGTTCAGCTTGGTAAGGTCCTTGCAAAGAAGGTTCTTTCAGGTGATACATCAGATGCTCTTGCAGCATATGCTAAGCTTCTTGATATCTAATAAAATAGTTTACAAAAATGGCCTCTGCTTATTGCGGAGGCCCATTTTTTCGTTTAGGATAAAGTAAGTTAAAACTATAAGGAAGTATTACTATGGGAAACAAATACAACGATAGTGAGATGGAGTCCGTTAAAAAATCCTGGGCAGGAGAACGGGCCAAGCTAGCCCAGATGACGGGAAAGGAAAAAGCGGATTACATTTTTACCTATTATAAGATTCACATTTTATTAATCTTAGGCATTCTGATTGCTGTAGGTTGGTTCATCCATCACGCTATGACTTACGTGGACTATGAGTTCTTCGGCATGGTTATAAATGGTGAGTCGGTAAATCAAGACAGAGAGCAGGAGATTACGGAGTATCTTGGCATGACAGGCCATGAGGCTGCTGATTTATCTGCAGGTCTGACTACAGATGAAGATGTGGCAGGAGGTTACGGCACCCGACTTAGCGTTCTTGTTATGGCGGGGCAGCTTGACTTTGCATTTACTGATGAGGAAGGTGTGAAGTACCTGACTAATTATGGCATCATCACTGATGACAATCAGCCAATCGATATTTATGATAGCCCTATACATGAGTATTTTGGTCTAGATGACAATATTAAATATCTGGTTTGGGCTGGTCTTTCAGGAAATAGGCAGTATCTAGACTCAATGATGCAGATGATGGACGATATTGAAAGCGGTAAGATTAAATAAAATTAAGGAGAAATAATTTTGGGAAGATTTTTTAACAGCAGATTCTTTGAGGGGATCACAAAAGCCACAGATGTTTTACTCATTGGCTTCTATTTTATTATTTGTTCATTGCCAGTATTTACAATTGGCGCTAGCACTACAGCACTATACTATGCTATTCACAAGTGCACTTTTAAAGGAAAGGGTTACACAACAGACTTTTTCCGTTCATTCAAATCTAATTTCAAGCAGTCCACATTATCATGGCTGATATTCATCGTATTATTTATAGTTTTAGGCGGTGATATTTACATCACAAGAAATATGCTTCAGCCTGACAATCCACTTGCAGCATCATCCATGTTTTTTACTGTTTTACTTGCATTTATGGTGGTATGGTCAATCTATCATTTTGCCTATATAGCCCGCTTTGAAAATGGATTCAAGGCATCTTTCAAGGTGTCTGCAATAATTATGATTGCTAATCTTGGATGGACATTATTAATTATGGCAATTGTTATTGCGGCAATTGTACTTGTCTATCTTTTCTTATTCTTATATGTATTTATGCCAGGAATATTGGCATGTATACTTCATCCAATTCTTGAAAAAGTATTCCGCAAGTATATGACTCCAGAGGACTTGGCAGCCGAGGAAGAAGACATTAGCGAAATCTAAAAGCTTGACATAAAAACGTGTTTGTGATACAAGTGTATTAGGACACGTAATACAGCACAGGGGAGGTATTAGATGATCCAATTAAATTATAGAGATTCTAAGCCTATATATGAGCAAATTAAAGATGGTTTACGACGTCTGGTGGTGTCCGGTGCAGTTCGCACCGATGAAAAGCTGCCTAGTGTGAGGGAGCTGGCTACCAGTCTGTCTATCAATCCCAATACCATCCAAAAAGCTTATAGGGAACTAGAGCAGGAAGGTTACATTTACACAATTGCCGGCAAGGGAAGTTATGCTGCACAGCGAGCTGATGTTGCCACAGGGAGGAATGAAGAACTTATGAAAGAATTCGATGAAATTGTGAAAGAACTTCTGTATCTATGCGAGGATAAGAACATCCTCATCCAAAGAATTGAAGAACTTGCGAAGGGAGGTGGCCAGAGTGATTCAAGTAAATAATGTCACCAAGAAGTTTGGCGATTTTACAGCGCTTGATGGATTGGATATGCATGTAGAGCGTGGAGCAATCTATGGCCTTGTGGGCCCTAATGGTGCAGGTAAGTCGACAATCATCCGCCACCTTTGCGGAGTTTATAAACAGGACGCTGGCGATATTTTAATCGAGGGCCAGCCAGTATTTGAGAATGAATTGCTCAAGCAGAAAATGGCAATTATTCCAGACGACATTTTCTTCTTTTTACAGGCAAACACAAAGGATATGATGAAATTCTACAAGAATATGTATCCAAAGTTTGATGAGAAACTTTTCTTCAAAATTGCGGAGTGTTTTCCTGAGATTAATATGAAGAAAATGGTACGTAGTCTTTCAAAGGGAATGCAGAAACAGGTGGCTTTTATGTTGGCAATTGCCAGCCGCCCAGAGGTTATGATTTTGGATGAGCCAGTTGATGGTCTTGATCCAGTTATGCGTCGTCAGGTGTGGAGCCTCATCATGTCTGATGTGGCAGAGACAGGAGTTACAGTTCTTGTCAGCTCCCACAACCTACGTGAGCTTGAGGATGTCTGTGACCATGTAGGTATTATGAACCATGGTAAGCTTCTCATTGAGCGTTCACTTGACGAGCTGCAGACATCTATTACTAAGATTCAGATAGCTTTTGAAGGTGAGATGCCTGAAATGCCTGAAGAGATTCAGGTCCTTAAAAAGATTTCAAATGGTAGAGTTCATACTCTTATTGTCAAGGGAGAGCCTAGAGCTGCAGAGCAGAAAATTGCAGCCCTCAATCCACTTTTGATGGATGTGCTTCCACTTACACTCGAAGAGATCTTTATTTATGAGTTGGGAGGTGAGGATTATGCAGTCAAAGACATCATTTTTTAACAAGGGACTGTATAAGAAAAATATTAGCAGAACCTGGATTGCAGGTTTGCTGTATTTTATTATACTTCTGTTACTCATGCCTGTTTCTTATATCATCAGCATTGCAGATTGGGACAACACCTATTTTTCAGATGTAGGTATAACAAAGGGCATGTGCCTTTTCATGCATATTTCTGATATGCCAACAGCGGGATTGGCAGTAAGTATAGCGATAGTTCTTTCGGCTATCACTTTCTGGTATTTATTTTACAAGCGCGACACTTATATGATGCATGCTTTTCCAATTAGCAGGAAGAGTGCATATTTTACTGGAATAGCATCTATTCTTACAGTTGCCATTGTTCCAGTTGTAGCTGTGTCTATAATAATGTCAATAATCGCACTTACAGTAGACACTATAGCAATGGGCGGCATTTGGTATTGGGCACTTATTGTGATTGTTTCCACAGTATTGTTCTTATCAATAGCAATGTTTGCACTTATGGTTTCAGGCCAGCTTATCACAGGTATAGCATTCTACTTTATTTTTGTAATGCTTTACTTTTTAATGGAGCTAGCATTCAGAATTACTTCCTCTATGCTTTTATTTGGAATGAGCGCTAGCTTGCAGAGTCAAAAGGTGAGAATTTTTAGTCCACTTCAGTATATTCCTGCAAATTGTAAAGTGGATTATATAGCATGTTACACTGAAAATGGATACTTAAAATCATTGATAATGAAGATGGAAGGTGCAGAGTACCTAGCTATTTATTTCGTGGCAGCATTAATTTTGCTTACCGTTTCATTTCTCCTTTATAAATATAAAAAGCTCGAAACTGTTCACGATTTTATTGCGGTACCTTTTATGAAGCCTGTATTTACCATTGGAATGGCATTTTTCATTTCAATGGTTGCAGGTGCCTTCGTTAGCGGCATGTACGACGCTACAGGCAACCATACATATTCCAGCAAATTTGCAGTTGCAATCGTATCTTCGCTAATTATTGGAGTACTTATTTTCTTTGCAACACAGATGATGATTGAAAAGACAATCAGAGTATTTAATGCGAAAAAGGCAATATATTGCGCAGGATATTCAGTTGTAGCACTTGCAGTATTATTATGCTTGAGATTTGATGCATTTAAGGTGGAGAACAAGGTGCCAAATGCATCAGACGTAGCATGGGTTGGTATTGAGGCCAACTATACAATGGTATTTACTAGTGAGGATGAGATTAATACAGCTATTTCTCTTCACAAGAACTTCTTGACAGACAAGAAGGAGCTTAGAGATGTAAATGTCAAATACGAAAATGTTAACGGCAGTTACTTTACTATAAAGTACAAGCTTAAAAATGGAGATTCAATTATACGTCAGTACCAAGTTGTGGACACTGAGTCTCCAGACGTAAGCCCAGAATACGTGGCAGCTACACAGCCTATTTTAGATTTCCTTAACAATCCTACTATTATTAAGGAGCATGTAATAGGAAATATCTGGGATGATTGTAGTGTCACCGATATGTATTTTAGTACAGTGACTTATGATGAAAAGCATAGTGAGTTCAACTACTATACAGAGTACTTCATGAATCTCAGTGAATATGAGAAGATGAAGAAATTTGAAAAGGTTTATCAGGCACTTCTCAAGGATATTGATGAAGGAAAAGTATTTCAAACAACATTTGCAGGATACTCTTCTGAAAGTGAAGACCAGTCACTATACAATGACTTTGGCTTTAATGTAGTTAACGAAGATGTTGCATATTTCTCTGATGTAGACACATATTATGATGAACAATACGATCCTAGAAGCAAATATGATGGGGATGGAGAGAGACATGAACAGTCTATCTATTGTTCATTGAATACGGAATGTAAACATACACTTAAGGCACTAAAAGATGCAGAATTCTATTATACTGATGATCAGGTGATTACCTGGGAGAAATATAACAAGATAATGGGTTATGAGTATGAAGAAGACCCAGAGACTTACGAGTAGAAGTGCACAAAAATAATTTAATAATTTTGTAAAAAAGTTTTCCAAAAGCTATAAAGTTTTTCCAGCCGCGTTCCGATAAATGAAATGTAAAGAAAAATGTAACTAGAAAATACGGACATAACTGACTGAACATAAAGGGAGGAAAGGAGTGTTGAGATATGCGTATTGAGGCTTACAATCAGGTAGCGCAGCTCTATCAGACATCAAACAACAAAAATGTCACACAGTCTGCTAAGACTAATAGTATGGGCCGCGATGAAGTTCAGATTTCATCAGCAGGTAAGGATTACCATACAGCAAAGGCAGCTGTTGCTGAGGCAGCAGACATCAGAGAAGACCTTGTTGCGGACATTAAGGCTCGTATCAAGGCTGGTACTTATGACGTAAGTCCTGATGATTTTGCAGAGAAATTATTGTCTCAGGTAGGCTCTATTTAGGAATTAACCATACACAATCGCGGTAAGTCTGCGGTTTTGTGAATGGTGCCAATAGAGCATTATTTTAAGCGAGGTATGATGCGTGGCTAGTTTAATGGAAGAATTGCTCTTAACTATGGATGGTGAAACGGAGCAGTATGAAAAGTTAATCAGTCTTAATGATGAGAAGAAGGATTCAATCATCTATAAGAAACTTGACGTACTGGAGGCTATTACCGTTCAGGAGCAGGCCATTGCAGACGCCTTATTGGAACTGGAAAAAAAGCGCCAGGGATTGATGCAGAGTATTGCAGCAGTCATGGGGCATGAAAACGACCAAATTACAGTTTCATGGATGATCGATAATTTGGCTGGACAACCTGTAGAACAGAAAAAGCTTATTACAGCTAGAGGAAAACTTAGGGAAGCGGCAGACAATGCCCAGATATTGAACTTCCAGACACAGAACTTGCTTAGGCAGGCTATTGAAATGGTGGAATTTGATATTACCCTCCTGAAGAGTGTCAAGCAGGCACCTCAGACTTCTAACTATGGTAAGAATGCAGAGACTACAGGAGATTTGTTAGGTAATAGAGGATTTGATGCTAAGCAGTAGGAAACGGATGTCCTTGAAGTATTAGCAGAGTTTCTTTGCGGAGACTCATTTACTTTGGAGGATTGACGTATGGCTAATAGTTTTGGAAGCTTATATGTTGGGGCATCAGGCCTACAGTCTGCATCACATGGATTAAATACAACAGCAAACAACCTTACAAACGTTAATACCGAAGGGTATGTACGTCAGCAGGTTGTTTACGAAGATAGAGATTATAGAAAAATAGGTAACGCTTCGGTCAGCACACAGTATGCTGGCCTTGGTGTGCAAGTAGGAACAATCGTCCATACTCGCGATATCTTTTTAGACAAGGCATATCGTACAGAGAGTGGGCGATATTCTTTTTATCAAGCTAGCTCAGAGGCAGTGCAGGAGGTTTACACTCATCTGCAGGAGTCTGACGGCGTACAATTCGAGAAAGCCATCGAGGATTTCGAGGGCGCTTTTGAAGAGTTTGCCAAGGACCCATCAGATACAGTAAACCAGAACCTGGTATTGCAGAAGGCTAGCCTTTTTTTGGCCCGCGCACAGGCGGTTCAGGACGGATTTGAAGATTACCAGACTATTATCAATTCCAAAATTAGAGAAAAGCTCGAGCGAATCAATGAGATTGGAAAAGAATTAGTTGATTACAATAAAAGAATTCAAGCCATCGAGGCAGCACATGTGGAAAAAGCCATGGATTTAAGAGATAAGAGAGACCTTCTCTTAGATGAGCTGGCTGGACTTGTTCGCATGAGTTACAGCGAGGACCCTTCAGGTGTTGTAAAGGTTGAAATCGAAGGCGTTGAATTTGTAGATGAGATTAATTGTCATTACGTTGGTATATATGCAAATAAGAGAACAGGATATGTGACTCCATACTGGCCACAGCTTTCTGATCTCAAACATGAAAATGAAGAGGATAATTATTACTATCCAATTTTTGATACAACAAATGTAAGTGCTGAGAAGAACTCAGATATTGGAGAAATCAAAGCGCTTATCATGGCAAGGGGAACTGGCTGGAGTAACTACCTTGATTACTTTGATGAAAATGGTCAGTACCTTACACCGGAAGCATACGAATCAGGAATAGCAAACTCAATCATGATGAACTCAGAGGCAGAGCTTGATACACTTATTCATCAGCTGGTTACTACAATCAATGATTTGTATAGCCCAATTACAACAACTTCAGCAGCCATTGAAAATGCTAAGACTATTTCATACAAGATTCAGGATGTAAATGGCAATGAAATAACAATTACTGAAGACGCAGACAAATTTAGAATTCTCGACGAGGCAAACTGCTCAGTAGGTACTGACGGAAAGCTTCCACCTAGAGAGTTGTTTGTAAGAAACGGAACTGAAAGATATACAGCAAGAGAGATTACAATATACGATGAAAATGGTGTAGAAATTGGCAACCAGCTTGTATATGCATACAACGAGGAAGACCCTACAGATACATCAAAGTGCTATACATTAAAGTCTCTTAAAATAAATGAAGAGCTTGTTAAGCAGGAATCATACCTTCCACATCGTGTTTTCTCAGACCAAAGCCAGATAGATCAAAAACTTGGTACAAATTTAAGTTTAATCTGGACAAAACAGCCATTCAACTTGAATCCTAGTGATACAACCCCATGTGGATTCTCAGGATTCTATGTTAAGTGGATTGGAGAAATTGGTAATACAGGTAATGTATATAAAACTACAGCCAAATCTCTTGAGGGCACCAAAGAAGAAATTGAATTTTCTCGTCAGGGTGTTATCGGAGTATCTTCAGACGAAGAACTTACAACAATGATTAAATATCAGTCAGCTTACAATGCAGCTAGCCGATATATAAATGTAGTTAATGAAATGATTGAACACCTAGTGACATCACTTGGACACGTATAAGACTAAAGGCAGGAGGAATAGCCTATGTCATCAACATTTTTTGGATTAACAATAGCAGCATCTGGACTGAATACATCTCAGGCACAGATTAATACAACTGCTAATAATATCTCAAACGTAAACACCACAGGCTATAGCCGTCAGGTTGTAAATACTGTGGCATCATCTGCTTTACGTTGCTATCAGAGCTGGGGTACTACAGGTACTGGTGTAGAGGCAACAGGTGTTACTCAGCGCAGAGATTTATACTACGACGAGAAATATTGGAACAATCAGTCGGCTCTTGGTTTCTATGACAAGAAGCAGTACTACATGGCTCAGATTGAAGATTATTTCAATGAAAACAACAATAACGCTGGTTTCACAACTATTTACACTAAGATGTTTAATGCTATGAGTACTCTTCAGGGTAGCCCTGGAGATGATACAGTTAGAAAGCAGTTTATTTCTAATGCTAAGCAGCTTACAGAGTATTTCAATCAGCTGGCAACTAAGCTTGATGATTTGCAGAGTTCCATCAATGATGAAATTAAGACAGCAGTTGATGATATCAATGCTATATCAGAAAAAGTAGCTATTTTAACAAAGCAGATAAACACAATCGAGCAGGGTGGCGGACGTGCCAATGAGCTCCGTGACCAGCGAGCACTTTTGATAGATAACCTTTCGAAGATGGTCGATGTAAAGGTTCAGGAGACAGAAGTATTAAATAGTAATGACCCTGATATGTACACTGGTGCAACATATTACACTGTATATATCAATGGCCAGATTCTTGTAGATACATATGAGCACAACACACTTGCTGTTAAATCTCGAGAGCTAGACCAGAACCACAACCAGACAGATATCGACGGTCTATATGAAATCGTTTGGTCAAAGGATGGAGATAGATTTAATGCTACACCAAGTTCAAGTGGCGGATCATTAAAGGCCATGTTTGAAGTTCGTGATGGTAACAACAACGAGAATATGCACGCAACAGTTACTGGTGCAACAGCTAATTCCATTACAATCACAAACTTGAGTATTGATGATATCAATGAACTTAACATGCCTACAAGAGGCTCTCTTGATACAAACAATACTGAGTATACATACGACAGCTTCTCATTTGACACAGATGATGAGGGCAAGGTTAAATCAGTGACATTCTACATCAATCAGACACTTACTGTTGCTGAGCAGAACAATTTATATGGCCAGGCTCTTCAGGTAGGTGACGATGTGGATTACATGGGTATTCCATATTATCAGAATCAGATGAACCTGTTCCTTAGAAACTTCTGTGAGAGATTTAACCATATTGAAATTGGACCAGAGGATGATTACACAGTGGACCCACCAATTCTTAGCCCAGACAGAGGTTATGATTTAAATGGTGATCCAATGAACGCTTTCTTCATTTCAAGAGACAAAATTGACCTTACAGTAGAGCATCAGATGAGAGAAGGCACAATAAACGCCACAATGTACAGTGGCAAGGATTCAAGCGATGATACAAAAAAATATGAGTCATATTATCTTATGACTGCTAAGAATGTAGGAATCGCTACGGCGACAGACAAGGATTCTTCAAAGTTTGCTACAACAACACGTGAAAACTACAACTCAGGTGTTGATGCAGCTGATTTAGTAGTAAAGCTTCAGGCTCTTCAGAGCAAGACAAAGTTATTTAGAGGCGGCGGAGGAAATGCATTCCTTCAGTGTATTTATTCAGACGTAACTGTTGATACTCAGGAGTGCAAGATTTTCCAGACCAACTTTACAAATATTGAAAAGACAATAGGTAACCAGAGAACATCAATTTCTGGAGTTGATGAAGATGAAGAGGCTTTAGACTTAATGAAATTCCAGAATGCCTACAATTTGGCGTCTAAATGTATTTCTACATTTGCCGAAATATATGATAGGTTGATACTTAATACGGGTGTTTAAAAAGGTGATCCTGGATGTGTGTGTCTTCCCGTTTTCTTGTTAGGCGGTATTCAACCTAGGTCTTATTAAAGAAAGAGGTACTATTATGAGAGTTACAAACAAAATGATAATGAACAACGCAGCTTCAAATATCAACTCTACAAAAGAGATTGTAAATCAGCGTAATACTCAGATGACAACTCAGAAAAAGATTGATAAGCCATCAGATGATCCTGTAATTGCAGTTCGTTCACTCAGATTGTCTACAACTCTTTCACAGGTAACACAGTACTATCAGAAGAATATTCCTGATGCATCTAGCTGGATTGAGGTTACTGAGACTTCACTTTTGAATATCAGAGACTTGATTACAGATTGCAAGACTCTTGCTGATAAGGGTGCCAATGGTTCTTTGAATCAGGAAGATAGAAATACAATTATCACTCAGCTTGAATCTCTTCAGAAGGCTGTTTTCAAAGAGGGAAATGCTGACTATGCTAACCGTACAGTTTTCACTGGTTATAGAACTAACAGTGACTTAGTATTCACAAAAAATGAGACAGATACTGAGTACCAGATTACACAGACTCTTTCTATCGAAAAGAACATGGAAGAGCATAGATACTACAACGGAATCACTAAGGTCCCTACTACAAAGACAGAGGTTGCAGCAGTTACTAATATCAATGATATGGCGCAGACAAACTATTACCGAGTACGTCTCAACTATGATGATGTGCTTTCTCGTGATAATTTTGTAGTAACAGATGCAGCTGGTAATGAAATAACAGTGGATATTACAGATTTTGCCAATGAGACTGATTGGGCTGATTACGAGGTGGCTGATGGAGCAAATCCAGGTGAATTCCTTAAGAAAAAGGGCGAGAAGACAGTGCCTGATGATTCAATCTATTTCATTAGAGAGACTGGAGATATTATCTTAGGAAATAATATTGCGGCACAGCTGAAGGCAGCAGATGCAAAAATTGACATTACATATACTAAAAAAGGATTTAAAGAGGGTGAACTTCGCCCAGAGTATTACTACAACTGTACAAAGACAGCAGATCCACTTGATGTAAATGTTCCAGTTGAATACAAGAAATTTACACCAGATGGAGAAACTATCCACTATGATATTCAGTATACTGTTGCAGCAGGACAGACAATAAATATCAATACAGAGGCATCAGATGTATTTAACAGTGATGTTTTACGTGATATTACAGAGATGCTTGATGCGGTCAAGAATGCACGAAATGCTCATAACAAGCTTGATGAAATCAAAAAAATGAAGGACGAATCACAGTATGCAAATGAAGATGACCAAGCATACTTACAGCAGTGGTACGATGCTGTTAAGAAAGAGGCAGATTACTTTGATGACAATTTGAAAAAACTTTTCTCAACAGAAATAGGCAAAACTGCTAAGTATTGTGATAAAATAAGTTTAAGTATTACTGATTTGGGTTGTAAGAAAGATTCTTTGGATTTAACTAAGATTCGTGTTGGCGATCAGAGACAGACAGTTCAGGGTCTTCAGTCTACCAATGATGACGTTGATCTTTCTCAGATTATTATTGATTACACAGCAGCTTACACAGCATATCAGGCATCGCTTACAGCAGCTGGAAAGCTGGGCGATTCTACACTACTAAATTATCTTTAATTCGCAGGAGGAGAAGGGACGATGCGCGTAAAAACTAGATTGTTTGGCGAAATTGAAATTGTTGAAGACAAAATTATCAATCTCGTTCATGGACTAATAGGTTTTCCAGACATGAAGAGATACACCCTTATTTTTGATGAGGAGAAGAAAAACAAGGGCAACATCATGTGGCTTCAATCCCTTGATGAGACAGATTTTGCAATGCCAGTAATGCTTCCACATCTTGTGAAGCCAGACTATGCACCACAGCTTAATGAGGATTCACTTGAGCAGTTAGGAGATCTTACACCAGAGAATACTTATGTATTAGTTACTGTTAGAGTTCCTAAGAACCCTAAGGAAGCCTCTATTAATCTCAAGGCTCCTATTATTATCAATGCCGACACTAATGTAGGTGACCAGATAATAATCGAGGGCTCAGAACCAGTCCGTTATTTGATTCATGATGCAATACACGGAAAGGATGGTGAGTAGCGATGTTGGCATTAACACGAAAAACAGGCGATGCGATTATGATCAACAACAACATCGAGATTACAGTCCTTGAGGTTCGCGGTGATCAGGTCAAAATTGGTATTTCAGCACCAAAAGAAGTATCTATCTACAGAAAAGAAGTATACTTAGAGATTCAGAAGGAAAACGAGGCAGCAACAGAAGCTGCTCAGGCAATCAGCTTAGACGATATCGAAGCTCTCAAGAATCTCTTATAAAATCAATATTATTAAAAGATAATGGCGGTCAGTTAACTGGCCGCCTTTTATGCTATAATTTTGCACAAGTGAGAACAAATGTTTGACATATTTGTAGGCTGTGATATAATTTCATCATACGATTGTGTGCAATTAATTTTTGGTGAACAATATGGATTTTAAATTACATTCAGAATATAAACCTACTGGTGATCAGCCTCAGGCTATCGAGGATTTAGTCCGGGGATTTAAGGAAGGCAATCAGATGCAGACGCTGCTTGGTGTTACTGGTTCTGGTAAGACATTTACCATGGCTAATGTAATAGAGCAGCTTAACAAGCCTACTCTTATTATCGCTCACAATAAGACCCTTGCAGGTCAGCTTTATAGCGAGTTTAAGGAGTTTTTCCCGGAAAATGCAGTAGAGTATTTTGTTTCCTACTATGATTATTATCAGCCGGAGGCGTATGTGCCTAGCACTGATACATACATTGCCAAGGATTCATCCATCAATGATGAGATAGATAAGCTGCGCTTGTCGGCGACTGCGTCACTTTCTGAGCGACGAGATGTTATTATCGTTTCATCTGTTTCTTGCATCTATGGTATCGGTGAGCCAGATGATTTCCAGAACATGATGGTGAGTCTTCGTCCAGGAGATTTAAAGGATAGAGATGATGTTATTCACGAGCTGATTAATATCCAGTACATGCGCAATGATATGGATTTTGACCGCGGTACTTTTAGAGTTCGTGGTGATGTGCTTGAGGTTATCCCTGCAATTACCAAGGACTACGCCATCCGTATTGAGTTTTTCGGAGACGAAATCGATAGGATTTGCGAGACAGATATTATGACTGGTCAGGTCAGAAGAGAGCTTGAGCATGTAGCTATTTTCCCTGCCAGTCACTATGTCATTCCACAGGACAAAATCAATGCAGCCTGCGCCAGCATAGAGGCGGAGCTGGATGAGAGAGTCAAGTTCTTCAAATCAGAGGACAAATTAATCGAGGCTCAGCGAATTGCAGAGCGTACTAATTTCGATATAGAGATGCTTCGAGAGACTGGATTTTGCTCGGGCATCGAGAATTATAGTAGACATATGACTAGCCAGCAGCCTGGTGAGCCACCGAAATGTCTTATTGATTATTTTGGTGATGATTTCTTGATTATTGTGGATGAGAGTCATATCACATTACCACAGGTGCGAGGCATGTTTGCAGGTGACCAGGCTAGAAAGCGCACATTGGTGGAGTATGGCTTTAGATTGCCATCGGCACTGGATAACAGACCGCTTAATTTCGGTGAATTTGAGTCCAAGTTAGACCAGATTATGTTTGTTTCTGCTACACCTGGCGACTATGAAGAGGAGCATGAGATGCTTCGTACAGAACAGGTTATCAGACCTACTGGACTTCTTGATCCTGAGGTTGAGGTGCGTCCGGTAGAGGGACAGATTGATGACCTTTACAAGGAGATTCAAAAAGAAACAGCCGGTGGTCACAAGGTAATGATTACCACACTGACCAAGCGTATGGCAGAGGATTTGACGGATTATCTTGCTGAGCTTGGTGTCCGTGTTAAATACATGCATTCAGATATTGATACTATGGAGCGAGCAGAGATTATCAGGGATTTACGACTTGATGTGTTTGATGTTCTCGTAGGTATCAACTTGCTTCGAGAGGGTCTTGATATTCCAGAGATTACACTTGTTGCTATCTTGGATGCTGACAAAGAGGGATTCTTGCGTAGTGAGAGGTCATTGATTCAGACTATTGGTCGTGCCGCTCGTAACAGCGAGGGTCACGTAATCATGTATGCCGACACCATGACAGAGTCCATGGAAAAGGCCATCAGTGAGACTGAGCGTCGTCGCCAGATTCAGATGGCATACAACGAGGCTCACGGCATCACGCCTACCACCATTCAGAAGTCAGTCAGAGAGCTTATTTCCATTGGCAAGGCCATCGCTAAAAAGGAGCTTCAGTTTAAGAAGGACCCTGAGGAGATGGATAGCAAGGAGCTTGAGAAGCTTATAGCTGACATCCAAAAGAAGATGAAAAAGGCTGCTGCCGAGCTGAACTTCGAGGCTGCTGCTGAGTATAGAGACAAGATGGTAGAGCTTAAACAGATGATGCAACAGATGTCTGAAGAGTAATTTATTTACAAATTTCAAATGATTGTTTGACTTGCGAAACAAGTTTTTTTGAGGATATAGAAATGAAAGAAAAGAAATACATTAAAATCAAGGGGGCCAACGAGCACAACCTTAAAAATATTAGCCTAGACATTCCCCGTGATGAGTTTGTAGTACTGACCGGATTGTCTGGCTCAGGTAAATCATCACTTGCATTCGATACTATTTTTGCAGAGGGCCAGAGACGATATATGGAGTCACTTTCTTCATATGCCCGTCAGTTCTTAGGTCAGATGGAAAAGCCAAACGTAGAGCATATGGAGGGTATGCCTCCAGCTATTTCAATCGACCAGAAGAGCACCAATCACAATCCACGTTCTACTGTTGGCACAGTTACAGAGATCTACGATTATATGAGACTTCTCTATGCTAGATGCGGTGTTCCTCATTGCCCTAATTGTGGCAAGCCTATCAGCAAGCAGACAGTAGACCAGATGGTAGATGCTATAATGGCTCTCCCTGAGCGCACCAAAATTCAGCTTCTTGCTCCAGTAGTTAGAGGTCGCAAGGGTACTCATGAAAAGCTCTTTGAAAAAGCTAAAAAGTCTGGTTATGTCCGTGTAAATGTTGATGGCAATGTATATGACCTTTCTGAGGAGATTAAGCTAGATAAAAATATCAAACACAACATCGAGATTGTGGTAGATAGACTTGTGATAAAAGAAGGAATTGAAAAGCGTCTTACAGATTCAATCGAGTCAGTTCTAAAGCTTGCTGAGGGACTTATGATTGTTGATGTTATCGACGGAGAGCCTATCAGTTTTTCTGAGGGATTCTCATGTCCTGATTGTGGCATTAGCATTGATGAGGTGGAGCCACGTAGTTTCTCCTTCAACAATCCATTTGGTGCATGCCCAGAGTGTTTTGGTTTGGGATACAAAATGGAATTTGACGAGGATCTTATGATTCCTGACAAGAGCCTTTCATTTAATCAGGGCTGCGTGCAGGTTATTGGTTGGCAGTCAGCCAACAAGTCAACAAGCTTTGCCCATGCTCTTTTAGAGGCATTGGCAAAGGAATACAAGTTTTCACTTGATACACCATACAAGGACCTTCCTGAGAATATCAGACACATGTTCATTCATGGTTTTGACCGTTCGGTGGATGTAGAATATGAGGGCCAGCGGGGAAGAGGTGTATATCCTACAGTGTTTGAGGGGCTCATTGAAAATGTTAATCGTCGCTATAAGGAGACGTTTTCAGAGAACCAAAAGCGTGAGTACGAGGAGTTCATGTTCTACAGTGAGTGTCCTTGCTGCCACGGCCAGCGACTAAAAAAGGAATCACTAGCTGTTACTATTGCCGATAAGAATATTTTCGAGATGACTCAGTATCCAGTCCATGAGCTCTATGATTTGATTGATAAGCTAGAGCTTACAGAGCAGCAGAAGAAAATCGGTGCTGTGGTACTAAAAGAGATTAGAAATAGACTTAAATTCATGGTGGATGTAGGGCTTGATTACCTTACACTGGCTCGTGCTACAGCCACTCTTTCAGGTGGCGAGGCTCAGCGTATTAGATTGGCTACCCAGATTGGTTCGGGTCTTGTAGGTGTTGCCTATATTTTAGATGAGCCATCAATTGGTCTTCATCAAAAGGACAATGATAAATTGCTGGCATCTCTTAAGGGACTCCGTGATTTAGGAAATACACTTATTGTTGTAGAACACGATGCAGATACAATGCGTGCTGCTGACTATCTTGTGGATATCGGACCTCGTGCCGGCAAGGATGGTGGAGAAGTCATAGCAGCAGGTACTCCTGAGGAGATTATGGCTTGCCCAGATTCTATTACAGGCCAGTACTTAAGTGGCAAGCTTTGCATACCAGTTCCTTCCGAGCGCAGAGAGCCAAAGGGATGGCTCACTATCAAGGGCGCTCGGGAGCACAACCTCAAGAATATCGATGTAGATATTCCACTTGGAATCATGACAGTAGTTACTGGTGTGTCTGGCTCCGGTAAGAGTTCACTTGTCAACGAAATATTGTACAAGGATTTGGCTAAGAGACTTAACAGAGCTAGAAAAATATCCGGAAAGCATGATGATATTTTAGGAACAGAGGCACTTGATAAGGTCATCGACATCGACCAGTCCCCAATTGGACGTACACCTCGTTCTAACCCAGCTACATACACTGGAGTATTTGATTTAATAAGAGATTTATTTGCTGGTACAACTGAGGCCAAGGAGCGAGGCTACAATAAGGGACGCTTCTCATTCAACGTAAAAGGCGGTCGATGTGAGGCTTGCTCTGGTGACGGTATCATAAAAATAGAGATGCATTTCCTTCCAGATGTGTATGTTCCATGCGAAGTCTGTGGAGGCAAGAGATATAATCGAGAGACTCTAGAAGTTCATTACAAGGGTAAGACAATCTACGATGTTCTTGATATGACTGTTGAAGAGGCGGTTGAGTTCTTCAAAAATGTACCAAGCATTGCCAACAAGATTCAGGCACTATATGATGTAGGCTTAGGTTATATCAAGCTTGGTCAGCCAAGCACCACTCTTTCAGGTGGTGAGGCACAGCGTATTAAGCTTGCAACAGAGCTTTCTCGCCGCGCAACAGGCAAGACAATTTACATCCTTGATGAGCCTACAACGGGACTTCATTTCGACGATGTAAACAAGCTTGTTGAAATCATGCGCAAGCTCTCAGATTCTGGCAACACAGTAGTGGTTATCGAGCATAACTTGGATGTAATCAAGTGTGCAGATTATATCATAGACATGGGCCCAGACGGCGGAGACCGAGGCGGCACAGTGATTGCCAAGGGCACACCAGAGGAAATCGTAAAGGTGAAGAAGAGCTACACCGGCCAGTATTTGAAGGAATATTTGAAATAGAAGGTTTAAGCCTGCTCAGTTGAGCAGGCTTTTTTCTTTGTACAGGGAGCGCTACTGCCTGAGAGGAAAAAAGGAAAATAGGCAGTAGCGAAAATGAAAAATGCTACTGTCTGAGAGGAAAAAAGGAAAATAGGCAGTAGGGAAAATGGGAAAAGCTACTGCCTGAGAGGAGAAAAGGAAAATAGGCAGTAAGGGAAATGGGAAAAGATACTGCCTGAGAGGAAAAAAGGAATCTAGGCAGTAGGGGAAATGGGAAAAGCTACTGCCTGAGAGGAAAAATGGAATCTAGGCAGTAGGGGAAATGAGAAAAGCTACTGCCTGAGAAGAGAAATAGAAAATAGGCAGTAGGGGAAATGGGAAAAGCTACTGCTTGAGAGGAAAAAAGGAAAATAGGCAGTAGAGAAAAGGAAAAGTGCTACTGCCTATAATGGGAAAAGGGAAATAGGCAGTAGAAAAATAAAAAAGTAGTACTGCCTAGGAGGAGAAATAGAAAATAGGAAGTAACTAGGATATGCTAGCTGTAATGTGGAATAGAGAGAGGATATAAGGCAAGTAAATAGATATGGAGAATGGAAAAAGAATCTTATATCTTATGAAATACATCAAATAATTATTAAAAAACTACTTGCATATAGATGGCATATAGGGTAGTATATAACTACCGTGAAATCGAGAGATAATAGTTATGAAAAGGAGATATATATGTTTTGCAATTCATGTGGTACAGAAGTAAGTGAATTCGCTAGGGTATGCCCTAATTGTGGTAAGCCAACTGTAAAGATTGAGACAAGAGAAGTCCTTGGCTGTAAATGGGCTAATTTCTTGGGGTACTTTTATTTTTGGCTTGGTTGCCTTGTTAATCTTTTTGGAATTATAAAGCTAGTGGAGCTGAGTGGACAAAGTGCAGAATTTTTCTCTGGCGAGAACAAGCTCTCAGGATATATTAACTTAGGGATAGTTCTTGGAATTGTGTTTATAGTGCTTTTAGCTGTTGCGGCAGTGGCTATTATTAATAGAAAGAGTAATGCAGGAAAGCTAGTTTGTATAGTTTTTGGATACGAATTTGTGATGACTCTTGTTTTGCTAATTTATGGTTCATCTGTAGTTGGTGTTAGTACTGGTCAGGCTAGCGATGGATTTCGTATGATATTAGATATAGTGTTAATATTTGTTAATGCGTCATACTTTGATAATCGTAGTGATGTTTTTGTTAATTAATGATTAAAATAAATTTTCAAATTAAAGGGAGTGAATATTATGTTTTGTAGTAGTTGTGGAACACAGTTATCAGATGATGCGCAGTTCTGTTCAAATTGTGGGGCAAGAGTAGGTGTGGCTAACACAAATCCTACTGTAAACCCAGTAACCTACACAAATCCTGCTGTTGCTGGAAATGGAGGCTTGGATATAAAATGGGCTCATTTTCTTAGCTATGGATACTTGTGGGTGGCTGCATTTATGAACTTAATTTGGGGAATTGTATATCTAACAGGGAAGTTTGACTTCAATGATATACCTCGCGAGGTTATGTATTATGAATATGATGCACTTGCTTATGCTGATAAGCTATATGCTGTTGCTATTTTCATAGTGCTTACTATGCAGCTTATCTCAGCTATATACATCTTAAATTTAAAAAGAGACGCAGGAACAATATTATTTGCGGCATATGTATTTAAGGGAATAGCAGCATTATTAATGATTGCAGGAGTGATTATTATTACTGGAGATTTAGAAATGATAATTCTTAACATTTTTACTCTATTCGGTGCGGTAATAATGGCTGTTGTTAATAAGATTTATTTTGATAATAGAAAAGAAATCTATGTGAGATAAATGGAATTAATTGCAAGTAAAATATCTAAAAAATTTTAACAAATTACTTGCATTAATCAATATAATAATTCACTATATAAAGGTGAGTATAAATTTTATAAGAGAAAAGGAGAAAAAATATGTTTTGTAACAATTGTGGTACTCAGTTAGAAGAGGGGGCAGCATTTTGTCCTAATTGCGGAAGTTCAGTAGGTGTGGCACCTGCTCCACAGCTTGGTTTAAAGTGGGCTCACTTCCTTGCTTATTTTGCATTATGGGCTGGAGCATTAATAAATGTTATTGTAGCATTTACTGTATTTACAGGAAGTCTTTACAGTGCTCAAGGAATAGAGGCAGAATATGTTTATGCTGTATTACCAGGACTTAAGCCAATTGACATGATTTATGGTGTTGCTCTTTTAGTGTTGGCGGTGCTTGGCGTAATTACAGCAGTATCTATTATCAAGTATAAGAAAAATGCTGGAACACTTGTATGTGCTATGTATCTTGTTTCTGCAATCGTAGCATTTATTTACCTTGTGGGAGCATCAAGTGTATTAGGACAGTTTGCAGGTAATTCAAACAGTGTCGTATCAATTATTGTTGGTATCGTTATGTTCTTTGTAAACAAAATTTACTTTGGAAACCGCAAGGATATCTTCGTAAACTAATAAAAATATAAGCAATTCAAAAGGCACACCTCATAGTGGGTGTGCCTTTTTTATGCAGTAACAAATATAAAATTAATCAGTGATAATCTCGTAAGAATAGTCTCTGAGATTTGCACGAAGCTCGGCGTGGTGACCTTCTTTTTCCCAAGCAAGTTTTAGCATAAATCCATTTGCTTCTGCTGAAAGAGTACTGTCAAAACCAAAAGCTGGATGTGTGTTTCTCAAACGAAGTAATTCTAGTTGCTTTTTAACTACATCATTTTTAAGAGCGACTTCAATCATCTCAGAAGAGAGATTAGTACGATTGATTTCCTTGTGACCGCCTACACCGGCGTGGGCGACAGCCTCGTGGTCATTTCTACCTGCGAATAAATCCAGATACCATACTTGAGGCTTACCTGGCATAAACATCTGAATAGCACGAGCTAAAAGCATTTTGCTGTCATTCTCACCAAGGGCACTGTAGTATGTTGCATTGACCTGATAGTACATATTTTTCTGTCCGTGGAGATCCTTCACATAACCGCCACGGCCAACAATTGTATCAATAAGCTCCTGGATTTCTTTCTCATCAAGCATTCCCTTTAAATCAAGAAGAGGAATACCGTCATGACAACCGAGCATATTCACTACTCGAATATTTTTCTCGTTAAGTTCCTTAGCCCAATCAACTAAAAGCTTTCCTGATTGCTTCTCAAGAGTATAGATGAGAAGACCAGGAAGGAAGAAATCGTAGGTCATATAGCCCTTAGAAGCGATGGTTTCATAAGTGCCTTCGCCGTAAGTGGCGTGAATCTCTGGTAAAAGAGAAAGTCCATATTCGTTGGCAATATCCTTTACCCGCTCTAATACATCCCATGTGTCAGGCTCATTTAAGAAATTCTTTTTGCCTGGCTCCTTAGGAGCGTATGCAAATGCATCCAATCTTACGATTTTTGCACCATAATCGGCAAGAGTCTTAAGTGTGTTTCTATAGTGCTCCCATACAAGGTCAGATTTGATGTTTAAATCCATCTGTCCAAGGTAGCGTCTGCTTGCTTCTAGATAATTAACAACGTCTTCTTTGTATTCTTCATAACCAGCGAAATCAATTTCAGAAGGGGTCTTGCCTTCATCCAGCGAAGCGCAAATGCGCTCTGCAAGATTAGTAGCTGCAAGATATTGCATTCCTGCGGCCTCTATTAAGTCGGCTGCATCAGGTCTCTTGTAGCGAACCTCCTGATAGAAAGTATTCCAATATGGTACGTCCTTGCCATCTGGCATGCGAACCATGAGGATTGGAAGACCAGGTTTTCTGAAAAACATATCTTTGATATATTTTTCATCAGGCTTAATATATCCTTCTTCAGTCATTTCCCCGCAACCTTCCCAAAACTTGTTCCAGTTGATGAAGAAGTCGGCGTATTTGGAATTCTCACCATTTTTTATTAAATCCTGAAATTGTGGTGAGAGAACAGAGGCGTGATTTAAGATAAAATCAAGTTTCAAGTCGATTCCCAAATCAGAAAGTGCCTCAATGGCCTCTTGAGAGCCAAGCTCCTTATTGATGCCGTAATCTATTACAGAAAATCCTCTGTCCAGATCTGTATTGTAAATGCTAGGTAAAATATAAAAAGACTGGAATACATCTTTAAACTCAGGTTTCTTAAGAACCTTGATGATATCCTCAAGTCTGTGGCCCATGCTGTCAGGATAAGCATTCAGCATAGGTCCGTTATCATTGCGTGTAGTACTCATAAAAACTCCTTTGGACTAAGCCATTAATTTGCTAAAAGTTTCAAAATCGATTAATTCCCCACTCTTAGTGATAATGATTTTAGCTTTTGACGCTTGTGATTTAATCTTTTCCTGTTCAATGTTTAAAATAAGCATTGTAAACGGGCTATCTAATTTGCCGTCTCTATTTCTAGAGCGTCTATGCTCGAGTGTTTCCTCTGGAGTAGAGTTTAAAAGTATCGGAATATCCACGTTAGAAAGGTAATCGCTATTGCCGTGGGTCCACTCTAGGATGAGAACCTTGGTGTCGCTCATGTCTACTTCGTCATACCAGAGGCTGGCTTCGTCGCGGCCCATTCTCTTAAGCCACAGCTTGTCGGCACCATTTAAGAAAGCTGAAAGGATAGAATCTACTTCCTCAAAATCGATTTCCTTAGGTGTTCCAAGATAATTTTCTAAAGCTGAACGACCACCATCTAAATATGTCTTAAACCAATCGTATTCTGAAATATGAGCCTCATTGGCATCATCATCTGCTTTCTGAAGCTCCTGAAGCTTTGCAATTACAGAAGGATTGCTGAGTTTTGATGCTGCAAGAGCTCGCACGCCGCCCTCACGGAATGTATGTAGACGCTCAGCATCGTTGTACATTGGAATACGATGTGGATAATTGTCACCAGACATTGTGTAGCTTTTGATTCCAGCGGATGTAAGCATATAGGAAAGAATAGAAGCTATCTCGCTTTTTCCTACACCAGAACCACCGTGAACACATACAACTGCACGACCAAAGCTATTAGAAGCGGCAGCCTTCTTGAGCTGCTCAACTAAAGCAGGAAAAATAGTACGTGCCTTAGCAATGTGTGAATCACCAATTTCAATCTTATCTCCTGGCATATCACCATGTGGAATGTCAGAAGGAATATTAAGTCCATCTACAAAAGTAAGAGTTGCATTAAGCTTCTCTAAAACTGATGTATCTGTTGCAATTTTGTTGAATTTACTGTTCATTTTAACTCCCTCACTACAAAAAAGTATGAAAAAACTGCAAAAACCCGCGTAAACTTGACACCTTATGCGCGTAAGTGCTATCATGTTTTCACAATACAATACAATCGATTTTTTGTAAAGGGGTTTTTGTTAAATGATAACTATCAAGGAGATCGCTCAGAGACTCAACATGTCCACAACTACAGTATCTAACGTCATTCACGGTAAGGCTGGAGAAGTTTCTGAGGAGACAAGACGTCGCGTAGAAGAATTTCTTAAAGAAGTGGACTATGTGCCTAACATCAATGCTAGAAATTTAGCTCAGAATGAGTCTAAAATCATTGGTCTTGCCCTAAAAGCTCGTGTTGATAAATACGAGAATCTTATCATGGATCCTTTCGTAGCAGAGCTTATTGGTGGTATTGAAGAGACAATTAGAAATGCTGGATACTTCATGATGCTTTACATCTCAAGGGATACGGAGAAAATTATGCGCCATGTTTCAACCTGGAATGTGGATGGTCTTATTTTGTTTGGTATGCTTGATGATGATGGTATACGTGTTAGTACAAAGTATAAAAAGCCTATAGTCTGCCTTGATACATATAGTATGGAGGGGTTAAAGCATTTCACAAACGTAGGCCTTGACGATGAGCAAGGAGCCTACGAAATGGTTAAATATATCATTTCTTGCGGACATCAACGCATTGCATTCCTATCAGATAATACTAAGGGTGTAGACTTAGCTCGTTTAAATGGCTACAAGAGAGCCCTTAAAGAAGCAGGAATTGAATATAGTGAAAAGGACTTCCTAAAAATTCGTCCGGCCAGCGCCGAAATAGAGGAGAGTTTGGATGAAATATGCCATAGAGCCCTTGATTATACTGCGATTATGTGCGTTTCTGACTTGTATGCAGTTACACTTATGTCAGCCCTTACAGACCGTGGAATCAGAGTTCCAGAGGGTATTTCTATAGCTGGATTCGATGATAATATGCTGGGAAGTCTCTATAGACCTGCCCTTACTACAGTGCATCAGGATGTAAAACAAAAGGGAGTAGTCGCTGCAGAGACGCTTTTAAAGAAAATTCGAGGGGAAGAAACCGAGGCACAAATTACTTTACCAACCCGACTTGTTATCCGTGATACTGTCACAAAGCCTAGAAAATCAAGCTTTAGGGGCCGTTTTTAATATAATTTAGATTTTAGAAATGGGGGTTGACCGGTCAGAAAAGTTGTGTTATGTTTTACTTATAACAAACTTATGCGCAAAAGTTAACTAATGAAAACAAGGGAAATTGTGCACTATGCACAATTGTAGAAAGAATTTTTCTACACAATTAACATTTTACATGTTATGGGAGGGATTATCGAAATGAGAAAGAGATTACTTTCAGTACTCATGATAGGCGCTATGGCCAGCAGCCTAGTAGCTTGCGGTCAGCCTAACACAGCAAACAATGGAGGTTCTAACGCACAGGGTGGTGGAGCATCAGCAGATAGCTCAGCAGTTAGACTTCTAAATGGTAAGCCAGAGATTGATGCTCAGCTTCAGGATTTAGCTAAGCTCTACAAGGAGGAGACAGGAAACGAACTCATCGTTGAAACAATCGGTGGCGACACAAACGCTTCTGACGAGCTTAAGAAGATGTATCAGGCAGGTAATATGCCAGATATCTTTGTAATCGAAGCAAACCAGGCAGCTTCTTGGGATGGCAAGTTAGCAGATCTCAAGGGAGAGACTTGGACAAATAATACTGAGTTTGAACTTGTAGATGACTCAATGGGAACAATCGGATTCCCTTACACTGTAGAGGCTACAGCACTTGGCTACAACGCAGATGTGCTTAAGGCAGCAGGTGTTGATCCTTCAACACTTACAAGCCCAGATGCTTATGCAGAGGCATTTAAGACACTTGATAGCAAGAAGGACGAGCTTGGAATTAAGGCAGTTCTCGGCTGGTGTGCAGAGCCATCAAATCTTGGATGGTCTTCAGGTACACACGTATTTGCTCAGTATCTTGATGCAGGTCTTGCAGCTGATGATACTACATATATCGATTTACTTAATGACGGTGGTCAGGTTGATCATGACAGAATGCTTGCTTTCGCAGAGTTCGTTGGCATGATGAATCAGTACTCAGACCCAGATCTTCTTGTAGATGGTACTTATGATGAGCAGGTAGCTGGCTTCAAGGCTGGTGAATATGCATTCATCACACAGGGTAACTGGTGTGTAACATCTCCTGATGATGTTGATTTTGAGTGTGGATTTGCTCCATACGCATTTGAGGATGGCATTGATACAATCATCGCTGGTCCACCAAGCTACTGGGTAGCTTATGCAGATGGTAATGTTGAAGGCGCTAAGGCATTCTTTAACTGGTGCGCAGGTGACTCTGCTCAGAACATTCTTGTAAATGATGCAGGTCTTGTTTCTCCATTTAGTGATTGCCAGTACGAAGCTGTTAACCCATTCTACGCTAGCATGAAGTCATACATCGACGCTGGTAAGTTCAGTGGATGGCATACAATGCTCAAGAAGGATGGTCTTCAGAATCAGACATGTCAGGTATTTGCTGATTATGCTCAGGGCAAGCTTGACGCAGAGAGCTTTACATCAACAATCGAGCAGGTAATCAAGGATTACTATGCAAACTAATTAAGTGATAGCTTTGGGGCAGGGCTAAATGCACTGCCCCTTTTTCTTTAAAAGAGCAATGAGATTCAAATCTAATTGTTAAAAGAGTTGGGTAGGAGAGAAAGGAGATTAGTTATGGGTGAGTTCTCCGCGAGACGAAAAATCTTTTCCTTTGGATGTATGATTGTGGGAGTTGCCATGATGATTGCGGGATTATATATGGCAATTACACTTACAGACTTCTGGGGTGTTAGAGGTACATTAATTATTGTTGGTTGCGTAGCTTTTTTTGTGGGATTATATTTCTTCCCTACATTCAAGCACCACAGAGGAATCATTAATTTTATGTTTTTATTCCCGCTGTTATTTGCTTTTGCAGTAACAGTAATCATTCCACTTGTACTTGGTATTGGATATTCATTTACAGACTGGGATGGTATTACATTAAATAAATTTGTTAAATTTGATAATTATGCAAGAATGTTCCATGAGCCACAGTTCTTATGGTCAGTATTAATCACATTCTTGTTTGTAATATTAAATATTGTTCTTGTAAATCTTGTGGCATTTTTACTTGCTTTGTTGTGTACTTCAAAGCTAAAGGGTCTGGGATTCTTTAGAGCAGCTTATTTCCTACCAAACCTTATTGGTGGTATCGTACTTGGTTATATTTGGCAGTTTATTTTCTCAAAAGTAGTAACCGAGATTCTTAATTCACAAGCATCTATGCTTACAGAGACAAAGACAGCTCTTATAGGAATTGTCTTGGTTTATGTATGGCAGTATGCTGGATATATTATGTTGATTTACATTACAGGACTTAATACAGTGCCTGGAGATGTTATTGAGGCTTCATCAATTGATGGCGCAAATTCATTGCAGACTCTTTTCCAGATAAAGATTCCAATGATTGCTCCAACAATTACTATTTGTACATTCCTTACACTTACCAGTGCGTTCAAGCAGTTTGATGTTAACTTATCATTAACAAATGGTACTGGTTCGGTTAACTTCATGGGTAAGTTCTTGTCAAAGGGTACACAGATGCTGGCGCTTAATATTTACGACACAGCATTTGTAAATAATGAATATGCATACGGCGAGGCAAAGGCAGTTTTCTTCTTTATTATTCTTGCTATTGTTTCAATTTGCCAGGTTCGTATTTCTAATAAGAGGGAGGTGGAATTATAATGAAAGTAAAAGAGAAAACCTCCAAAATCGTTATAAAAATGATTATCGCTATCGTAATTGCAATATACGTTTTGTTCCCATTCTTCCTTGTTGTGATTAATTCATGCAAGCAGACAGCGGACATTACAGCAAATCCTATAGGATTTAACGGCGTATCACTTGCTAACTTATACCAGAATTTATCAGATGTAATTAACAATACCCATTTCCTTTTTTGGTCAGCATTTACATCATCAGCTGTTATTACAATTCTTTCATTAATATTGTTAGCTCTTCTTGGAGCAATGGCTGCATGGGTAATCTGCAGAAATAAAACAAAATGGTCAGTGGTAATTTACTTTACATTTATTGCATCAATGATTATTCCATTCCAGGTAGTAATGCTTCCACTTATCTCTACATTTAGAGATGTTGGAAATTTTGTTGGCATTCCTATGATTCAGTCAATCCCAGGTATCGTATTTGCGTATCTTGGATTTGGCGGTGCGATGACAGTGTTTATTCTAAATGGATTTATTAAGGGAATTCCTATGGAACTTGAAGAGGCAGCGTCTATTGACGGATGTTCTCCAGAGCAGACATTCTTTATTGTAATTCTTCCATTATTAAAGCCGGTAATCACTACAGTCACAATCCTTAATGGTATGTGGATCTGGAACGATTATTTGCTTCCATCAATTCTTCTTCAGCAAAATGGACCAGTTAAGACTCTTCCAGTTGCTGTTCAGGCGTTTGTTGGTTCATATGTAAAACAGTGGAATTTGATTTTAGGTGCTGCGTTGCTTGCTATTATTCCAATTCTCATTCTCTTCTTTATTGCTCAGAAGCAAATTATGGAAGGAATGATTGAAGGTGCGGTAAAAGGTTAAAATATTTTTGAGGATTTTTTCAAATCTTCACATAGCCATCACATTGGGATGTTATAAGAGAAGTGTACTAGCGAAAGCTAATACCAAATTTTTCATAACTCAGCGACCAAGGCGACTTGGTCGCACTCCCCGACTCTTACGCGTCAGTGCACATGCGCTGACGCTTTTTTTACTTAATAGGAAATTACTTTGTAATATCCTATTAAGCAAAAAACAAGCTGCGCTTGAAAGATGTGTCTCGCTGGCAGATGAATTTAATTGCTTACAGCAATTGCCAGCTCGCACTGCTGGAGTTTTGCAAAGCAAAACTCTATTTTATTGAAACGGGAGACTGTTTTGCAACACAAAAGCACCTCTTATATATAAGAGCCTTGAATAATGTGGGATTTTGTATATAATAAGAAAGTAAAAATGCGTATTTCTGTCCAAAAGGACAGTAGACTATACTAAAACACAGAAAGGATAAGAAAATGGCAGCATCAGATATCGGTATTGATTTAGGTACAGCGAGTGTTCTTGTTTATGCAAAAGGCAAGGGCGTTGTTTTGAAAGAGCCTTCAGTAGTGGCTTTTGATAGAGATACAAACAAAATTAAAGAAATCGGTGAGGAGGCACGTCTTATGATTGGCCGTACTCCTGGTAATATCGTGGCAGTTCGTCCACTTCGTCAGGGTGTTATCTCTGACTACACAGTTACAGAGAAGATGATTAAGTACTTCGTTCAGAAGGCAATGGGCAAGAAGAGCTATCGTAAGCCTCGTATTGCTGTATGCGTTCCTTCTGGAGCTACAGAGGTAGAGAAGCGTGCAGTTGAGGATGCAGCATTTGCAGCAGGCGCACGTGAGGTCTCTATTATTGAGGAGCCTATCGCAGCAGCTATCGGTGCTGGAATCGATATTTCTCTTCCTATGGGTAACATGATTGTAGATATCGGTGGTGGTACAGCAGATATCGCTGTTATCTCACTTGGAAGCTCAGTTGTCAGCACATCTATCAAGGTGGCTGGTGATGATTTTGACGAGGCTATCGTTCGTTACATGAGAAAGAAGCACAACCTTCTTATTGGTGAGCGTACAGCTGAGGACATTAAGATTAAAATTGGTCGTTGTTTCCCACTTGGCGATTCAGAGACTATGGATGTTAGAGGACGTAACCTTGTATCTGGTCTTCCAAAGACTATTACAGTTACATCTGAGGAGACTGAGGAGGCTCTCAAGGAGTCTACAATGCAGATTGTTGAGGCTATCCACTCAGTACTTGAGAAGACTCCACCAGAACTTGCAGCCGACGTAGCAGATAGAGGTATCGTACTTACAGGTGGCGGTGCACTTCTTCGCGGACTTGAGGAGCTTATTGAGGACCGCACAGGTATCAACACTATGACAGCTGATGAGGCTATGACATGTGTTGCTATTGGTACAGGTCGCTATGTAGAGCTTCTTGCAGGAGATTAATTAGATTTATTTCGTTGAATAACGATACGGACCCCGATTTTTGAAAAAATTATATTAAATAATTATTTTTTCAAAATAGGGGTTATTTTTATATTCAAAAATCCGATATACAAATTGGAGATTATTAATCAGGTGCCTAAAATAGGGGGATATTCATGGTTAAAGGTCTATATACAGCCTATACAGGAATGGTTAACGAACAGAGAAGAATGGACGTTATGACCAATAACTTGGCCAACTCAGCTACCACAGGCTACAAAAAAGAAGCCATGGTTGCTCAAGCATTCGACGAGAGATTAGCCATCAAAATCAAAGACACATCATCACTTGGAAATAGACCAGAGGGAATAGGATATATGTCCCTTGGAGCTAAAATCGGTGAGACATACACAAATTGGGACCAGGGCGGTTTTCAGATTACTGATAAGCCTTCGGATGTGGCCATCGGTGGCAGAGGATTCTTTGCTATAGCTTTTACAAACAAAGCAGGCGAGACTTCTATTAGATACACAAGAGATGGTGCATTTACAGTTGATACTGATGGATACTTGAGAACATCAGATGGAGATTATGTACTTAATCAGGAGGGAGCTCTTAATTCTCTCTACGGCGAGGACTATTACGTACAGATTGATCCTAATTTAGAGTACGCAATTGCCGCTGACGGTACTATTTCTCAGAATAATGAAGAGGTAGATACAATCGGAGTCATTGACATTGCAGACTACGATTATATCAATAAATACGGTGAGAACTTATACACATTGATCCCTGGAGGACAGATTGTTGAAAGCGATGCTATCCTAGAACAGGGAACACTTGAATCTTCCAATGTCAATGTTGTAGAGGAAATGGTTAGCATGATTCAGATAGCTCGTGCATACGAGGCTGGTCAGAAGATGATTCAGACTGAGGATGCTACACTTGAAAAAACCGTCAATCAAGTAGGACAGGTATAAAACGGTAGAAAGTAACGTAAAAATTACTAGATAATTAGAAGTTGTATAAATAGCTTGTAGTTATCAAGCTATTAGCTCTCTGGAGAATGACGTGTAGTCATCGGAAGAGAGACTAATGCTTGAGGACGTAACAAGCGGGAAACAAATCATGGAGGTACTTGGCATATGATGAGAAGTTTGTGGTCTGCTGCTTCAGGTATGAAGGGCCAGCAGGTATCAGTTGACACAATTGCAAACAACTTGGCAAATGTTAATACAACTGCATATAAATCTCAGAGTACACAGTTCAAGACATTGTTATACCAAACAATGCAATCTACAAGTACAAATGGTCAGGGCGAGACAAAACCTACCAGTGCTCAGGTTGGACTTGGTACGAGAGTTGCTTCTATTAATGCTAATTTTACTCAAGGTAGCCAGCTTGCAAAGGACAGCCCAACAGCAATGTGCATCATTGGCAATGGTTTCTTTGCAGTAGAAGATGGAGACGAAACTCACTATACAAGAAATGGTGATTTTACATGGGCTCTTGATGATGGAGGCAACAAGGTGCTTACCACATCAGAAGGCTACAAGGTTCTTGATCAGGCAGGAAGACCTATCACTGTTCCAAATACAGTAGAAAAGGGATTCACAGTCAATCCAGACGATGCTTCGATTTCATATCAGAATCCAGATGGTACATACACCAACACAGGTCAGTCAATTGCACTGTACCAATTTACAAATAGAGTCGGCTTGGACAAAATCGGAGAGAATCTCTACGATGAGACAGCTGCCTCAGGGGAGCCAATGGGTGAGTGGAACACTCAGGGAGTAAACAGGAGTTCAATAGCTCAAAACTATTTGGAAGGATCTAATGTAAATGTTGCTGACGAGATGGTTAGTCTTATCATTGCACAGCGTGCATACGAGATGAACTCAAAGGCAATAACTACTTCAGATACAATGTTAGAGCAAGCTAACAACCTTAAGAGATAGTTTAGTAACATGTAAATGAATTCTCTAATATGCGGTACCGAGAATTCGCGGATTTACGGGAGGAATGAAAAATGGATACTATGGTAATGAACACTTACATGCAGACGCAGTACAACAAAGCGGCTACAGAGGCTGCAGAGAAGACGGCAAAATCGCTTGGTGGTATTTCAGCAACTTCCAGCAAGGAAGAAGTTACAGAAGCAGTAAAGGGTTTCGAGACTTACTTGATGGAGCAGGTGCTCAAAGAGGTTAAGGAATCTTTTGTTCCAAAGGATGACGAGGATTCTTCAATGTCTATGTACAAGGACTATTTCATGGATAGTGCTTATACAAAGGTAGCAGAGCAGCTTGTAGATGAAGTTGGTGGAAATATTACAGAAGATTTCGTAGAGCAGATAATGCGTAACTATGGCATCACAGGTACTTCTAATATTCCTACAGAGGAAGGTGGACTTGATGCCGATGCAGTATCAGAGGAAATTGCTCAGGCAAATTCTTCGACAGTTCAGCAAGTATTAGCATAAGAATATTTTATAGAGGCATTGCAAGGGCAATGTCTCTTTTTTTATGCTATTATATATCCTATGGAAGAAATAACAGGTTACGTAGAAGGAATAATATTTAGAAATTCAGATAATGGCTATACTGTCATGGATTTTGTGGTAGATGAATTTCTCATTACAGTAGTAGGAATTTTTCCAACAGTTGGTGAGGGCGAGAATCTACTTCTTAGAGGACAGTATATTGACCATCCTACATATGGACGCCAGTTTAAAGCTACAAGCTATGAAGCGGTGGCTCCAGCTGATGAGCTATCCATGGAGCGATATTTGGGCTCAGGTGCAATAAGAGGAATCGGACCAAAGCTTGCTGCTAGAATCGTTAAAAAATTTGGCGCTGATACATTTAGACTGATTGAGGAAGAACCGGAGCGTCTTGCAGAGGTAAAGGGTATTTCTCTCAACAAGGCTATGGAGATTTCAGACCAGATTGTAGGAGCTAAGGACATCCGCAATGCCATGATTTTCCTTGATAAATATGGATTGCATGGCAATACAGCTATCAAAATTTACAATAGATTTGGCAATGAAGTTTACAACATTATCCAGAGCAATCCATACAAGCTGGCTGATGAAATATCCGGAATAGGATTTAAGACAGCTGATGAGATAGCCACACAAGTCGGCATAAAGGTTGACTCTGAGTTTAGAATCAAGGGTGGCATCCAGTACATTTTAGGCCAGGGAGCTGGTCTTGGACATACATATTTACCTATCGAGCTTTTGAAGGATATGTCAGTTGACCTGTTGAAGGTGGATGAGGCATCAGTTGAGGCCCAGATTATGAATCTGGCCATGGAGCGAAAGCTGATTATCAAAAAGGATGGGGACAATACACAGATTTATTCTAGATCATTTTTTAGAATGGAAGAATCTATTGCCGGGATGCTTCGAGAGCTTAATGTGACCTACAAGGCAGATGAGGCAGACTTGCAAAAGGTCATTCGCCGCATAGAAAAGGATGAGGAAATAGAGCTGGATGAGTTGCAGAAAAATGCTGTCATTTCAGCTGCTAAAAAGGGATTTTTCATTCTTACAGGTGGCCCAGGTACAGGAAAGACCACAACAATCACCACCATGATTCGTATGTTTGAGGAAGAGGGGTTAAACATTTTCCTTGGTGCGCCTACTGGCCGTGCTGCAAAGCGTATGAGCGAGGCTACAGGCTACGAAGCTCGCACTATTCATAGAATGCTTGAGGTTTCAGGAAGACTGGGCGATGATGACGACGTGGCATCATTTGCTAGATTTGATAGAAACGAGGAGAATCCACTGGAGTGCGACGTTATCATTATCGATGAGATGTCCATGGTGGATGTATCCCTTATGTATTCTCTTCTAAAGGCAATATCGCCAGGTACTAGACTGATATTGGTAGGTGATGTAAATCAGCTTCCATCAGTGGGTCCAGGAAATGTGCTAAAAGACATATTGGCATCTGATAAATTTGAGTCTGTTAAACTGGAAAAGATTTTCCGACAGGCTCAGGAGAGCGACATTGTTATGAATGCTCATAAAATACACCAGGGCCAGCATGTTTTACTTGATAATAAATCAAAGGATTTCTTTTTCTTGAAACGAGATGATGCTGACACCATTATCAGTGTTATGCTTACCCTTGTGAAGGAGAAGATGCCTAAATATGTTGATGCAGGAATAAGCGAAATACAGGTGCTTACCCCAACTAGAAAGGGACTGCTTGGAGTAGAGAGACTGAACAGTATTTTGCAGAGATATCTTAATCCAGAATCCCCGGATAAAAAGGAATGGAAGGGTGATACCAGAGTATTCCGTGAGGGTGATAAGGTAATGCAGATTCGAAATAACTACCAGCTAGAGTGGGAGGTTACCGGCAATTACAATATTACCATCGAAAAAGGTCTTGGAGTCTTTAACGGAGACGTGGGAATTATTAAGGATATCAATGAATGGGGCAAGACTGTAACTGTCGAATTCGAAGAGGGGCGAAAGGTTGTCTATCCATTTGCCAGTCTTGATGAGCTGGAACTGGCATATGCAATCACAGTTCACAAATCTCAGGGTTCTGAATATCCGGCGGTAGTTATGCCAATAGTAGATGGACCGAAGATGCTTATGAATAGAAATATTCTCTACACAGCCATTACCAGGGCAAAAAAATGCGTCACCATGGTAGGCGACGCAGATGTTTTTTACTCTATGGTTGATAATACATCTCAGGCTAAGAGGTATTCTGGATTGAAGGACAGAATAGCCGAGGCCTTTAGAGAATAGATTTAATAAATAATTTGTTGTTAACGCTGTCGGCGAGATTGATGATTTCGCCATTGTCAAGCTGAATAACAGGTCGTGATAGGTTGCTCTTGTTGATGTAAACTACGCGGCCTGTTTTTGCGTTATTTAAAATGACTCGACTGTTATTGTATGTGTTGGCGATTCTCTCCAGGAAGGTAAGAATGTACTGAGTACGGTACTTCTGTAAGCCCTCTTTTTCGAATTCGCTGATTACCTGGAATGAGCAAAGTGGATCGCGATGAGCACGAGCGGATGTCATGGCATCGTACACATCGGCGATGGCTACAATACATGAGAAATCGTCCATCTCGTCATCAAAAAGACCTCTAGGATATCCGCTTCCGTCTGCTCTTTCGTGGTGCTGTAAGGCTGCTGCTGAGATTCTAGAATCGAATCCCTTGCCGTTTAACATCTTTTTACCTTCAAGAGGATGAGTTTTCATAACATCAAACTCTGCATCAGTATAGCGGTCTGGCTTATTTAAAATATCCTCTGGAATCTTAAGCTTACCGATATCGTGAAGAAGACCGGCAAGAGTGAGTGTGTTTAAATCATCCTTTGGCAATTTAAGCCATTTGCCAATTGCTCGAGAAATAAGTGCAACATTTAAAGAATGAGAATAGATTGGATCCTCCAAATTTCGCATGTTGCTGAGCATATCAAAAAGCTCTAAGGCTGTCTTGGACTTAAATAAAGCTTCGCATTTATTAAGCAAATCATCTGTGCAAGATGAATCGCCGCCATCTGCAATGTTTTTTAATGTTTCCTGTAAATATGCAATATTAATAGCATAGTCAGATTGGAATTTCTTGAAAGCAGGAGATGCTTTTAATCTCTGAGTATAAGTGATTTGGTCACTGACTCTAGACTCAGACTTCTGAGGCTTGGCAGGTGACTTTCCTGGTTCCTCTTCAGCAGAAGCAGGCTCAGTTGCAACTTCCTCTTCCTCAATGTCCTCAACAGAGACAGATTCTATTTTGTAAAAGGTGAGCTTGGCAATGAGCTGATTAGTTAACTCTTCGCCTGCCTTTGAAATAGTCTGACCTCTCTTGGTAAGAACTGGCTCGGCTACAACCATGCCGGCCTTTAGTTTGTCTACAGTAAGTGTTTGCATAGAACAATCCTTTCATCGGATTTTGCATTTAATACCAAAACCCATACATTATATTCTCGTCTTTTGGTATAAAGAAATATACCTATTTAGATTATATAATTAGCAAAATTTAATTACAATCGATTAAATGTGAATATTTTAGAAAAGAAAGCGATATATACTTGTTGTATACACGAAAAGGGATTATACTAACAAAGTTAGGAAATTGTTCCTAACGTAACTTAATAGAAAGAGAGTCATATAATGGAAAAGTTACTTTTTACTTCAGAGTCAGTAACAGAAGGCCATCCAGATAAGGTATGTGATGCCGTATCGGATGCCATCCTCGATGCTTGCTTAGCTGAAGACCCAATGAGTAGAGTAGCTTGTGAGACTGCTTCATGTACAGGATTCGTTCTTGTTACAGGTGAGATCACAACAAAGGCTCAGCTCGACGTTCCAGCTATTGTTCGCAAGACTCTTCTTGAAATCGGATATGACGATGGAAAGAAAGGCATTGATGGAAACTCTTGCGCTGTTATGGTCGCTCTTGATCAACAATCCGCAGACATTGCTATGGGTGTTGACAAGGCTCTTGAGGCAAAGGAAGGCTCGCTTGCAGATGATTTAGATACAGGTGCAGGTGACCAAGGTATGATGTTCGGTTTCGCAACTAACGAAACAGAAGAGCTCATGCCATACCCAATTTCTCTTGCTCATAGACTTGCTCTACAGCTTGCTAATGTCCGCAAAGATGGTACACTTAAGTACCTCCGTCCAGATGGAAAAACACAGGTATCTGTAGAGTACGACGAGGCTGGAAAGCCAGTTAGACTAGAAGCAGTAGTTCTATCTACTCAGCACGATGAAGACGTTACTCAAGAACAGATTCACGCAGACATCAAGAAATATGTCTTCGACCAAGTCCTTCCACAGGACATGATTGATGATAAGACAAAGTTCTACATCAATCCAACAGGCCGCTTTGTTATCGGCGGACCACACGGTGATGCAGGTCTCACAGGCCGCAAGATCATCGTTGATACTTACGGTGGATATGCTCGTCACGGCGGCGGTGCATTCTCAGGTAAGGATTGCACAAAGGTTGACCGCTCAGGTGCTTATGCAGCACGTTACGTTGCAAAGAATATCGTTGCAGCGGGACTTGCCGACAAGTGTGAGATTCAGCTTTCTTACGCAATCGGTGTAGCAGAGCCTACATCAGTTATGGTAGATACATTTGGAACAGGTAAGCTTTCAGATAACAAGCTTGTAGAGATTGTTCGTGAGAACTTCGATCTTCGTCCAGCTGGTATTATCAAGATGCTTGACCTTCGTCGTCCAATCTACCGTCCAACAGCAGCATATGGTCACTTCGGCCGTACTGATGTTAAGCTTCCATGGGAGCAGACAGATAAGGTAGATGCTTTAAAGAAATATCTTTAAGAAAATCAATATGCTATAATTAAGGCAGCCTCTAATATGGGGTTGCCTTTTTTATTATTTATTTGATGCTAGTAGATTTACCAGAATAAGGTACACAATATGAAATTAAAAAATCGACTTCTTATTTCTTTTTTTATAATTACAATTGTTCCCGTAGTGTTGTTTAACGCCTTGATGCTTGGCCTAAAAGAGGTCATTAGAAAGGCCAGTGAAGAGCAGTTAGGACGTAACATAGTGATGCAGGCCCTTAAGCATTACATGGATGATGGAGGCCTTTTTGATGAATTGGTTTTCAATTTTTGTGTAGCAGAGTTTGTGATTCTTCTTTTGACGGCTATTGTTATGGTTGTCTGGATATATAAGGGAATTGCGCCACAGATTAAGGTGCTTAAAATCGCTGCAAATAATGTAAAGGAAGGCAATCTGGAGTTCAGTGTTGCTACAGGTGGCACAGATGAGATGTCAGAGGTGTGCAATGCTTTTGAGGATATGAGGGTTCGCCTTAAGAATAATGCCAAGGACCGTCTGGAGGATGAGGCGGAGCAGAGAGCATTGATTTCAAATATTGCCCATGATTTAAAGACCCCTATCACTGCCATAAAGGGATATGCAGAGGGGATGCTTGATGGGGTGGCTGACACTCCGGAAAAGCGAGAAAAATATATTAGAACTATTTACAACAAGGCTAACGAGATGAACACACTCATCAACGAGCTGACATTGTATTCAAATATTGATACCAATAAAATTCCGTACAATTTTCAAAAGCTCAACATACATTCTTATTTTGAGGACTGTATAGAAGAACTTGGAATGGACCTTGAAAATCAGCATATTCGACTTGACTATGCCAATTATGTTGACCCAGATGTGCTCATTATCGCAGACCCTGAGCAGCTTGGCCGTATTATCCACAACATAGTCAGCAATTCTGTTAAATACATGAGAGCCGATGTGGCCTCAAGAATTGCAATCACAATAAAGGACGTAGGTGATTTTGTTCAGATTGAGATAGCTGACAACGGCAAGGGCATCGCAACTAAGGATTTGCCTTACGTTTTTGATAGATTCTATAGAGCTGACGCATCGAGAAATTCTGCTGCGGGAGGCAGTGGAATTGGTCTTTCAATAGTCAAGAAAATCGTTGAAGACCACGGCGGTAAAATTTGGGTTACCAGCAAAGAAAACGAAGGAACTACAATGTACTTTGTAATTAGAAAATACCAGGAGGTAATGTATGAGTAGGATACTAATCATTGAAGACGAAGAGTCAATTGCAGAATTGGAAAAGGATTACCTTGAGCTTTCAAACTTTGAAGTGGATATTGAAGCAGACGGAGAAAAGGGATTGCAGAAGGCGTTAGCTGGAAATTATGACATGTTTATCCTTGATTTGATGCTTCCTGGTTTAGATGGATTTGAGCTTTGCAAGCGCATCCGTGAGGTTAAAAATGTACCAATTCTTATGGTTACTGCCAAAAAAGAAGAGATAGATAAAATCAGAGGCCTTGGCCTAGGCGCTGATGACTACATTACAAAGCCATTCTCACCTAGTGAGCTTGTTGCCAGAGTAAAGGCTCATCTTGCAAGATACGAAAGACTTGTTCAGTCACCTGCTATTCAGAAAAATGAAATCAGCATCAGAGGCCTTCGAATTGACAAAGCTAGCAGACGTGTGTGGATTAATGGCGAGGAAAAAGTATTTACTGCCAAGGAATTTGATTTGCTCACATTTTTAGCAGAGAATCCAAATGTTATCTTCTCTAAGGAGCAGCTTTTTGAGACACTTTGGGGAGAGGAATCTATCGGTGATATTTCTACCGTTACAGTTCATGTTAATAAGATTCGTGAGAAAATCGAGTTAAATACATCAAAACCTCAGTATATCGAGACAATTTGGGGTGTAGGCTACAGATTTAAGGTATAAAAAAGAGTGTGGCATACACAGAAATTGTGTTAGAATATTCATATAATTTAATTTCTGAGGGGGAATTTGTATGAACATTATTTACGAGGACGATAGCATACTTGTATGCTACAAGCCTGCAGGTGTGGCTACCCAGACCAAAAGCATTGGACAACAGGATATGGTGAGTCTCTTGAATAATTATTTGGCTGAAAAGGGAGAAAAACCAACAATCCGAGTCGTCCATCGTTTGGATCAGCCTGTAGAGGGAATCATGGTTTTTGCAAAGAGTCAGGAGGCTGCAAACAAGCTGACTAAGCAGATTACAGACCATGTATTCACTAAGAAATACTATGCAATTATTAGTAGGGAATCATTCCCAGATGAGGGAGAGCTGGTTGATTATCTAGTAAAGGATAATCGAACTAATCTTTCCAAAATCGTTCGAGACAATGATCCACGAGCTAAAAAAGCAGTTCTTAAATACAAGGTTGTGGACCAGTGGGACGACAGAAAGCTTTTGGATATTGATTTATTCACAGGCAGACATCATCAGATTCGCATACAGCTAGCCAGCAGAACAGCTCCTATCATAGGTGATGTAAAATATGGTGGAGCATCAACTGGTCACAGTCTTGCTCTTTGCTCACACCACATTGGATTTAAGCATCCTGTAACAGGCGAAGAGATGGGTTTTGATGTGACTCCTCAAGGAGAAGACTTTAAAGATAGCCGCATAGCTGGCTAAAGAATACGGGGGAATTTTCTTGGTTAAAATATATGTGTTGGTATTTTTGCTGACTGCATTTATTATGTTGGCCTGCATAATCTATATAGGCACTCGGCACAAAATCAAAAATAATAGACTTAATATTTCCATAGTGCAGCTTTTGAGTATAGGCATTATTACATGCCTTGCCTATACTGCGGCCATAGCAACTCATATCGAAATACACTCTGAGATTGCCTACATAGTATATTTTTCAAGTATCGACTGGTTGCTTTTGACATTTGTCTTTTATGCACGGCAATACACAAAGGTCTGGGCTGAGAATTATTCGGCTCCACTTATGACAGCCACAATCGCATTTATTGACAATATTAGCATAGTAGCTAATCTACGTTGGCACCATGTATTTGCTCTGAAAAAAGTACATTTTGGTCCCGATGATTGGTTCTACGGATTCAAGACAACAGGCGATTATTATATGGTGCACCTTGTTTTTTGTTACATCATAGTTGCACTGGTAGTGATTATCTTTGCGAAAAAAGCACTTGCCACTAGTGGATTCCATAGGAACAGATATCTGGCAATTCTTGCAATGCTTGGCGGAATTGTATTACTTAATGTTTTCTATCTGTTTTTTGATTTTCCAGTTGATATTTCCATATTCTTCTATGCTATCGCATCGATTTATGTGGCTTACTATACTCTTTTGTATAATCCAAAGGCTTTTGTGGAGTATATGCTCTCCACAATCACAGAGCGTATGGAATGTGCCTTGATAGCATTTGATGAAAATGACAGTTGTATTTTTGCCAACCAATTTGCTAAGAGAATGTTTTCGCCTAGCGGAGACCGTCGATTACTAGAGGAGCGTTTCAGAAAATGGAAGGATGGTCGAGAGGCAAATTCCATTTCAAACTCTAGCTGGAATGACATTTACACCTTAAATGGTGATGAGTACAGATTCGATATTCACTTCAATAAAATATACGACAGGAGAGGTTACTACTGCGGATGTTATTATTCATTTTATGATGTAACAGGTGATTACCTAGCCTACGAGGAGGAGAAATATCGAAGCAGTCACGATAGCCTTACTGGAGCTCTAAATCGTGAGAGTTTCTACGAGGAAGTTCGAAATATATTGGATGAGAATCCTGACACAGAATATTTAATGGTCTGTGCTAACGTAAAGGGATTCAAGCTCATCAATGACATGTTTGGAGTAGACGAGGCAGACAGATTACTTATCAAGGCTGCTGACACAATAAGAGAAAGACTTAAACCTGGAGCAATATTTGCTCGATTAGAAGCAGACAGATTTGCGGTGCTTATGCCAAAGAGTAGATACACTGAAGAAGTATTTATGACAGGCATGAACAAGGTAAGCCATTTCCTTAACAATGCCCAGTATCGCATGGTTATTTTGGTGGGAGTCTATGAGATATACGACAGAGAAGCATCTGTTATATCAATGGTAGACGGTGCATTTTTAGCCATTGATTCCATCAAGAGTAGCTTCAAGAATTCTATAGCTTACTATGGTGATATGCTCAGACGAGAGTATATGAGTGAGCAGAAAATCATTGGAGAATTCGAGGATGCTCTGTCTATGGGACAGTTTGCAATGTTTCTTCAGCCAGTAGTTAATATGGATGGCAAGATAGCAATGGCAGAAGCACTTGTACGCTGGATTCATCCTGACAGAGGAATCATAGCGCCAGGTTCATTTATCCCGCTATTAGAGAAGACTGGATACATTTACAAGCTTGACATGTTTATCTGGGAGCAGGCAGTAAAGCGTCTGGCATATTGGTCATCCATAGACCGCGATGATGTTTCTATTTCCGTCAATATTTCCGTGAAGGATTTCTACTATATTGACCTGTTTGAGACGTTTACATCACTAGTTGAAAAGTACAGAGTAGATCCAAAACGACTAAAGCTTGAGATAACCGAGTCAATTTTCATGACAGAAAAAGAACGTCAAATAGATATCATTAATTCCCTGAAGGAATATGGATTCCTAATCGAGATTGATGACTTTGGAAGCGGCTACTCATCTCTCAACATGCTAAAAGAAGTGCCAGCCGACATCCTAAAAATGGATATGGCGTTCCTTTCAATGGATAAAAATGCTTCAAAGGGTCGCAAGATTATCAATACAATTATCACTCTTGCAAAAGCTCTTGGCATGTTTGTAATAATTGAAGGCGTGGAGAATAAAGAACAGCTAGACTACCTGTCAGGAACCGGAGCTGATTATCTACAAGGCTACTATTTCGACAAACCACTTCCAGTAAAAAAATTCGAAGAATACTATTTGTAACATAAGGGCCCAGCAGGGCCCTTTATTTATGCCACAGGAGCGTATATTATGGTTCGAAGTGAATAGTTACTTTTAAAGTGGCAGTGGGCTTGTTTTTGGCTAGTTTATGTTATAAAATAAAACGGCTAATGTAATGAATTTATAAATATAAAGGAGAAAAAAATGGCACAGGAAAAAAAGCTGGTAGAAGCGATTACCTCTATGTCAGAGGATTTCGCACAGTGGTATACCGACGTAGTCGTTAAGGCTGATTTGATTGCATATTCATCAGTAAAAGGATGCATGATTATCAAGCCCGATGGGTATGCTATTTGGGAAAATATCCAGCACGAGTTGGACAGAAGATTCAAGGCGACAGGAGTACAGAATGTGTACATGCCGATGTTTATTCCTGAGAGTCTTCTTCAGGTTGAGAAGGATCATGTTGAGGGATTTGCACCAGAGGTAGCTTGGGTTACACATGGTGGTCTTAACCCGCTTCAGGAGCGTCTTTGCGTTCGTCCTACATCTGAGACTCTTTTCTGTGATTTCTATAAGGATATTATTCACTCTCATAGAGATTTGCCAAAGGTTTACAACCAGTGGTGCTCAGTAGTTCGTTGGGAGAAGGAGACACGTCCATTCCTTCGTTCTAGAGAGTTCTTATGGCAGGAGGGCCACACAGCTCACGCTACAGCTGAGGAGGCAGAGAAGCGTACAGTTCAGATGCTTAACCTTTATGCAGACTTCTGTGAGGAAGTTCTTGCTATGCCTGTAGTTCGCGGACAGAAGACTGACAAGGAAAAGTTCGCAGGCGCCGAGGCTACTTACACAATTGAGGCACTTATGCACGACGGTAAGGCTTTACAGTCTGGTACATCACACAACTTTGGCCAGAACTTCTCTAAGCCATTTGGTATTCAGTACACAGATAAGAATAATCAGCTTCAGTATGTACACCAGACATCATGGGGCATGACTACACGTCTTATTGGTGCTATCATTATGGTACATGGTGATGATTCAGGACTTGTTCTTCCACCACGTATCGCTCCAACTCAGGTTGTTGTTATTCCTATTAGACAGAAGGATGAAGGCGTTCTTGAGAAGGCAGCAGAGGTTACATCACGTCTTGGTAAGACAATGCGTGCTAAGCTTGATGATTCTGACAAGTCACCAGGTTGGAAGTTCTCAGAGGCTGAGATGCGCGGTATCCCAGTTCGTGTAGAGCTTGGACCAAAGGATATCGAGGCTGGCAAGTGCGTACTTGTTCGCCGTGATACTCGCGAGAAGATCGAGTGCTCACTTGATGAGGTAGAGACAAAGGTAGCTGAGCTTCTTGAGACTATCCAGAAGGAGATGTTCGAGAGAGCTAAGGCTCATAGAGATAGCCACATCTTTGATGCTCACAATTATGCTGAGTTTACAGAGATTGCAAATAATAAGCCAGGATTTATCCGTGCTATGTGGTGCGGTGATGAGGCTTGCGAGAACAAGATAAAAGAGGATTTAGCTGTAACAAGCCGTTGTATGCCATTCAATGATCAGGAGCAGATTTCTGATGTTTGTCCAGTATGCGGCAAGCCAGCTAAGAAATTAGTATATTGGGGTAAAGCTTATTAATATGAATTTACCAGCAGACGTTTCGAAAATAATAAATATTTTAGAATCTAACGGACACGAAGCCTACGCAGTGGGCGGCTGTGTCCGTGACTGCATTCTAGGGAAAATTCCCCACGATTGGGATATAACCACATCGGCTTTGCCTGAGACGGTAAAGTCTCTTTTTGATAGGACTTTTGATACTGGAATTGAGCATGGCACTGTGACAGTTCTTTTGCATGGTGTAGGCTATGAGGTTACAACCTACCGTGTTGATGGAAAATACGAGGACGGTCGTCATCCTAAGGAGGTTACATTTACTGTCTCACTTGAGGAGGACTTAAAGCGTAGGGATTTTACTATCAATGCCATGGCTTACAATGAGACTAAGGGCCTAGTGGATTTGTTTGGTGGTGAGGCTGATTTAGAGGCAGGGATTATTAGAGCGGTAGGCAATCCTACAGAGCGTTTTACAGAGGATGCCCTTAGGATGCTTAGAGCCCTCAGATTTTCTGCCCAGTTGGGATTTGACATTGAGGCAAATACTTATCAGGCTATTAAGGATTTGGCGCCAACTTTAGAGCGTATTAGCGCTGAGCGAATTCAGGTTGAGATGGTAAAGCTTGTTACATCGGACCATCCTGAGCGTATGAGAGATGTTTATGAGACTGGACTTACAAAGGTATTTTTCCCTGAATTTGATGCTATGATGGAGTGCGACCAGGTAAATAAGCACCACATGTATACTGTGGGTGAGCACACTATTGTATCTATGGGTTTGGCACCTGCTGATAGGGTTATCCGCCTAGCTATGCTTTTACATGACATTGCAAAACCAGTTTGTAAGACCACAGATGAAAATGGACAGAATCATTTTAAGATGCACCCGGTAGAGGGGCAGAAGATGGCAAAGACGGTGCTTCGCAGACTTAAGTTTGATAATGACACCACTGATAAGGTCTGCAACTTGGTGAAAAATCATGATGATAGACCAGCTATCAATGAGCGAAATATCCGCCGCATGATTATAAGGGTGGGTCAGGAGAATTTTAATGATTTGCTTGCAGTTAAAAGAGCGGATTGTCTGGCACAGAGTATGTACCATAGGCAAGAGAAGCTTCAATATATAGACGAGCTTGAGAAGATGTTCAATCAGATAGTTGCGGCAGGGGATTGCCTTAAGATAAAGGACCTTGAAATCAATGGCAAGGACCTAATCCAGATGGGTGTGCCACAGGGACAGCGCATAGGAGAGGTTCTAAATGCTATTTTTGATAGGGTGGTAGATGAGCCAGAGCTTAATAATAGAGAGATTCTTATTAAAATGGCTAAGGAGATTATCGGATAACTATTTCTGGGGAGATATGGTAAAATTATGGGTATGAAAGGGCTTTTTACTAATAAAATATCTAAATTAATATTGATGGGGCTTCTTATTATGGCAGTTGCTGCTGGATGCGGCCAAAAGAAAGGTGGCAACAATGCAGTCACAAGCCATACAGGAAGTGCCCTTAAAACTGAACAGACAGAACAGGATGTGGATGTCCTTGTAGAAGACGGAAGCCAGCCTCTGTATATAGTTGAGGATTTGAACATGACAGAGGAGACCATAGCTTTATACTCTATTGACGAGGCAAAGCAATATCGCTATGGCTACAATATGACTACCAAGTTTTTGGACAAGTATGGAGACAACAGCACCTGGGCAGAGTTTACCATAGGTTCTGTGGTGACTATTGGAGATTTTTTACCATCTTCTGGAGCATTGGGAGAGGTTAAGAAATCGACAGATGTCTGGATTCTTGATGATCTATCAAAGTATTCAATCGATGAAAGCAAGAATTTAATAGCCATAAATGGCAGCAATTATAAGCTGACAGGCAACACAAAAGTCTATTCCGATACAGAAAAAATTCTTGTATCGGATATTGGCAAGGATGACATTATTACTGTTATCGGACGGGAAAAAGAAGTTATCTCTATTGCTGTAACAACAGGTCATGGATACCTTTATTTGTCAGATACATCCCTATTTGATGATAGTATGATTTTCATTGGCAATAAAATCGTATCAATGGTCAATGGAGATGAGATAATAGAAGTTCCTGAGGGAACATACAAGATTACTGTAGCTAACAACGGCTGGGGTGGCAGTGGAGAATACACTGTTGTAAGAAACGAGACCACACAAGTAAGCCTAGAGGATTTAAAGGGTGATGGACCGTCCTTCTGCTTGATTACCTTCCTGGTGACTGTGCCAGATACCCATGTATATATTGATGGCCAAGAGGTAGATGTTACAGAGCCTCAATATGTTCAATACGGAAGTCATAGTCTAAAGGTGCAGTGTCAGGGATACACTTCTTGGAATAAGACCCTTGTTGTCAATTCAGAATCTGCAACAATTACTCTTGAGTTAGAGTCAGAAACTGGCACCTCATCGGCAGATGAATATGACAATACTACAGAAAATAGTCAAGAAAATGACGATTCAGAATCATCTGAAAATGAGCCGGAAACAGAGACTGCTGGTAGCACAATTAAGGATGATTACGACTATGAAGTAGACTATTTGTCAACAGTTTCAGACCTCATAAGTAATCTTATGGAGTAAAAAATGTGAAAAAAAAGTGAACGTCCCGAAAAATCAAGGGTTTGTAAATAGTAATAGTGTTTAAAAAACGAGTAAAAAATTTGTAATAATCCATAAAAACCTTATAAATTCGGGACTTTTTGGGCATAACGTGTTGACAGACAAAATTAAAAGAATTATAAAGGATATTGTAGTTACTAAGGGCGGAGTCCCTAGCTATAAATTAAAATTCTCGAGGAGGAATAGTAATGAACAAGACAGAATTAGTAGCAGCTATCGCTAGCAAGGCAAACATCTCTAAGAAGGACGCAGAGGCTTCTGTAAAGGCTTTCACAGAGGTTGTTGCTGAAGAGCTTAAGAAGGGGGAAAAGATTCAGCTTGTAGGCTTCGGTACATTCGAGGTTTCTAAGAGAGCAGCTCGTACAGGTAGAAATCCACAGACAGGTGCTGAGATGAAGATTCCTGCATCTAAGGCTCCTAAGTTTAAGGCTGGTAAGGCACTTAAGGATTCTATCAACTAATTATTAGAATCACCTGGGGTTCGGACAATCCGAGCCCCTTTATTTTATTCTAATGAATACGCTGGCTACATATGCCAGCTAGGATATATCTATACTGCGCCAGTTACGTTCACAAGTGTCTGAAGTAACTGCGCTGGTTACATTCACAAGCCTTATATCTCTACGCTCATCAAACACGATTCGCTTTAGAGATATAAGAGCTTGAGAATTACCAGCTAAATTATAGAAATAACTGGGACTATAGGATGCCAAATATAGCAAAATAAGGGGCTCAGGCTGGACAACCGATTCTAAAATGTAGTTGATAGGACGCTATTTTTGAGGATGGATGATGAGACTAGACAAGTATTTAAAAGTAAGTAGACTTATAAAGAGACGTACTGTTGCCAATGAGGCATGTGATAGTGGCAGAGTACAAATTAATGGAAAAATTGCGAAAGCTTCCACTGACGTTAAAATTGGTGATATAATAGAGATAGCATTTGGTAACAAGAATGTGAAAGTTGAGGTCTTAGATATTCAAGACACAACAAAAAAAGATGCGGCAGCGGATCTTTTTAAATACCTATAGACTATAGGATATGGTACTATATTCTAAATGTATATAAGGGGAGTAATATGGCAAGAAATAACAGAGGACGAGCTGTAAGGCGCAGAGCTCGAAGACGAAAGAAAACCTCCACAGGTAGAATATATGTAGCAATAGTAATGCTCTTCATGATTGCTGTTATGGCAATCCAGGTTATTAGACTCTACGATAAGAATCAGGAGCTTAAGAAAGAAGAGGCTACATTGCAAGAACAGGTAGACGCTGCTAACGAAAAGAGTGAGCAGTTAAAAGAGGAGGCAGAGTTCGCAGAAACAGACGAATACACTGAGCGAGAAGCTGCAGAGAAGCTTGGACTTACTTATGAAAATTGGATTATTTTTAGACAAGAAGATTAGAGATTTTATCGTTAAATATAAAATGTTAGAAAGAGGCGACGGAGTGGTAATAGGCCTTTCAGGCGGTCCCGACTCGGTGTGCCTTTTTTTTGTTCTTTTAGAATTAAAAGAAGAATATGATTTAACTCTTAAGGCGCTTCATGTAAATCACTGTATTAGAGGCATAGAGGCTGATAAAGACCAGGAGTTTGTTAGGAATCTTTGCCTTACCCATGGAGTTGATTTGGAGGAGCATGTGGTTGATATTCCAGCCCTAGTTGAAAAGACAGGACGTTCAACTGAGGAAGAGGCTAGAATAGCCAGATACGAGCTGTTTGAAAAGGCGGCGGAGAATCTTGCAAATGAAACTGGAAAACCTGCTAAAATTGCAATAGCCCATAATGCAGATGATAATGCAGAGACTGTGCTTTTTCATATGGCTAGAGGGACAGGTCTTGATGGAATGTGTGGCATTGCACCAGTGAGGGATAATATAATAAGACCTCTTTTAGAGGTTCCTAAATCAGAGATTCTTCAGGTTTTAAAAGACAATAATATAGACTACTGCATTGATGCCACCAACAATCAGGTGGACTATGATAGAAATAGAATCAGACATAATATTATGCCTGAATTTGCCCAGATTAATGATAGGGCCGTAGAGCACATTTCAGAGATGACACAGAGGCTTACAGAGGTTGCTGATTATATCAATCTGGAGGCACGAGGACTTTTGCAAATTGCCAAGGAAGAAAATGGACACTTGCGAAAGAGGGCAATAGCTACGGCGCCGTCAGTTATTGCAAGCCAGGCAATAAAGCTTTACCTTAGTTCGTTTATGCCATACCAAAAGGATGTGTCAGCTGTTCATGTGGATAAGATTTTGGAGTTATTAAACGAAGATGGAGAGCGACAGGTTCAGCTTCCATACAAGAAGACTCTCATTATTTCCTACGAGGAGATGTATGTGTTAGAAGAGGACGAGACTAAAGTTGAACCAGTTTTTAATTATCGGGAATTTGATTATGAACAAGGGATGAATTACCCTACAGACCGCTATACTAAATGGTTTGATTGTGATAAAATATCGGGTAATGTTGTAATAAGAAATAGGGCTGAGGGAGATTATCTTACCATCGATTCTGAGGGTAATCACAAGCTTCTGCAGGATTACTTTATAGATGAGAAAATTCCACGACATTTACGTGATGAAGTGCCACTTGTATGTGATGACAGTCATGTGATGTGGGTGGTTGGATATCGCATCAGCGAGCATTACAAGATTTCTAAAAATACTACTCGAGTATTAGAGATAAGTTACACGGAGGAATAGGAAAATGAGTGAGAACATACGAGTTCTGTTGCCAGAAGAAGAGCTTGCAGCACGTATAGCTGAGCTTGGAGATCAGATTAGCAAAGATTATGAAGGCGAGAGCGTATTTTTGGTTTGTATTCTTAAGGGAGCTTCATTCTTTGCATGCGAGCTTGCTAAGAGAATTACAGTACCAGTTATTATCGACTTCATGGCTACATCAAGCTACGATGGAGGTACAGTATCTTCTGGAGTTGTTAAGATTAAAAAGGATTTGGATTTAGATCCAACAGGACAGAACGTTATTATAGTTGAGGACATTATCGACAGTGGAAATACATTGAATTTCTTAGGTCAGCTTTTCAAGGACAGAGGTGCAAAATCAGTCCGTATGGTTACTATGCTTGATAAGCCAGACCGTAGAGAGGTTGATGTGCACGTAGATTATACAGGATTTACTATTCCTGATCAGTTTGTTGTGGGTTATGGATTAGATTATGATCAGAAGTACCGCAATCTTCCATATATTGGAGTTGTGGAGCTAGACTAGGAGGAGATTTTGAGAAAACGTAGAGCGTCGGGGATGCTAATATACGCCCTTTTTGTTGCAGTAGTATTATTCATTTTATATACCAGCATGGGAAAGTCTACAACTGACTATAACATGGCTCAGTTCAAGAAGGCTGTTAAAAATGATAATGTATCTTCTGTTAGTATTTCTCAGAATCAGGAAGTGCCAACAGGTGTTGTTACAATAAATCTTTCAAATGGTGAGCAGGCCACACTTTATGTATCAGATGTCAATGATTTTCAGCGTGAGCTTCAGGAACTAGACGTTGCATATACCCTTAGCGATATTCCGCATGATAGCTGGATATCAGAGTTATTGCCTATGCTCATTGTCCTTGGAGCAGTATTCATCTTATTTATGATAATGATGAATGCTCAGGGGTCAGCTGGCGGCGGTGCCAATGCCAAGATGATGAACTTTGGCAAGAGCAGAGCCAAGATGACCAATAAAGAGGATATTCACACTAGATTTAATGATGTAGCTGGTCTTAAGGAAGAAAAAGAAGAAGTAGAAGAGCTTGTAGATTTCCTTAAGGATCCAAAAAAATATACTGATTTGGGTGCTCGTATTCCAAAGGGCGTTATTCTGGTAGGCCCTCCAGGTACTGGTAAGACACTTCTTGCCAAGGCTATTGCTGGTGAGGCTGGAGTACCATTTTTCTCAATATCAGGTTCTGATTTTGTAGAGATGTTTGTTGGTGTAGGTGCTTCTAGAGTGAGAGACTTGTTTGAAGAGGCAAAACAGAATGCACCTTGTATTGTCTTTATAGACGAGATTGATGCTGTGGCTAGACGCCGTGGTACTGGTATGGGTGGTGGCCATGATGAGCGTGAGCAGACACTCAACCAGCTCCTTGTAGAGATGGATGGATTTGGTGTCAACGAAGGCATCATTGTAATGGCGGCTACCAACAGAGTTGATATTCTTGATCAGGCTATTATGAGACCTGGCCGTTTCGATAGAAAGGTCTATGTAGGTAGACCAGATGTTAAGGGACGAGAGGAAATCCTCAAAGTTCATGCAGCTAACAAAAAACTTGGCGATGATGTAGATTTACATCAGGTGGCTCAGACTACTGTTGGATTTACTGGAGCTGATTTGGAGAACCTCCTTAATGAGGCGGCTATTCTTGCAGCAGGTGACAACAGACCATTTATAAAGCATGATGACATTAAAAAGTCATTTGTTAAGGTAGGTATCGGTAAGGAGAAAAAGAGCCGAGTTGTTTCTGAAAAAGAAAAGAAGATTACAGCTTATCACGAGGCGGGACATGCTATTTTATTCCATGTGCTTCCAGATGTAGGACCTGTTTATTCAGTTTCTATTATTCCAACAGGTGCTAGCGCAGCTGGTTACACAATGCCTATCAACGAAAATGATGAGATGTTTAACACCAAGGGTAAGATGACTCAGGATATCATCGTATCCTTAGGTGGTAGAGTTGCTGAGGAGCTTATTTTTGATGATGTGACAACAGGTGCATCTAACGATATTAAGCAGGCTACTAACTTAGCTAGAAATATGGTTACAAAATATGGCTTCTCTAAGAATATAGGTATGATTCATTATGGGGATGATGAAGAGGAAGTATTCATTGGTAGAGATTTAGCTCATGCTAAGAACTTCTCAGATTCTACAGCAAAGCTCATCGATGAAGAGGTTAAGAAGATCATTGATGAATGTTATGAAAAAGCTGTGAAAATTTTGAGAGATAACGAGCAGATACTTCATAAATGTGCTAATCTATTGTTAGAGAAAGAAAAGATCGGACGCACAGAGTTCGAAGAATTATTTGGTGTTACAACTCAGTCAGACGGTGAAAATGAGTTTGATGGAGTCGCTGTAGAGGGGATTGATTGGGGGAACTAGTGCAATATGCACAAAAAATATTTAGGATGTTTGTTATGTTTGTGCACACTTAGGTGTTGCTACCCCATATAATAAACATCGTAAAAACCCCCCAATACATTATATAATTTTTACTAACCCCATAGTAAAAATACCTTCTCCTAAAAAGACAGCGATCGTTGCTGTCTTTTTTACTATCTAAAAATATTCTTCTAGCTCACGTCTTGTTTAAGGGGAGACTTCATGAATATCCAGGCGATTTACTCCGACGGAACAGCTGAATATAGAACTCCGATGGAACCTGAAGAAAACGAGTTAGTTACTATCAGGCTTAGAGCTTATCACCAGGAAGATATCCAGGTATTTTTGGTGTCTGGTGCCAAGGAGAATATCCAGATGAAACTAGAGCGCACCAGAGGCGAGTTTGATTTTTATGCTTGTGATGTCCAGCTGGGCACAGAAGAGTTTAGATATCATTTTGAAATTGTAGGCGACTACGGTGGAATCTATTACTATGACAGGGTTGGATTATGGAGAGATTATCGTGAGCATTATGAATTTTCAATAATGCCAGGTTTTTCCACACCAAGCTGGTCAAAGGGTGCAGTTATGTACCAGATTCTTGTAGATAGATTTTGCAATGGGGATACTTCTAATGACGTTAAGAGCAATGAGTATTTTTATGTAGGAGCTCCAGTGCAGCAGGTCAAGGATTGGAATGCAATGCCTGCTAATTTGGATATAGGACGTTTTTATGGTGGCGACCTAGAGGGTGTACGACAGAAGTTCCATTATTTAAAAAGCCTTGGAGTAGAGGTTATTTATTTTAACCCATTATTTGTCTCACCATCTAATCATAAATATGATACTTCGGATTATGATTACATAGACCCTCATTTTACAGTAATAAAAAATGATGGTGGCGAATGTCTCAAGCAGGGTGATTTCAATAATGCCCATGCTACAAAATATAAGATGAGAGTTACTAACAAGGAGAATCTGGAGGCTAGCAATAAGTTTTTTGCTGATTTCGTAGAAGAGGCTCATTCCAAAGGAATTAGAGTAATCATAGATGGAGTTTTTAACCACTGTGGTTCATTTAACAAGTGGCTTAATAGAGAAAAGATTTATTCAAAAGCAGAGGGATATCCGGCTGGTGCGTACGAGGCAAAAGATAGTCCCTATAATAGCTTTTTCAAGTTCAACGAGGATAAATGGCCAGATAATAAAAGCTATGATGGCTGGTGGAGTCATGACACTCTTCCAAAGCTTAATTACGAGGAATCGCCAAAGTTATATGAATACATTATGAATATAGGCAAAAAATGGGTGAGCCCTCCTTATAATGTAGACGGATGGCGTCTTGATGTGGCAGCGGATTTAGGTCATTCAGAAGAATTCAATCATAAGTTCTGGAGGGACTTCAGAGAGGCTGTTAAGGAGGCTAATCCAAATGCAGTGATTCTAGCAGAGCACTATGGTAATCCGAGTGCTTGGCTTGATGGTACTCAGTGGGATACCATCATGAACTATGATGCCTTTATGGAGCCGCTTACATATTTTCTCACCGGCATGGAAAAGCATTCAGATGAATTTCAACAGTCGGCTTTAGGGGATGGCGATAGATTTAAAAATACTATGCTTCACTTTATGGCTCGTCTAAAGACTCCGTCTTTATATTGTGCCATGAATCAGCTATCTAACCACGACCACTCGAGATTTTTAACTAGAACCAATCACAAGGTAGGTAGAATTGCCACCATGGGAACTCAGGCTGCAAATGAAGGCGTTAGCATCCCTGTATTAAAATTAGCTGAAATGGTTCAGTTTACGTGGCCAGGAGCGCCAACCCTTTATTATGGCGACGAAGCAGGTGTTTGTGGATTTACAGACCCGGATTGTCGAAGAACATTTCCATGGGGAAATTGCAATTATGACTTGATAGATTACACCAGAGATATTATTATGGTACACAAGCTTAGTCGTGCTATAAAAGAAGGATCATTTAGATTCTTAAATTGCGGGCAGGGATATATCAGTTACGCAAGATTTACAGCTGACGAGCAGATTATTGTGGTTGTAAACGCGAACTCTAATAATATTGATGTTGATATTCCAGTTTGGATAGCAGGCACGCCGCTTAATTGTAATCTGGAGAGATTAATTATGAGCAACGAGGTTGGATATTCTATCATGCCGACCGATATAAAAGTTGAAGGTGGTAACCTTCACGTCAGTCTCACACCGCAGACTGGCATAGTGTACAAAAGGAAATAACAATTTTTGTTTCCAAAGCTTTATCAATATATTGTATAATATGTTTATGGTTTGGGTTGAATGCCACAATACCTAGTTATTTAAGTTCTACGGGAGAGTTATTATGGCAAAGGATCTCACATGTCAAAATGAAGTCGACATGCAGGCACTTGAGGACCGACATAAAGAGTTAGAGAAAGCATGGAACGATTTACTAAAAGAAAAAAGAGAATTTGAAGCAAGGATTCACACCTTGGAGCAGCAGGAAAAGCAGTTTGAGTTGAAATGGGATATGCTCATTCGTGAGACTCAAAAGCTTGCTGATGACAAGAAGCAGTTCGAGCGCAAGAAGAAATTCTTCGAGCATGTACAGGTGAATTCTGAGGATTCGTACAGCCAGACGGACAATATTGTCCACGGGGAAATGTTCTTCTCTGGCGTATCTACACAAAAGGCGCTGAAAAAGCGCTATAAGGAACTCATCAAAATCTATCATCCAGATGGAGAATCAGGCGATACAGCCACAGTAGCTGAGATTAATCGCGAGTATGAGGACCTTAAGACACAGATGAATTAAACGAGATTAAAAAAGTTGCACCTTTGGGTGCAACTTTTTGCTTATAAAATAAACTGCATATCAGTTGGTAAATCTGCCACAAACGACATAGGACTTCCTGTAATAGGGTGAGTAAACTCTATTTTGTGAGAATGTAGGGCTTGCCTATTCATATATTCAAAATCTGGATTGTAGAGATGATCTCCAATTAGCGGATGTCCTATATATTTGAAGTGAACACGTATCTGATGGGTGCGGCCAGTTTCTAGATGAATTGAAACAAGGCTGTGCCCATTATTTTCTTTGATAACCTCATAGTGAGTAACAGCTCGCTCGCCATTTTCAAAATCCACCTGTCTAGTGATAATGGAATCATCGACTCTTCCAATGGGCGCATCTATAGTGCCTGTTTTTTCTGCTAGAGTACCTCTTACTATTGCATAGTACTCTCGGTGAAACTGCCTATTTTTAACCATGGTAGATAAAATGTTGGCGCTCACCAGATGCTTGGCAATAACTGTCAGCCCAGAAGTGTTTTTATCAAGTCTATTGGCGCATCTGAAAATAAAAGGCTTCCCCTGGGACTCATAGTAATATGCTAGTCCATTTGCAAGGGAATCCTCGTAATGATTGAGACTAGGATGTATAGGCAGCCCTGCAGGCTTATTTATTACGATTATATCTTCATCCTCATACACAATATCTAAATCCATCTTCACAGGGGGGATTTTCTCGGAAGAATTATCCTCTGATATATTTACAGTTAAAACCTCCCCGGCGGAAAGCTTTCTATTCATGTGAACCCACTGCCCATTAACTACCACATTATTTGGCATTTTCTTGATTGCAGTGATATTAGCGCTAGAGTAACTCTGAGATTTTAAATATTTATCTATTGGAAAACCATCGTATTCAGTTGAAATTTTGTATGTAAGAGTTCTGTTCATAAGATGAATGATAATAGGCATTTTAAGACAAGTCAATTGAAAAAGTAGAGAAGGCTGAAAATAGATATTTAAATAATTCCGAAGATATGGTAGACTTTTAAATGTTGAAGTAGTTTATATATCCCTAGTAGGTATTTATATATTTCTAGAATAGCAAATAGAGAAAATTATGCAGAGCTTTTGTTGATATTTAAGGATAAGATTGAGAAATTATTTGGACTAAAACTTGGCAAATACTCAAATAAACAATAAAAGGAGAAAAGTTATGGAAATTAAAAAAGAAGAGGGACTTGTTGTAGGAAAAGAGGATGAAAAAGGGCAGACAATTAATGAGACGGCTAACGCATCGGCAACATCTGGTACTGCGATATCTGCCAAAAAGGTAATAGCAGGTATTGCTGCTGTAGCTGTGGTGGGTGGAACAGCGACAGGTATCGCTATTCATAATCATAAAGATCAGAATAATAGAAATCAGAGCAGTAATAATACTGTTAATGAAGATAATAGCAAAGTCGCAGAACCAGAAGTAACAATAGAGGCCTGTTCTGTTGCTGTAGATGGAGATTATGTTTATTATCCAGAAAAAGATCATGTATACAAGCTTAATTTAGAGACACAGGAGAGGGAAGAAATTCTTTCTAATGATGAAGCACAGGAGTATCTGGAATTGGCATATGATGGAGAGTACTTATATACCGTTGAAAGCTATATGTGGGATCCGGGTCTAGATGAAATGGATGTGATTGAACCAGAAGCGGATAAAAAGGCAATTGATCACTTTTCGCTTTCGTCTGCTCCGGACGCAGGTATAGAAGATTATTATGGTGAGCCGGAGGGTGATGACGGGTATATGTATGACGAGCCAGAAGGCGATGATGGATATATGTCTGATGAGCCAGAAGGCGATGATGGGTATATGTCTGATGAGCCAGAAGGTGATGACGGGTATGATGCTGCATGGAGCGAAGAAGAATATCCTTGCAGAATCTACCGTTATGATCTTAAGAGTATGGATAAGCAGTTGTTAGGTCGAGGAAGTGAATTAATCATAGAGGATGGAAAGCTTTATTATATTTCGCTTGAGGAGGATACTACTTCTGTTGTTTCTGTCGATTTAAAGACAGGTAAAAAAGAGATTCTCACTGAACTAAAAGATGAAAAAGACCTAGAGTTGCCAGATGAATACATGATAGTATATGAAGAATTATTCTATAAAGATGGTGAAGTATATATTCGCTATGATTATATGGAATCTATTACTATCAACAGTGATATGTCTATAAGTGGCGGCCATGATTGGGGTTATAAAGCTTTTGATATGGATGGAAACGAAGTAAATGTTGAAGATTTCGGCATTACAGTTCTTCCAGTTCAAGAGTACGAGCCAAATGAAATGGCGGCAGAATTTGGAGCACAGCATCTATTTAAGTATGAACAAACCTATGATGGTTGGACATATGTGGACACTGTAGACCATAAATTTATAATTAACAAGGAAGGCGAAAAGGTACAGTTGTGTTAAATAATTGTATATATGAAAAAAGAGACTAGCGCAGCTGCTAGTCTCTTTTTAGAAGGAGAATTAAAAACTTTATGAAGAAAATGAATTACTTCATAGTTGCAATTACATTTACAACCTTTTTGCTTGGGTCAAATGGGATTACATTGCCCTGAACCTCTACACCGTCAACAGTGAGAGAAGCAACTCCCTTTTGAACCTTGTTTGGATTCTTAATTTCAATGTTGTATGTTACACCGCGGTATACACGGGTTACATTGAAATCTCCAAATGCAGCTGGAGTACATGGATTTACTGAAAGTCCCTCAAGTGTAGGATAAATACCTAAAATGTACTGAGAGATATTTGTAAATGTCCAAGCTGCTGTACCTGTAAGCCAGCTGTTCTTAGCCTCACCATGGAACTTGGCATCTGCGCCAGCAACCATCTGTGAGTAAACATATGGCTCTGTTCTATGAATCTCAGAAATGTCCTCAATGTATGAAGGACAAGTCTTCTTGTAAACTTCGAATGCTCTATCGCCACGACCGATGCATGTCTCAGCAATTGAAATCCATGGATTGTTGTGGCAGAAGATACCGGCATTTTCCTTGTATCCTGGTGGATATGAAGTGATCTCACCAAGCTCAAGGTGATATCTTGTATAAGCAGGCTGAAGAATCATAACACCATACTTTGTATCAAGCTTAGCTTTTACAGAATTAAGAGCCTTCTCAGCGTTGCCATTATCAACACCTACACCAGCCATTACGCACATACCCTGTGGCTCGATGTAAATCTGGCCTTCGTCGCATTCCTTAGAACCAACCTTGTGGCTGTAAGCATCGTATGCACGTACAAACCATTCGCCATCCCAGCCATCCTTTTCGATAGCTGCAATCATCTTATCTACTTCTGCAAGAACACGTGCTTCTTCAGCTGTATCTCCAAGGAGCTTTGCAAGAGCTGCATACTCGCGGCCATATTTTACAAACATACCAGCGATAAATACTGACTCAGCAACTGGACCCTCTGAAGGACCGAAGCACTGGAAGCTTTCACCTGGATGCTCTGAGAAGCAGTTCAAGTTCAAGCAATCATTCCAATCAGCACGACCGATAAGTGGAAGGTCGTGTGGACCCTTGTGGTTAACAATATAATCAAATGATCTCTTCAAATGCTCCATAAGAGTTGTTGCAACCGACATATCGTTGTCGTATGGAACCATTTCCTTAAGGATTGAAGTATCACCTGTTTCTCGAATGTAAGCGCTTGTTCCAGCAATGAGCCAAAGTGGATCATCATTGAAACCAGAACCGATATCAGAGTTACCCTTCTTTGTAAGTGGCTGATACTGGTGGTAAGCAGAACCATCCTGGAACTGAGTTGAAGCAATATCAATGATTCTCTCACGAGCTCTATCAGGAATAAGATGAACGAATCCAAGTAAATCCTGGCAAGAATCTCTAAATCCCATACCACGTCCAATACCTGTCTCATAATAAGAAGCAGAACGTGACATGTTAAATGTAACCATACACTGATACTGGTTCCAAATGTTGACCATGCGGTTTACATGCTCATCAGAAGACTTAATGTGGAATTTGCTGAGAAGGTTATCCCAGTATTTGCATAACTCATCAAATGCTTTGTCGAAATCTTCTGTTGTCTGGTACTTAGCAAGAAGAGCATCAGCTTTCTTCTTATTAATAACACCAGGCTTTTCCCATTTATCATCTTCAGCATTCTCGATATAGCCAAGAGCGAATACGAATGTCTTGCTCTCGCCAGCTTCAAGAGAAACATTGAGCTGATGTGAAGCGATTGGGTACCAACCAGAAGCAATAGTATTATGAAGCTTTCCTTCGATAACAGCGGCTGGCTTATCTGGTCCGTTGTAAGCGCCTCTGAATTCATCACGGCTTGTTTCAAAACCGTCAATTTTTGCATTTACAGAGTAAACAGCATAGTGATTACGACGCTCTCTGTATTCTGTTTTGTGATAGATAGTAGAATCTACAACCTCTACTTCACCGATTGAAAGGTTACGCTGATAATTCTTCATATCATCATCAGCATTCCAAAGACACCATTCTACATAAGAGAAGAGCTGAATGTCTTTTTTAGCATCGCCCTTATTTGTAAGAGTTACTTTTGTAAGCTCTACTGGATTATCTGCTGGTACAAATGTAACTAAAGCAGCTTCTACATTATTTTTAACACCAGTGAACTTTGAATAACCTATACCGTGACGGCACTCATAAGAATCAAGCTCAGTCTTTGTTGGCTGCCAACCTGGATTCCAGATTGTATCACCATCTTTAATATAGAAGTACTTTCCGTTTGTATCAGGAGTTGTATCGTTGTAACGATATCTTGTCATACGAAGAAGCTTTGCATCCTTGTAGAATGTGTAACCTCCACATGTGTTAGAAAGTAAAGTAAAGAAATCATTGCATCCAAGATAATTAATCCAAGGCAATGGAGTCTTTGGGGTAGTGATGACATATTCTTTATTATTATCATCGAAGTATCCGAATTTCATACGTTCCTCCCATTTGCTTAAATTAGAAATAAAACTACATTTTAGAAAACGATTAAGTGGCTAAAGTAGTGATATTTCAAGAAAATCGCCTTCAAGCAGCCGTAAACGTTTAAGTTAAAAGGCATACTTATCTGCATTAAGAATACCATATCGAGGCCAGAAAACAATCATAACTTTGTATTTTTGTGGATAATGTACTAAAATAATAGCTGAAAATAATACGAAAGCCACAAAGTTTCGAAAAGGGCTTGTACAATCGCGAAAACAGGGCTATATTTAACTTAACGAAAACGATTAAGCAAAAGCGTGGCAAAAGTAGGGAGAAAACAGACAATGGTTTCATTAAAAGACATTGCCGCACGATGTGGAGTTTCGATAGCTACAGTCAGCAAGGCGCTGAATGATCATAGCGATATCGGACAGGAGACAAAAGAAAGAATTCGCCAGACAGCAAAGGAAATGGGTTATGTTCCTAATGCTGCGGCTAAGTCCATGAAAACAAATAGGACACATAATATTGGGGTACTTTTTATGGATGATGCCAGAAGCGGTCTACAGCATGACTTCTTCGCAGGCTTATTGGAGAGCTTCAAAATATCGGTTGAAAAAGAAGGATATGATATTACCTTCATTTCAAATGATAGAAGCAGACCAGGCAGAACATCTTATCTTAATCATGCTAGATACAGAAGGTTTGACGGCGTGATTATAGCAAATGTTCATTTTGATGACCCAGAGGTGATAGAGCTGGTCAATAGCGATATCCCAGTGGTCACAATCGATCATATTTATAATGACACGACAGCAATTCTTTCGGATAACGTCGACGGAGTTTCAGTACTAGTCGACTATGCAGTAAAAAATGGGCACAAGAAAATAGCTTTTATCCATGGAGTTGATTCCTCAGTAACCAAATCACGAATGGTTACTTTCAATAAGAAAATGGAGGAGTATGGAATAACCATTCCAGATGAGTACATCATGGAATCTCCATATAGAGATATGCATGGTGCCTACGAGACGACATTGAAGCTTTTAGAGCTTCCTGATGTACCGACCTGCATCTTTTATCCTGACGACTACGCATCTTATGGCGGAATCAGAGCAATCAATGAAAAGGGGTACAAAGTACCTGATGACATTTCGGTGGTTGGATATGATGGAATAAGAGTTGCAAGACACATCAGACCAAGGCTTACAACCTACAGACAGAATACCGATGAGTTGGGCGCACTGGCAGCAAGAAATCTTATCGATTTAATCGAGCGACCAAACACGACATTAATTAAGCAAGTGGTTGTAAAGGGAAAGCTCCTTGAGGGAGATACACTTAAAAAACTGAATTAGGCATTTAGTTGAGAATTCAACTTATATAAATGCAGTAACAAAACAATGTGGTGCTAAAGAATAAAAATAGGGAAGAGATTTAGCATCAAGCAGGCTAGAGGCCTACGATAAAATTTATTTGGGAGGAACACAAATGAAAAAACGTTTAGTAAGTTTGCTTGCAATGGCAACAATGACAGCATCTATGTTTGCTGCATGTGGAACAACTGACATGGGTGGCGAAACTGCTACACAGGAGAAAGAGCCAGCAACTGCAGAAGAGATTGATGCAGAGGCAGCAGCTGTTGACCTTGGTGAGGACACAGGTAAGGTTCTTAACATCTATGTATGGAACGAGGAGTTCAAGAGCCGTGTAACAGATCACTATCCAAACTATGAGGAAGTTGATGCTACACATGGTAAGATTGGTGATGTAGATGTTGTATGGCAGATCACAGAGAATGCTGGTAATGCATATCAGGATAACCTTGATGCAGCATTAAAGGGACAGGCAGATGCAGCTGATGATGATAAGGTTGATATCTTCCTTATTGAGGCTGACTACGCTTCTAAGTATTGTGATACAGATTACACAATGCCATTATCTGATCTTGGTATTACTTCTTCAGATCTTGCTGATCAGTATGAGTATACACAGACAATCGTTAAGGATGCTTCTGGAAGAGTTAAAGCTTCTTCATGGCAGGCAGCTTCAGCTGGTCTCATCTACAACAGAGATATCGCTAAGGAAGTTCTTGGAACAGAGGAGCCAGACGAGGTTCAGGCAGCAGTAGCTGATTGGAGCAAGTACAATGAGACAGCTAAGAAGGTAGCTGATGCAGGATATACAATGTGTTCAGTAATGGATACATATCGTACATATTCTAACAACGTTTCTGGCCAGTGGGTACAGGACGGCAAGGTAGTCGTTGATGACAACATCATGAACTGGGTTGATGATTCAATGGCACTTGTAGAGGACAAGGCTGAGACAACATATGCTCTTTGGGGCGATGACTGGGCAAAGGGTAAGTACCCAGAAGGAAAGCAGTTCTGCTACTTTGGACCAGCTTGGTTCTTCAACTTCTGCTTAGATGTTGATAAGGAAGGCACAGTTGCTAACGATGGTAGATGGGGATTCTGCGAAGGTCCACAGTCTTACTACTGGGGTGGTACATGGATCTGTGCAGCAACAGGAACAGATAATCCTAACCTTGTAAAGGATATCATCCTTACAATGACAACAGATCAGGCAGTACTTAAGGAAATCGCTACAGCAGATCTTGATTGCGTAAACAGCAAGACAGTTCTTGGCGAGCTTGCAAACTCAGATGAAGGTAACATGGATCTTCTTGGTGGACAGAATCCATACGCTCAGCTTGCAGCAGGCGCAGAGGGAATCGATCTTTCAAACCTTTCACCATACGATCAGGGATGTAACGAAGAGTTCCAGAACGCTATGAAGAACTACTTCGAAGGAAATGCTACTAAGGAAGAAGCTCTTGATCTCTTCAAGAAGGCTATTTCTGAGAAGTATCCAACACTTACTGTAGAGTAATCAATCAGTAGAATAATTTAGAGGTATAATATGGGGGCGTATGGGTTTTCCTGTGCGCCCTCTATAATGAAAAGAAATATAAAGGGAGCACCTTATGAACAAGAAGAGCAAAGTTGTACGTTACAATAAATGGGGATACATTTTCTTACTACCTTTTATTGCGGTTTTTTTGGTATTCCAATTGATTCCATTAGTAACTACGATTTATAATTCATTTTTCTTGCACATGGAAGATGGATTAACTGTTGTTGGTCCTACATTCATTGGGCTAAAAAACTATTCAACAATTATATCTAATGGTGATTTACCAAAGTATTTCACTAACACAATGATTATGTGGTTCATGGGATTTGTACCACAGATTCTTTTATCATTACTTTTGGGAGCATGGTTCACAGATCCATCTCTTAAGCTTAAATTTCAGAGATTTTTTAAGACGGTTATTTATTTACCAAACTTAATTATGGCATCTGCATTCGCGATGTTATTCTTTACTTTGTTTTCTGATATGGGGCCAATTAATGATATTTTGAAAAATTTGGGAGTAATAAAGGAATCATATCAGTTTATGAGTCATGTGTGGTCAGTACGTGGACTTGTTGCCACAATGAACTGTTTGATGTGGTTTGGAAATACGACAATTCTTCTGATGGCAGGTATGTTAGGTATCGACCCAGCTTTATTTGAAGCTGCTCAGGTTGATGGAGCTACTGCTACTCAGATTTTCTATAAGATAACTTTACCTTTACTTAAACCTATTCTTATTTATGTAATGATTACATCTCTTATCGGTGGATTGCAGATGTTTGATGTTCCTCAGATTTTGACAAACAAAACTGGTGATCCAATGCGTACATCGATGACACTTATCATGTATCTGAATAAGAACCTTTCTGTCGGAAGTAGAAACTATGGTTTTGCTGGTGCATTATCAGTATTTATGTTTATTTTGACAGCCATCCTTAGTTTGATTGTATTTAAAGTGACAGGTAAGGATGATAAGGACGGAAGATAATCTTTATCTGAAGATAGTGTTTATAGAGAGGATAATAATATGACAACAAATACAACTGATATGGCTGGGAAAACTAAAGATGGTGCTTCAGTCTTTGTGAGAAGATTTGTGGCTTATCTAGTGCTTATTCTAGTAACAATAGTGTGCCTGTTTTGGTTTTATCTATTATTTATTAATTCCACAAGATCTCACTCTGAAATGAGTGCCGGATTTACACCAATTCCTAGTAGTCATTTAATAGCAAACTGGAAGAACTTAATACATGGAACAATACCTGTGGTATCTGGTATGATTAATTCACTTTTGATAGCCACAGCATCTGCTGTACTTGCTACATATTTTAGTACAATGACAGCTTATGCAATCCATGCATATGATTTTAAGTTGAAAAACTTCCTTTATACATTCATTTTGATGATTATGATGATTCCTACACAGGTTACAGTACTTGGTTTCATCGGATTAATCAAAGATATGAATATTGATGATACAGCGATTGCGCTTATTATTCCATCGGTTGCTTCACCAGCAGTATTCTTCTATATGAAGCAATACATGGATTCTACACTTCCTCTTTCATTGATTGAGGCGGCAAGAATTGATGGTTCTGGTGAGTTTAGAACATTTAATAATATTGTACTTCCACTTATGAAGCCAGCTATTGCTGTACAGGCAATATTCAGTTTCGTAGCAAGCTGGAATAATTACTTCGTTCCTGCACTTGTACTTCACTCACAGGAAAAGAAAACACTTCCTATATTAATGCAGCAATTACGAAGTGCAGATTTCTTGAAGTTTGATATGGGACAGGTATATATGATGATTTCATTCTCAATATTCCCTGTTATCATTGTATATTTAATTCTTTCAAGATATATTGTAGGCGGAGTTACACTTGGTGGTGTAAAGGGCTAGTCAATTATTCTTTATTGTGGCAAAACTGTGCACAATAAATAAAGATTACACAAATATTCTGAATAAATTACATAAATATTGCGTTAAGCTGAGTATTATGTTATAAACATCTTGGTAGAGTAATTTATGGAGGATGTGTAAATGAAGAAAAAATTGATTAACACAATATTAATTCTTACATTTGCAGCTATGATGTGTGCATGCGGAGCCACAAAGGAAGTATCAGTAGATCAGACTTCTATTAAATCAGCTGCAAAAGCAATTGGAGGTAAGAGTGCATCTGTTAATACTGTAACAGCGGATGGAACAGTGACGACAGATGGTACAGTAACAACAGATGGTTCGGTAAACACAACAACTGACGCTGTACCAGCTGCTGTGCCAACTGATGCTTCACAAGCTACAGGCGTGACACAGTCTGACGTGGTTGTTGAGGATTACCTCATTTATAATAATGTAAATATTATGCCAGGTGGAGATGTAGCTCCTGTATTAAAAGCACTTGGTGCTCCTGAATACCAGTATTCATACAAGTACTGCGGTACAAACAAGACTGCTACAGATTATTACTATGATGGACTTGAGATTTTTACAGCTCCAGATGACCAGGGTGTAAGCAGAATTTATATGATTAGAGGACTTGATTGTCAGTCAAGCACAGCAAAGGGCGCTTCTCTTTGTCAGGACCTTAGTGTATTGAAGAGCTGCTATGGTGCACCATCAGAGCAGACATCTGATTATATCTCATATAAGTTCAATGGATTTACAACTACCATCACATTAAGTGAAGGATATCCAGCTGTAATTATGTTTAGCACATTGGATCAATAATTAATTAACGGTATAACTACATATAATGAAAAAGACTTGACACTTAGTCTCTGCTGTGATAAATTTAGCTAGCGACTAAGAAAAGCAGGTCTTTTTTTTATGCTCTTTTTTCGCCCCGTCAAATTGTTCGCTATGACGGGTGAGTATAACAGAACTGCAGAGTAGAAAATTTACGGAGGTGGAAGTTGTGCGCACAAAGATAACATTGGCATGTACAGAATGCCAGCAGCGTAATTACAACATGACAAAAGACAAGAAGACACACCCTGACAGAATGGAAACAAAGAAGTATTGCAGATTCTGCAAGAAGCACACAATGCACAAAGAGACTAAATAGTCATTTGGAGGTGCGATTATGGCAGAGGAAAAAAATACAAAGTCAGGACGTCTTTCAGGTCTTAAGACAGAGTTTGGCAAAATCGTTTGGGCAGACTCAAAAGACGTGTCAAAGCAGACAACAGCAGTTATTGCTGTGTCAGTAGTTGTAGCATTGATTATCATCGTATTAGATGCAGTAATCAACAAAGGTGTAAATATCCTAGTTAATTTATAATGGAGGCATCGCGTATGGCAGAGGCAAAGTGGTATGTAGTTCATACTTACTCAGGCTATGAGAACAAAGTCAAGACAAACATTGAAAAGGCTATCGAGACACAGAAGCTCGAGGAGCAGATTCTTGATGTACGAGTTCCTATGGTTGAGGTTACCGAGACTAAGGACGGCGTTAAAAAACAAGTTTCAAAGAAAATGTACCCTGGTTACGTTCTTATTGAGATGATTATGAATGATGAGACCTGGTATGTTGTCAGAAACACAAGAGGTGTTACAGGCTTCGTTGGACCAGGAAGCAAGCCAGTGCCATTGTCAGAGGCAGAGGTTCAGGCATACTTACTAGGTGGTAGCACCGAGAAAGTCAATGTTGAGGTCGACTTCGAGATCGGAGATACACTTAGCGTTGTTGATGGTACCTGGAAAGATACTGTTGGTGTTGTTAAGTCTATCAATACTAAGAAGCAGACTGTTACAATCAGCGTTGAGATGTTCGGCCGTGAGACACCGGTAGAAATTGATTTCACGGACGTACGTAAAATGGATTAAATCAGCATTATCTTTTGCTGATACAGATTTGCAGGAGGAATAGGATATCATGGCAAAGAAAATTGAAGGCTATATCAAGTTGCAGATTCCAGCAGGCAAGGCTACACCAGCCCCACCAGTTGGTCCAGCACTTGGTCAGCATGGTGTAAACATTGTGGAGTTTACAAAGCAGTTTAACGCAAAGACAGCAGATATGGGAGATACAATCGTTCCTACTATCATCACTGTTTATGCAGATAGAAGCTTTAGCTTCATCACAAAGACTCCACCAGCTCCAGTACTTATTAAGAAGGCTTGCAAGATTGCTAAGGCATCTGGCACACCTAATAAGACAAAGGTAGCAAAGATCACAAAGGCTCAGGTTAAGGAAATCGCAGAGACAAAGATGCCAGACCTTAACGCAGCAACAATCGAGGCTGCTATGAGCATGATCGAGGGAACATGTAGATCAATGGGCGTTGAGGTTGTAGACTAATTACAGCTTAGCGAAAACAACGTTCTTACTATTAACGAATGAGTGGGAGAGCATAAGCTCGATAAACCACAGGAGGTAAACATGAAAAGAGGAAAGAAATACGTAGCAGCTGCACAGTCATACGATAAGTCAGTTGCATACGATCCAGCAGAAGCAATCGCTCAGGTTAAGAAGAATGCTACTGCAAAATTTGATGAGACAATTGAAGCTCATATCAGAACTGGTTGTGACGGACGTCACGCTGAGCAGCAGATCCGTGGTGCTGTAGTACTTCCACACGGAACTGGTAAGTCAGTTAGAGTATTAGTATTCGCTAAGGGTGCTAAGCTTGACGAGGCACAGGCTGCAGGCGCTGATTTCGTTGGCGGCGAGGAGCTCATTCCAAAGATCCAGAACGAAGGTTGGGCTGAGTTCGATTCTGTAGTTGCTACTCCAGATATGATGGGTGTTGTTGGTCGTCTTGGTCGTGTACTTGGACCTAGAGGACTTATGCCAAACCCAAAGGCTGGTACAGTTACTATGGATGTTGCTAAGGCTGTTGAGGAAATCAAGGCTGGTAAGATTGAGTATAGACTTGATAAGACAAACATTATCCATGTACCTATCGGAAAGGCTTCTTTCACAGAGGAGCAGTTAGCGGACAACTTCCAGACTCTTATGGACGCTATCAACAAGGCTAAGCCATCAAGCTTAAAGGGTCAGTACATTAAGAGCATTTCACTTGCTCCTACAATGGGACCTGGCGTTAAGCTTAATGTTGCTAAGGTTTCAAACTAATAGTTGACAGTCCAATATACAAAATGATATAATGCACAAAGTTGTTGCCGAAGACAGCAGGTGGCGTTAGCCGTAAAGAGATTATCTCTACCAGCCGAGGACGATTAAGTATTTATCGATTAATCACCTCTATGTCTTTATGGCATAGAGGTTTTTTTACTTATCCTCATATAAGCAACACTAAAAATTATAAGGAGGAAAAATTCGTGGCAAAAGTTGAATTAAAGCAGCCTATCGTTGACGAGATTTCAGCTCAGGTTAAAGATGCAGCATCAGTTGTAGTAGTTGACGCTCGTGGACTTACAGTTGCAGAAGACACACAGTTACGTAAGCAGCTTCGTGAAGCAGGTGTTTCTTACAAGGTATATAAGAACACACTTATGAAGCGTGCTTTCGAGGGTACTGACTTTGCTCAGCTTGATGATGTTCTTGAAGGACCATCTGCAATCGCAGTTGCAAAGGAAGATGCTACAGCACCAGCTAGAATCCTTTCTAAGTTTGCTAAGACAGCATCTAACCTTGAGATCAAGGCTGGTGTCGTAGAAGGTACATTCTACGATGCAAAGGGTATGGCAGCAGTTGCTTCAGTACCAGGCAGAGAGGAGCTTCTTTCAAAGTTACTTGGAAGTTTACAGTCTCCAATCACAAATTTCGCTCGCGTTCTCAATCAGATCGCAGAGCAGGGTGGTGCAGCAGAGGCACCTGCAGCAGAAGCAGCTCCTGCAGAGGAAGCTCCAGCAGCAGAGGCAGAGGCACCAGCAGAAGAGCCAGCTGAGGCTCCAGCGGAGTAATTTAGAATACTCAAACCAATATACATTGATTTATAATTTTTTAATGGAGGAAAATTATCATGGCAAAGATGACAACAGAAGAGTTTATCGCAGCTATCAAAGAGCTTAGCGTATTAGAGTTAAATGACCTTGTAAAGGCATGTGAGGAAGAGTTCGGCGTTTCTGCAGCAGCAGGCGTTGTAGTTGCAGCAGCAGCTGGCGACGGCGCAGCAGCAGGCGAGGAGAAGGACGAGTTTGATGTAGAGCTTACAGAAGTAGGTTCTGAGAAGGTTAAGGTTATCAAGGTTGTTCGTGAGGCAACTGGCCTTGGTCTTAAGGAAGCAAAAGAGCTCGTTGATGGCGCTCCAAAGGTAATCAAGGAAGCAGCTGACAAGGCTACAGCAGAGTCAATCAAGGCTCAGCTTGAGGAGATCGGCGCAAAGGTTACATTAAAGTAAGATTTTTGCACGAGCAGAATAAATAATAAAAATAGTATCTCAGAGATTTATCTCGCTGAGATACTATTTTTTTATTATTGTGCGCAGCAGACGTTTATGTTCTGCTAAAAAAACAATATAATTAGTACTTGACTTTACTATTGATTTTGGCATAGAATGTAGGTTGCACTATTGTGGTGCAGTGTGCATTGCTATGCCTTTTTTCATGGCAATGAAATTCGACAATAAAACATTGCAACAATTCGGTGAAGCCCTTTAGATTCGCTGTTTTGTTGACAAATAAAATGAGAGGTGGAACGTCAATGGAGAAAAACAGAATACGTCCAGTGAAAGCTGGAAAGAACTTGCGTATGAGTTACTCGAGACAAAAAGAGGTTCTTGAGATGCCTAATTTAATCGAGGTCCAGAAGAACAGCTATGACTGGTTCGTTAAGGATGGATTAAAAGAAGCATTTGCAGATATCTCACCTATTCAGGATCGAGGAAATCAGCTTGAGTTGCATTTTGTTGACTTTGCACTATGCAAGGATGAGGTGAAATATACTATCCCTCAGTGCAAGGAGAGAGATGCAACATACGCAGCACCTTTAAAGGTAAAAGTGCGCCTTGTTAACAAGGAATCCGGCGATATGCAGGAGCACGAAATTTTCATGGGTGACTTGCCACTTATGACTGAGACAGGCACATTTGTTATCAATGGAGCAGAGCGTGTTATCGTATCTCAGCTTGTCCGTTCACCAGGCATCTACTATGCAATCGGACATGATAAAATTGGTAAGGAGCTCTATTCATGCACAGTTATTCCAAATCGTGGTGCATGGCTTGAGTATGAAACAGATTCCAATGACGTTTTTTATGTACGTGTAGACCGTAACAGAAAGGTACCTGTTACAGTCCTTATTCGTGCGCTTGGTTTAGGAACAAATCAGGAAATTATAGATGTATTTGGTGAGGAGCCAAAGATCCTTGCTACATTTGCTAAGGATCCAGCTATCACAGAGAAGAACCCACAGGGTAGCTATGAGGGAGGTCTTTTAGAGCTCTATCGTAAGCTTCGTCCAGGTGAGCCTCTTGCTAAGGATAGTGCTGAGTCTCTTATCCATGGCATGTTCTTTGACCCACGTCGTTACGATCTTGCTAAGGTTGGACGCTATAAGTTTAACAAGAAGCTTATGCTCAAGAATCGTATTACTGGTCATATTCTCGCAGAGGATGTTGTTGATACAACAACAGGTGAGATTATTGCTAAGGCTGGAGAAAAGGTAACACTTGAGATGGCTGATGCTATCCAGAATGCAGCTGTTACTCATGTATTTATCCAGACTGAGTCACGTAATGTTAAGGTTCTTTCTAATATGATGGTTGACATCACAAAGTTTGTTGATTGTGATGCTAAGGCTCTTGGTATTACTGAGCTTGTTTACTATCCAGTTCTTGAGAGAATTCTTCAGGAGAACACTACAAAAGAAGATATTGAAGATGCAATTGAGAGATCAGTAGCTGATCTTATTCCAAAGCACATCACAGTAGAGGATGTATTTGCATCTATTAACTATAATATGCACCTTGAGTACGGCATTGGTAAGGATGACGATATCGATCACCTTGGTAACCGTCGTATCCGTGCAGTTGGTGAGTTATTACAGAACCAGTATAGAATTGGTCTTTCACGTCTTGAGAAGGTTGTACGTGAGCGTATGACTACTCGTGACCTTGAGGATATTTCTCCTCAGAACCTCATCAACATCAAGCCTGTTACAGCTGCAATCAAAGAGTTCTTTGGTTCATCACAGTTGTCACAGTTTATGGATCAGAACAACCCACTTTCAGAGTTGACACACAAGAGACGTCTTTCAGCACTTGGTCCTGGTGGTCTTTCAAGAGATCGTGCCGGATTTGAGGTTCGAGACGTACACTACTCTCACTATGGACGTATGTGCCCTATTGAGACACCTGAAGGACCTAACATCGGTCTTATCAACTCTCTTGCAAGCTATGCTCGTATCAATGAGTATGGTTTTATTGAGGCACCATACAGACGTATTGATAAGTCAGACCCAGAGAATCCTCGTGTAACAGATGAGGTTGTATATATGACAGCTGACGAAGAGGATAATTATCATGTAGCACAGGCTAACGTCAAGCTTGACGAGGAAGGCCACTTCATGAGAAAGAACGTATCTGGTCGTTTCCGTGAGGAGACACAGGAGTACGATAAGAAGATGTTTGATTACATGGACGTATCTCCTAAGATGGTATTCTCAGTTGCTACAGCCCTTATTCCATTCCTTCAGAATGACGATGCTAACCGTGCCCTCATGGGTTCTAACATGCAGCGTCAGGCAGTGCCACTTCTTACTACAGAGGCACCAGTTGTTGGTACAGGTATGGAGCCAAAGACAGCAGTGGATTCAGGCGTTTGCGTAGTTGCTAAGCGTGCTGGTATCGTTGAGATGTCTGAGACAAAGCGTATCATCATCAAGGCTGATGAGGACGGTACTAGAGATGAGTACAACTTATTCAAGTTTACACGTTCTAACCAGTCTAACTGCTACAACCAGAGACCAATCGTATTCAAGGGTGACCATGTAGAGGCAGGCGAGGTTATCGCTGATGGTCCTTCTACAAAGAATGGTGAGCTTGCTATTGGTAAGAATCCACTTATCGGATTCATGACATGGGAAGGTTACAACTACGAGGATGCGGTTCTTCTTTCAGAGAGACTTGTACAGGATGATGTTTATACATCTATTCATATTGAAGAGTACGAAATCGATGCTCGTGATACAAAGCTTGGACCAGAGGAAATCACACGTGATGTAGCTGGTGTAGGTGATGATGCTCTTAAGGATCTTGATGAGAGCGGTATTATCCGTATCGGTGCAGAGGTTCGTGCCGGTGATATCCTTGTTGGTAAGGTTACACCAAAGGGAGAGACAGAGCGTACTCCTGAGGAGAGACTTCTTCTTGCAATCTTCGGTGAGAAGGCTAGAGAAGTTCGTGATACTTCACTTCGTGTACCACACGGAGCTTATGGTATCGTAGTTGATGCTAAGGTATTTACACGTGAGAACGGTGATGAGCTTTCACCAGGTGTTAATAAGTCAGTTCGTATATACATCGCTCAGAAGAGAAAAATCGGTGTAGGTGATAAGATGGCTGGTCGTCATGGTAACAAGGGTGTAGTTTCCCGCGTACTTCCAGTAGAGGATATGCCATATCTTCCAAACGGACGTCCACTTGATATCGTACTTAACCCACTTGGCGTTCCTTCACGTATGAACATTGGTCAGGTCCTTGAGATTCACCTTTCACTTGCTGCTAAGGCACTTGGATTTGATATTGAGACACCAGTATTTGATGGTGCAAAGGAAATTGATATTCAGGATACTCTTGAGCTTGCAAATGACTATGTAAATATGCCATTTGACAAGGAAGAGGCAAAAAATGGTGAGGAGACATTCTTTGACAAGTACGTAGATGTACTTCGTGAGGATGTAATGGATTACTTATCTACTAACCGTGCTCACCGTGCTCTTTGGAAGGGTGTTCCTATTTCTAGAGATGGTAAGGTTCAGCTTCGTGACGGACGTACAGGCGAGCCATTTGATGGTCCTGTTACAATCGGACACATGCACTACCTGAAACTTCACCACCTTGTTGACGATAAGATCCATGCTCGTTCAACAGGTCCTTACTCTCTCGTTACACAGCAGCCACTTGGTGGTAAGGCACAGTTCGGTGGTCAGCGTTTCGGTGAGATGGAAGTTTGGGCTCTTGAGGCTTATGGTGCATCATATACACTTCAGGAAATCCTTACAATGAAGTCTGATGATGTTATCGGTCGTGTTAAGACATACGAAGCAATTATCAAGGGCGAAAACATCCCTGAGCCAGGTATTCCTGAGTCATTCAAGGTATTACTTAAGGAATTACAGTCACTTGGTCTTGATGTACGAGTTCTCGATGAGAACCGTGAAGAGGTTGAGCTCATGGAAACAAGTGAATATGGAAATACAGACCTCAATGCAATCATTGCAGGTAGCGATAGAAACTTCGCATTCGAAGATGACAGCTCATTTGCTCAGGCAGGCTTCTCAACAAAGAAGTTTGACAATGAGGGCGAGCTCGTAGACGATGATGAAATCGAAGAAGAGTCATACGACGAAGATGATTTTTCAGACGTTGCAGATGATTTTGATGAGGAATAAATAGGAAGGGAGCTAGAAAATGCCAGAGAATAGAGAAGCGACATATCAACCAATAGCATTTGACGCAATACAGATTGGATTGGCATCACCTGAAAAGATTAGACAGTGGTCTCGCGGTGAAGTTAAAAAGCCTGAGACAATTAACTATCGTACACTGAAGCCTGAAAAGGACGGTCTTTTCTGCGAAAAGATTTTTGGACCTAGCAAGGACTGGGAATGTCACTGCGGAAAGTACAAGAAGATTCGTTATAAGGGTGTAGTTTGTGACCGTTGTGGTGTTGAGATTACAAAGGCATCTGTACGTCGTGAGCGTATGGGCCACATTGAGTTGGCAGCACCAGTTTCACATATTTGGTATTTCAAGGGTATTCCTTCGCGTATGGGACTTATTCTTGATCTTTCACCAAAGACATTAGAGAAGGTTCTTTACTTTGCATCATACATCGTACTTGATGCAGGTGATACAGCTCTTATGTATAAGCAGGTTCTTACAGAGGCTGAGTACCAGGAGGCTAGAGAGACTTATGGTAGTCAGTTCAGAGTAGGAATGGGTGCTGAAGCTATCCAGGAGCTTCTCAAGGAAATTGACCTTGATGAAGAGGCTACAAAGCTTCAGATTGAACTTGATAACGCTACTGGTCAGAAGCGTTCACGTATCATTAAGAGACTTGAGGTTGTTGAAGCATTCCGCGAGTCAGGAAATAGACCTGAATGGATGATTATGACAGTTATCCCTGTCATTCCACCAGATCTTCGTCCTATGGTACAGCTTGATGGTGGCCGTTTTGCCACATCTGACCTTAACGACTTATACCGTCGTATTATTAATAGAAATAACCGTCTTCGTAGACTTCTTGAGCTTGGCGCTCCTGATATCATCGTACGTAACGAAAAGCGTATGCTTCAGGAAGCTGTTGATGCTCTTATCGACAACGGTAGACGTGGTCGTCCAGTAACTGGTCCTGGTAACAGACCTCTTAAGTCACTTTCAGACATGCTTAAGGGTAAGTCAGGACGATTCAGACAGAACCTTCTTGGTAAGCGTGTTGACTACTCAGGACGTTCAGTTATCGTAGTAGGTCCAGAGCTTAAGATTTACCAGTGTGGTCTTCCAAAGGAGATGGCACTTGAGCTCTTCAAGCCATTCGTTATGAAGGAGCTTGTTGGCAATGGTATGGCTCACAATATCAAATACGCTAAGAAGATGGTTGAGAAGTTCGAGCCACAGGTTTGGGACATCCTTGAAGATGTCATTAAAGAGCATCCAGTTATGCTTAACCGTGCTCCTACACTTCATAGACTTGGAATTCAGGCTTTCGAGCCAATTCTTGTAGAGGGTAGAGCTATTAAGCTTCATCCACTTGTATGTACAGCTTTCAACGCCGATTTCGACGGTGACCAGATGGCTGTTCACCTTCCACTTACACAGGAGGCACAGGCTGAGTGTAGATTTATGCTTCTCTCACCTAACAACTTACTTAAGCCTTCAGATGGTGGTCCTGTTGCCGTTCCTTCACAGGATATGGTTCTTGGTATTTACTACCTTACACAGGAGCGTGGTACTACAGTAGGTGATGGAAGAGAAGAGCCAGGCGAGGGTAAGGCATTCAAGAACCTCAACGAGGCTATTCTTGCATACGAGAACAAAGCACTTACAATGCATGCACGTATCACAGTACGTATGTCTAAGAAGCTAGCAGATGGTACTGTTGTTACAGGTAATGTTTCATCAACACTTGGAAGACTTATCTTCAACGAGATTATTCCTCAGGATCTTGGCTATGTAGATCGTACAAAGCCTGAGAATGAGCTTGCTCCAGAAATTGACTTCCACGTTGGTAAGAAGCAGTTAAAGCAGATCCTTGAAAAAGTTATTAATACACATGGAGCTACAAAGACAGCAGAGGTTCTTGATGATATCAAGGCTATGGGTTATCACTACTCAACAATTGCTGCCATGACAGTTTCAATTTCAGATATGACAGTTCCACCTCAGAAGCCAGAGCTTATTGCTGCAGCTGAAGAGACTGTAGATAAGATTACACGTCAGTATAAGCGTGGTCTTATTACAGAGGAGGAGCGTTACCGTGAAGTAGTTGATACATGGAAGAATACTGATGATGAGCTTACTAAGGACCTTCTTGATGGTCTTGATAAGTACAACAACATCTTCATGATGGCTGATTCAGGTGCCCGTGGTTCTGATAAGCAGATCAAGCAGCTTGCTGGTATGCGTGGTTTGATGGCTGATACAACAGGTCGTACAATCGAGCTTCCTATCAAGTCAAACTTCCGTGAGGGTCTTGACGTACTCGAGTACTTCATGTCAGCTCATGGTGCTCGTAAGGGTCTTTCTGATACAGCTCTTCGTACAGCCGATTCAGGTTACTTGACACGTCGAATGGTTGACGTTGCTCAGGAGCTTATTATCCGTGAGTCAGACTGTGTAGCTGGTACAGATCGTGAGATTCCAGGTATGTGGGTATACGCATTCATGGATGGTCGTGAGGAGATTGAGTCTCTTAAGGACCGTATTACAGGTAGATTCTCTTGCTATTCAATCTATGATGCAAATGGCGAGATGATTGTTAAGGCTAACCATATGATTACACCAAAGCGTGCAGCAGCTATTATTGAGCGCGGTGTTGATGATAAGGGTCAGCCAATTAAGAAGGTTAAGATCAGAAACGTTCTTAACTGCCGTTCACACGTTGGTGTTTGTGCTAAGTGCTACGGTGCTAACATGGCATCAGGACGTGCTGTTCAGGTTGGTGAAGCAATTGGTATTATCGCAGCTCAGTCAATCGGTGAGCCAGGTACTCAGCTTACAATGAGAACCTTCCATACTGGTGGTGTTGCTGGTAACGATATTACTCAGGGTCTTCCTCGTGTCGAGGAGCTTTTCGAGGCTAGAAAGCCTAAGGGACTTGCAATCATCACTGAGATTGCTGGTACAGTTACAATCGAAGAGGATTCTAAGACAAAGAAGAGAGAGGTTGTAGTAACTAACTCTGAGACAGGTGATGTTGAGAAATACCTCATCCCTTACGGTTCACGTATCAAGGTTCTTGCAGGTCAGGAGCTTGAGGCTGGTGATGAACTTACAGAAGGTTCTGTAAATCCACACGATATCCTTACTATCAAGGGTAAGGCAGCTGTTCAGGATTACCTTATCCGCGAGGTACAGCGTGTATATCGTTTACAGGGTGTTGATATCAACGATAAGCATATTGAGGTACTTTGCCGTCAGATGCTTAAGAGAATCAGAATCGACGATGCTGGTGATACAGGATTCATGCCTGGTTCACTTGTAGATTGGCTTGATTTTGAGGAAGCTAACGAGCAGATGGAAGCAGAGGGTAAGGCAGTTGCAACTGGTACACAGGAACTTCTTGGTATCACAAAGGCAGCCCTTGCTACAAACTCATTCCTTTCAGCAGCTTCATTCCAGGAGACAACAAAGGTTCTTACTGATGCAGCTATCAAGGGTAAGGTTGATCCACTTAACGGCCTCAAGGAGAACGTTATCATCGGTCGCTTAATCCCAGCTGGTACTGGTATGAAGAGATACTCTAACATTCCACTTTCTACAGACGCTGATATTGCAAACGCAGCATTAGCTCAGGAATTTGAAGGAGAAGCTGAGACAGAAGAGCTTACAACTTCAGATGAATTAGTAGATGTTGAATAATCATCAAGATTATTCAACATCGTAATAGGATGCTTTCTTGAACAATGTTCAAGAAAGTAGTCTGGCTGAAAGCCAGATTCAAATGCAGTTTTCATCTACTGCATTTGAACCAGGATGTTGAATAATAGAATCTACTATATATAGTATGTATAGAACTAGGGCCTATATTGGCCCTAGTTTTTTCATTACTATTCACAGTGACGCCACCCTCATTCATAATGGAAGTCTTTCAGACTTCTTTCCCAGTGCTAAAGCACTTAACATTATTCATGTGGGTGGAGTCACTGATTCCAGTTTATAAATATTTAAAGATTATTCACTTACATGCAAGCATGACGAGAATTAATCTTTAAATATTTATAACTGTGAATAGTAACGTTTTTTTCACATTTTAACGCTTGACATAATGATTTATTGGAAATATAATGTTCTAGCATGCGCTAATAGGGTAATTGCGCCCATTTCCATGCAAAAGAATAAATTAGGAGGTAAAAAAGAATGCCAACATTCAACCAGCTAGTTAGAAAAGGTCGTCAGACATCTGTAAAGAAGTCTACAGCACCAGCACTTCAGAGAGGTTACAATTCTCTTAAGAAGAAGCCTACAAACACTTCTTCTCCACAGAAGCGTGGTGTATGTACAGCTGTTAAGACAGCTACACCTAAGAAGCCTAACTCAGCTCTTCGTAAGATTGCC